>ERZ1035025.859-NODE-859-length-17700-cov-7.888014_pt1 | contig 17700 bp, 16 predicted proteins | sample MGYA00520619_ERZ1035025 | MGnify/ENA primary metagenome ERZ1035025 (study PRJEB33766, sample SAMN09781742) | gut metagenome | biome: gut microbiome | host: Homo sapiens | place: Madagascar | study: EMG produced TPA metagenomics assembly of the PRJNA485056 data set...
GATTATTAATATATCTTCTGTGTGGGGACTGTACGGTGCAAGCTGCGAAGTTGCATATTCGGCAACTAAGGGGGCTGTCAATTCATTTACAAGGGCGCTGGCAAAGGAGCTTGCTCCAAGCGGTATTCAGGTCAACGCTGTTGCCTGCGGAGCTATTGACACAGAGATGAACGGTCATCTCTCAGATGATGACAAGGCTTCCCTTGCCGAAGAAATTCCTGCAGGCCGTTTTGGAAGCCCGCAGGAAGCTGCAGAACTTGTTAAATCTCTTGCCGGAATGAACAGTTATCTTACCGGTCAGATAATAACTCTTGATGGCGGCTGGATATAATCAGCCTGTATAACTTTTATCAATCTTAATCACGGCGCGGCACTCACTCTGCTTCTCCGTGATTTTTTTCTGAATCTGATTCTTTATCTCGTCATCAGAAATGTGATAATTATAAGGAACAAGCACATCAAATATAAGATTCGTTATATATGGACCTTTAACAGTCCTGAAATCATGTATGTCAAGTTCTTCCCCTACTGACTTTACTACCTCAGTAGTCATCTTTCGCAAATGATTTATCACGTCATCATCTGTAACTACCGGATCCATATGTATGCTTATAAAGCATTTCATGCGCTTTTCAACTCTTCTTTCAGCCATGTCTATATAATCATGCGCTTCCATCATGTCCATACTCGCCGGGACCTCTGCATGAAGCGATGCGTATACTCTGCCCGGACCGTAATTATGCACTATCAGGTCATGTACCCCAATTATGTGCTTATCCTGAAGAACAATATTCTCCAGTTCCTGTACAAATTCTTTCGTTGGTGGCTGTCCAAGAAGTGGCTGTAATGTATCTTTCGCCGCACCGAAACCAGCTAATATTACAAATACTGCAACAACAACTCCTGCTATTCCATCTATATTAATATCAGAAAACAGGGTAAGAAGCACTCCTATAAGGACTACTGATGTTGCAACACAATCTGATAAGCTGTCTGTTGCTGTTGCTTTCATTGCTGCGGAATCCACCTTATTGCCAAGATATTTGTTGAATTTAGCCATCCACATTTTCATAAGGATTGATAATACAAGTATTATAAGAGATGGCACAGATACCTCGAGCGGTGTAGGATGAAGTATTTTCCTGAATGATGTTGTCAGCAGTTCGAAGCCCATAATTATAATTGCTCCTGATACTATGAAGCCAGATATATATTCAATTCTTCCATGACCATACGGATGTTCATAATCAGCCGGCTTTCCTGCAAGCTTAAAACCTATAAGCGTAACAATTGAAGATCCTGCATCCGATAGGTTATTGACTGCATCCGCCATGATTGAAACTGATGCCGTAAGCACTCCTGCAATTATCTTTGCTAAAAACAGTAAAAGATTACAGATTATCCCCACACCCCCTGCAAACACACCATATCTTGTACGGACTTCGGGGTTCTTCGTCTTATCATAATCTTTTACGAACCTCTTAAGTAATAAATCTATCATTTTCTTCTCCTTCATGCCCTCTGACATATTCACTCTAAGTATATACTATATTGAATTTAATTTAAAGATTCATATTTTTTGATTTACAGTATATACACAAAAGGATTATAATGGAAGTAATTATTGTGTTTAATCATTACAACTATCTTGGAGGACAACAATGTTAGACTTTGAAAAGGTAATACCAGAAGATGTAGGAATATCTTCCACAGGACTTATCAGCTTTGCCAGAAAGCTTGAATATAACAACATTCCGATGCACAGCATAATTGTCATGCGACACGGTAAGATATGTATGGAAAGCTACTATGCGCCATACACGAAAGACACACTTCACAGAATGTTTTCTGTCACCAAATCTTTCGTTTCACTTGCCATCGGACTGCTTGCCAATGAAGGGAGAATCTCACTTGATGACCATATTGCAGATTATTTCCCTGAAAAACAGCCAGAAACAGGAGTTCACCCTTACATGCAGATGCTTACAATAAGGCAGATGCTTACAATGAGAACATGTCATGATATGAATGCTTACAAAATTGGAGGTTCCCCTGACTGGTTAGGTTCTTTCTTTACTGTTACACCCGACCATGTTCCCGGAACTAATTTTTCTTATGATACAGCTTCAACACATACATTGGGTGCGCTTGTTGAAAAGCTCACTGGTATGGAACTTCTTGATTATCTGAGGACAAAGTTCTTAGACGAATTAGGATTTTCTAAAGAAGCATTTATATTAAAATCTCCTGATGGCAAAGTAAGCATGGGCGGTTCAGGAATGTGTGCAACACCACAGGATATCCTTAAGGTTATGTATGTTGTATCCCAGAATGGTAAACTTGACGGAAAGCAGTTACTCCCTTCCGGATATCTTAAGGAAGCAACTGTTAAACAGAGTGATCCTTATGGAAAATCAGGCGCATGGGAGGAAATGCAGGGCTACGGCTACCAGTTCTGGATGACAACTCACAATGGTTATGCATTTTTTGGCATGGGTGGACAGCTTGCCGTATATTACCCAGATAAAGATGTTATTCTTGTCACCACTGCTGATACACAGGGGCGTCAAGGTGGCGTACAGCTAATATATGATACATTTTACGAGGAAGTATACAGCCATATTGATACATGTACTGATAATGGTGATTATGAAGAATTCCAGAAGTTCGAGAATTCACGCCAGCTTCTTGTTGAACCTGGCGAATATAGTTCAGACCTTGTAAGCAAAATCAACGGACAGAGCTATGAATTTAACGATAATCCATGTGGTGTAACAGACATAAAGCTTACATTTAACGGGGATGAAGGCACATTTTTCTATACTAATGCAACAGGAAATCACGAGCTGCATTTCGGACTTGGAAAGAATGTTTTCCAGAACTTCCCTGATTATAATTTCAAATGTGGTGCAAGCGCAGCTTTCAGAGCAGACAATAATCTTCTTATCAAAGTGCAGATTATTGACAGTTCTGTAGGCAATATGTACATATCATTAAGCTATATTGATGATTATGTTACTGTTATGATGAGAAAGCTTGAAGAGAGTTATTTTACTGAATACGATGGAGTTTTCAGTGGAAAATTAAGCATTTAGATATTAGAGGCGGTCACGCATTACTGTATGACCGCCTCTCTTTACTTCTCTATGATTCTTCCTTCGCTAATCTCAATTATCTCGTCAGAGAGCATCTCAAGTTCTTCCTTGTCATGGCATGCAATTATGATAAGCGCACCTCTCTTTTTCTGTTCCTCAAGTATCTCATGCACCTGCTTTGCTCCTGCTTCATCAAGTGCGTTGATAGGCTCATCAAGTATGATAAGGTCAGGATTCTCCATGTATGCTGCAGCAATTCCAAGCTTCTGCTTCATACCAAGAGAATACTTCCTGTAAGTTCTCTTATCATCAGGGTCAAGCCCAACCTGACGTATTACCTCTCTTATATGTTCATCATCAACTCTGTTCTGGATTGATGCAAGCACCTTAAGATTCTTAAAGCCTGTATAATTACCGATAAATGCCGGATTCTCAATTAACACTCCGACACTGTCAGGAAATGTCATATCCTTTCCAATGATTTTACCGTCTATCTCAACAGTTCCCTCAGTTGCTGATATAAGACCACATATAACCCTCATAAGCATTGTCTTTCCTGAGCCATTCTTTCCCTTTAAGCCATACACTTTACCGCTTGTAAGTTCCAGATTAACATTATCAAGAACCTTTGCCTTCTTTATAATCTTCGAAACATTTGTAAGCTTTATTACCATAATTACACCCTCCAATCACTCTTCTTTAATATATCCATTCTCCTAAACGAAGCATATCCTGCAATTACAGAAACGACCATCAGCACAATATCTGCAATAACCGTCAGCGTAAGACTTCCGCCTTCCGGTGTATACATATTATTTCTTAATGCCATGAAGCCGTTACCTATAAACAGGAATGATCTGAAAAACACTCCCATAATCAATATAACTACGACAACAATGTACCCGATAATCGGTCCCATAATCTGTGAAATGCATATCTGTACAAGGCATATTGCAATTGTTGTGAGAAGCCCCACAATAATCATATACACTGCAAGTCTTGTAAGATCCGGGTTATTCTTTATCAGTGTTTTGTCGTAACCGTCTATACTGATACACACCTGTTTATTGACCTGCAGGCTCAGGCTTCCGCCTGCCAGCGAAACACCGGCAATCTCAAGTATTAATATTCCATAACAGATGCATGCAGTAAGCACTGCCCATATACATTTAGAAATCCACCATACCAGCTTCTTACCTGCTCTCATAAGCACCATTCCGCCATAACCGTTAATGTCTTTGAATGGATAATTACCTATTACAAAGCCAATAAGAATATTCGGAAGTATGTATGCTGTCGGAATATTAATATCTGTCTGTACATCCACAATCCAGCGCATCCCGCGAAATATATATAATATGATATCCGATGATGTGTATTGTCCCATAAAATGTTTTGTCTTACAGCGCACAAGAAAGTCTGTAATAAGAACAGCATATACCACTGCAATCAGAAGAAATTTCTTCCACTGATGCACTATTCCATTAATGAAATCATATTTTATCTGAAAAATCACATTTTTCATCTGAAAAAGTCCTTTCTTCTGATAATTACAGTTGTTACCAGTGACACAGCCAGACACAGTATCAGCGGATACAATATATTCCGCCATATCTGCACACCGTTCATATAGATATTGCCTCTTAACTTGTAATAATATGTAAGAAATCCCATATACGCCATGTTCTCAAAGCTGCTCACAGCCAGAGCCGCAAGGAAACCTGCCCACTGGTTATTAGTAAGCCACCACATAATCATCATAAGTGTGCCTGATACATACAGTATTGCAAATGCTTCTATAACAAATGCGATTATAAAAAGCCACAGTGATGGGCGGTTCTGTACTATATCTCCTATTGCCATGAATGCCTTGCTGAATTTTTCATCCCAGTTATATACTTTTCCTGTCATCAGATACCCGGCTGTTAAAGTTACTACCGTAATATACACAGAGAAAAATCCTGCTGCCACAACCATATTAATCTGTGAATTAATCCACACATTTCTTACATTCTTTCTTCTTATAACTATTGCACTGTTCAGATCATATTTCTGAATATAAAGGACATAAAACAATACAAATGGAACAACATATCTCCATATTGTACTTATGTTCACACTGATAAGTGCATCATACAGGCACGGATTTCCATTAATAACGGACTGACTCACAAGTTTTAGAATTATATCCATCGGTACAAGTGCTGTTACTAATACAAATACAGCCACCGTAAGTGCAGCCTCACTTACATTAAATAATAATTTTAATTTCTTCATCCATCTATACCCCTGATTACAATCGCCTGTCTTACAGGATAAACCTTAAAACACAGATATATATCTTCATGAAGGAGCTTATCCAGCTTCTTTTCACTCAGATAATTTTTACTAATGGCATATGCCAGTGTAAAGTCTTTGACCTCGCCCTTATTAACAGATACATTATCTTCACATACCATTCCCTGATTTTCATATCCATCCGGATATATAACAAGGTTCGAGTCCGTCACAATACTGAACATATTAAATTTATCCTGTGACTCATTCTGAACTTTAACCTTTAAAACTATATAATTAAACCTGCCCAGTTCCTTAACACCGGCACTGTATTTTTCATTAACTTCCTGTTCACTGCAGTAATCAATCCCTGTAGCCTTAATCTTTATCCCATCAGAATACTGTATCCATTCATCCTTCTCTACAATCTCTTCATCCGGCGCTGGAAATCTGTGATTCACATCTATATATCCAACCGCAACTACAACAGCAATTACTGCCATTATTATAAATGTAATTATAAACGGGTGCTTTCTTATGCTGAATCTGCCTTTAGTATGTTTCATGCTTAAGCCCTCCTATAAAATACACAACAACCCCAAGTATCAGTAATACTGCTATATACACTATGAATGATACTCCGGTATTGGTCTGTGCCATATTAAAAAGCTTTGTCGGCGCGATGCCTCTCAGCCATTTCTTATCAGACATGCGCAGTATCGCATTTGCAAATTCAGTAATAATATATGGTGCAAGAATAGCCACAAATCTGTTATTAACTATATTAGATACAATAAGTGCTATTGTTGCCATAAAACCTCCGCACACCAAAAGCAGAATCATGTACATAATCATGTAAATATGTGGATGTGTATAGAATATTGCCGACCATATGCTTTTTGGAGAACTTGCAAATACGCCAACCGGCCACACAAGTGATGGAAGAATAGTTATTGCAGTCAGGTAATTAATAAGCAATGGCATAACCACTACCACACCTCCCGTCACAAACACTGCAATATACTTGGCTGCAAGATAATTAAACTTAGCTGTTCTCGTTACATAATTCTTAATAATTCCACTTTTAATATCCGACAGATATGTAACTGCATACGGCATAGCCGCCAGTATAGGAATGAGCCTTATAAACAGGCTGTATTCAAATGATACGCCATTACCAATCCACACCTGAAATGCACTTATAGGCATTAATGTAGCATTATCAGGCATATATCCCATCAGCGGATTCATGGCTGCCGGTATAATTCTGGTTATAATCTGTGCTATGCTTAACCCCATCCCGATTATAAGAGCCAGCCACAGGCTCCAGCTTTTAAATGCTCTTTCGAGCTCTGTCTTAATCATCACCTTCATACTGTTTTCCTCCTGACTACTTGTCTATATCAAGCTTTACTATCGGAGAACCAACAGGAAATGCTTTATCAGTTGTACTGTAGCATGTATACAACGAATCTACAGTAAGACCATCTGTTGTTATATCCTTATAGGTATCTATATATTGACCTCTGACATTAGCAGTTGTTCTTGTGTAAGAAGTAACAAATTCATACGGAATGAACTCCATTGCAACAACCTCTTTAGTTTCTCCTGGCTTAATTGTAAGATGATGTCTGAATATTTCATGGTCATCATGAATATTAAGATATGATTGTCTGCTTTCTATTGTTGAATAATATGTTGCATCGTCCTGTTCGTTATATCTAAAGCAATACAAACGGAATCCGTTCGACAGAAACTGAAAATCTTCATCACTATTATTAGTAATCTTTAACTTCATCAGCAGGGCAACCTGCTTGATACCTTTTCTATCATTTGCAAATGTTCCATCTTCATTAATCATCTTGTCATATGCACTGAATTTTTCTGGTGTTTCAGTATCATATTTTATATATTCGGCTATGTCCTCCTCGCTCATCAGCTTGGATAACTCATCAACATTTTCAGCAATGGCTGTTTCCCCTATACTATATGTAAATTTAGTAACCAGTTTTCCTGTATGAATCTCCATATCAACATCAGAAAATCTTTCAGCATATTTAGGACTGCTTGAAACCATTCCCGCAAACACATTATCAACTTTGTTCTCACGTGATTCATTCTCCTGAATAGCACCTGTCTGATTGGTCTGATTCTCTACGGCTGTGCTTGTCTCCTCAAAATGCCTCACATCTTCAATGCTCTGTCTGCTGCAGCCTCCCATTACCAACGTTCCTGCCATAATGACTGGAATAATTAAACATTTTCTTCTCCCCATAAGTACCTCCTTGATATAAGTTCTCTTACACTTATTTACGAAATACATTTGTAAAAAGTTGAAAAATAATATAAAAATTCCCGACAGACCATTGTGTATTCACACTTCCGGTCTGCCGGGAATCATTAATTATAATCAATTATCAAATTGTTAATTAGAACATAAGTCTTAATACCCATGTAAGGAAATTAACTGCAACATATGAGATTGCCATTATAAGAGGTATCTTCTTCTCATCCTTGCATAAAGCACGGATTGCTATGTATACAAATGCATATCCTGCTACATTAGAAAATACTGTTACGCATGAAGATATTCTGTCAATGAATCCTACTGATGTAAGACCTGTTACCCAGCTGAGTAACTCTGCTGGTATACCAAGTACTGCTGTAATGGCATATACTGCAAGACCCTGCATATATGTAACATTAGCCTTGTTAAATGCCTTTGCAAGAAGCATAACTACAAGTGCAATTACAGCTGCCGCTACTGCTACCAGAAGAATCTCAAGAAGCATGTTCTTGAATATTGAGCCTGCTGGATATGGCTTGGTATTAGTATATGAGCTGTAGTAAGATGAAAGTAAGCTGTCAAGTTCTTTACTACCTGTTGTAACCTTTGCCTTACTGTTAGCAATTAACATATCAAATAATCTTGTAAGCATGTTAATAATTGCCTGACCGCCAATAAGTATTGCAATCATAATAACATTAGCTTTAGCAACAAATGCTGATACTGTCTCTACTGGTGATGTAAACAATCCCTTCAACACATTAACATAATCAAGGGCTGCATTAGCTCCTGCCTTCTTAACAGCGTCCATCTGCTGTGAAGCCTGCTGCTGATTAAATCCCTGCTGTGCCTGCTGCTGATATGCATTCTGCTGTGCCTGCTGACCTGCTCCCTGCTGGAATGTCTGCTGCGCTGCCTGCTGGTTAAATCCCTGCTGAGGCTGTGCTGCTCCGGCTGGCTGCTGTGCCTGCTGACATGTACAGACTTCTCCGTCCTGTAACTGTCTTCCACAATACTTACAAAAACTCATTTCTTTTCCCTCCTGAAAGTAAAAGTTATAATATTGTATGGTTGTCGTCTCAACCTTTTTTATAATACCATATATATTTATTTTCAGCAATGACAATATATGCATATTACCATGCTGTAAGGTATCAAAGATGAACTTTTATATGTTACTGTGCACATGCCTTTTCAAGTACTTCAAAATAGTTCTCAAATGTTTTACAACAGCACTCATAATTATCAATTATTATGCCATCAACACGCAATCCGATTAATGCAAATGACATCGCCATTCTATGGTCATTATATGTGTCAACAACACCTGGCTTAACATTGGCTGGAGATATCTCTATACGGTCTCTTCCCTCTTTGACATCAACGCCAAGATTGTTAAGCTCGTTGACCATGGCCTCAATTCTGTCTGATTCCTGTAATCTTATATGCTCGATATTCTTGATAACTGTAGTAGTCTTTGCAAATGGAGCAATAGCTGCAAGTGTCATTGACTGGTCTGAAAAATCATTCATATCAACATCAACACCGCAATATTCTCCATCCTTAGGTCCGCTGACACATATACCCTCGCGTTCCTCTGTCACAGCACAGCCCATCTGTTTAAGCACATCTATGAACTTAAGGTCACCCTGCATTGAGTTAGAATGTACTCCCTTAACGATAGCTGTTCCGCCTGTAAGTGCTGCTGCTGCATAGAAGTAGCAGGCTGCTGAGACATCCGGTTCAATATAATATGTCTGTGGATAGTAACCTGAGCCCGCAGGAACTACATATTCTGCCCCTTTATGGTCTACCGCACAGCCAAACTGTTCCATCATCTTAGCTGTTATACGCACATATGAGCCTTCTGTTTTATCACTTGTAATATGAACATGTATTCCTTCTTCAAGCATAGGAGATGTCATCATAAGTGCGCTTAAGAACTGTGTACTTTCACTTATGCTTATTGATACATGATTCTGTGGTTTCTTTCCACCGTATGCGGCACCCTTTACATTAACCGGAAGATGTCCATCTTTCTCAAGAAATTCAAACTCTGCTCCCATGCTCTGTAATGCTTCAAACAGAGGAAGCATTGGTCTTTTCTTCATCTGTTCAGAAGCTTCAATTGTGTACTCACCATCTGATAATGCAAGCATGGCTGTAAGGAATCTGGCTGCTGTTCCGGCACTTCCCACATTGATTGTTGCTCTCTTCTTAGGAATGTCTCTTCCATGTCCATGAATGATAACATATCGTTCAACTTCGTTTACTTCAATAATATATCCAAGTGCGATAAGACTTAAAAGAAAATGTCTCGAATCGTCACTGAATAAAACTCCTTTAAGGGTACATTCACCCTGTGATAAAGCTGCCATAAGCAGCGCTCTGTTAGTAATACTCTTTGAACCAGGCACTTCAACTGTACAGTGAATCGGGTGGTCCAGCTTCTTAACCTTGTACTGTGACATAATTTTACTACTCCATTAAACGTAATTATCTCTCGTCCATATCAACATATGGTCTGTGATGTCCAACATATTTGTATGCAGGACGGATAATCTTACCTGCATTAACAAGTTCCTCAAGTCTGTGTGCGCACCAGCCTGAAATTCTCGAAGTTGCAAACATTGGTGTAAACATTTCTTCTGGAATACCAAGCATTGTGTATACAAATCCACTATAGAAATCAACGTTGGCACAGACCGGCTTAAACATCTTTCTCTTGTTCATGATAAGCTGTCCTGCCTCGCTCTCAACAAGTTCATATAATGCAAATTCTTTCTGCATTCCCTTCTCTTCTGAAAGCTGTTTTGCAAATTTCTTAAGAATAACTGCTCTAGGATCTGAGTTAGTATATACCGCATGACCCATACCATAGATAAGTCCTGCATGGTCAAATGCTTCTTTGTCAAGGATCTTGTTAAGATATGTACATATCTCATCTTTATTGTCCCAATCGCTGCAATGTGCCTTAATATCTGTAAACATTTCCTGAACCTTTAAGTTAGCACCACCATGCTTAGGTCCTTTAAGGGAAGCGATTGATGAAGCAATTGCTGAATATGTATCTGTTCCTGATGAAGTAACAACATGAGTTGTAAATGTTGAGTTATTACCACCACCATGCTCTGCATGAAGAACAAGACAAATATCAAGAACCTTTGCTTCGAGTTCTGTAAAGTCGCCGTCATCTCTTAACATGTAAAGAATGTTCTCGGCTGTTGAATAACCCTTCTTAGGATTTTTTATCATAAGTGTTCCATCAAGCTTAAAATGTCTGTATGACTGATAAGCATATACTGAAAGAAGAGGCATCTTGGCTATAAGCTGAAGACTCTGTCTTAATACGTTAGGAATTGAGATATCATCCGGATTCTCATCATATGAATAAAGACTTAAGATACTCTTCATAAGAGAATTCATAAGATTAGTACTTGTAGCTTTCATAATAACATCTCTGATGAATGCACCTGAAAGTTCCTGAAGGTCTGTTAAGATTCTTATAAATCTGTCTAACTGATCCTTGTCTGGAAGTACACCGAATAACAGAAGATATGTAGCTTCCTCAAATCTGAATCTGTCAAGGCTGCTTCTCTTGATAAGCTCCTCAACATTATATCCCTGAAAATATAATTCTCCGTCTACAGGTATCTTTCTTCCGTGAACACTCTGGTTACCTAATACATCTGATATCTCTGTGAGACCTGTAAGTACGCCGTTACCATTGCTGTCACGAAGACCTCTCTTTACATCATACTCTGTATACAGATTCTGATCGATTATACCTGAGGCTGTACACTCTTTTACAAGTTCCTCAAAATCGCTCTTATCTACTGTTGAAAGTTCCATCATTTCCTGATTGTTCATGGCTTTCCTCCTCCTGATTATTTCCCGCATAGCTAAACGCAGATGAAGATATTATATCTGCTACTAATAGTGTTTGTCAATTTACTGCTTGCTGTTTCCTGTCTCATCTCTCATTCCAATTACAGCATCAGCAAGCTGTCTCAGATCATCTGCACTTCCCTGGGTAAACCCTTTCTTGCTTACAACCAGACAATTATCATCCCCAACAAACAGATATATATTATCAGAATCCTGATTCCATTTTACAACTTCATTCCAGCTGAATGTGTCACTGTCGTTTTCTTCGTCTGTAATAATAATATTCTCTGCATCTATCTCATATGAAAACTTAACTCCGACCATTTTCCCATATATATTATGGAACTTACGTCTGTTACTCTTGTCCATTCCGATAATTCCAATATACAGAAAAACTACCGCCACAACTCCAAACAGCAGAATCATGAATGTATCCGCCTGAACATTGCCTGTCAGCTTCATCACGAGTTCTCTTACCATCATCATTGCAAATATTATTCCAAACAGCTTATATATAAGCTTAAATGTTTTATATCTGCTATTGCCTGCCTCACAGGCCCGCATAGCCCCTTCCATACATTCCTTTGTGAATGTTGTTTCATTCTTTATTGTCATGTATTCCTCCCTTGCATTATCCCCATATGTAAACCATTAAACGGTTCCCGTCTAAATAATAATTTTAAGCCCGGCGGGGGATGTGTGTCAATGTTATTTGTGGGGCGCGGTGGGCGGCGGTGTGTTGTTGGTGACGAGTTTGCTATATGGCATAAACTGCACGAATCTGATATAATATTTACATACATTTCCTATAAGATTATACTTGGTTCAATATTTATAGGCATCTTTATGAATATTGAAGATTTCCAAAGAAAATATCGCCAATATTTGCCTATAAATCATGAATATTTTTTATTCTTATAGGTTAATCAAATATCTTGGAATTAAACTTTGAAAATCGGAAACATGAATGGCTAGAAAGGAGTCTTCTTATGAAACTTGCATGTATTACCGGAGCATCTTCCGGCATCGGAAAAGAATTCGCATATCTGCTTGCAGACCTTGAATATGACCTGATTCTTGTTGGAAGAAACACAGCGGCACTTCACGAAATTGCTGATAATGTAGCTGTCAGATGCAAATGTATCACATGTGATTTATCTGATGAGAAATCATGTGTAAAGCTTGGCAAAAAACTCCGCAAATATCCACTTGATATTATGATTAATAATGCTGGATTCGGAGAGCTTGGCGCATTTGCTGAAACGAAATTAAAGAATGATATCAACATGATTAATGTCAATATTAAAGCTGTGCATATACTTACAAAGGCCGTACTTCCGGGCTTTATACAGCGTGACAGGGGCTACATCATGAATGTGGCATCAAGTGCCGGGCTGCTTCCTGGCGGGCCTTATATGTCTACCTATTATGCAACCAAGGCTTATGTGACAAGCCTCACTACTGCAATACATGGGGAACTGCGCGACTTAAAGAGTAATGTACACATAAGCATGCTCTGTCCAGGTCCTGTTGATACCAACTTTAACAATGTCGCTAATGTTAAATTCGCACTATCAGGAATTCCTGCTGATTACTGTGCTTATTATGCACTTTGTAAAATGTTTACAGGCAAACTTACTATTGTTCCGACATTTACAATGAAAGCCGGCGTTTTTGGCAGCAGATTCCTGCCAAGACAGGTGCTTGCCTTTATGACGGGACATCAGCAAAAAAAGAAGACAGACAATATCTGATATGATACTGCCTGTCACTGATTTAGAATTTTTTTGAAAATATAATATTCTTTCTTTCAACAAGCACTGCCTTGTTGAAGAACACATCAACCGCAGCCTTGTAATCAGCCATTCTCTGGGATTTCTTGATTGCCTTGATTTCTTTCTTGCAATCATCAAACACATATTCCATATAACACCACATTTCTTTCATTCTGTGTATGGCATGTGTATCTCCCGGCATTATGGCTGTTCGGGCTGCGTATACAAGGTCGTGAAGCTCTTTCATCTGCTTCTTATCTGCATTAAGGTCACGCACCATCTCCGCAGGATTATCGTCTGTTAATACATTAATCAGACCTGGGTCTGCGATAAGCCCTCTTCCAAGCATAAATGTATCAACCTCCGGAAACATCTCCTTCATCTCAAGGAAATTCTTCCTTGTAAATATATCTCCGTTAAGCACTAATTTATTCCTGCTGTTATCCACTGCGTATCGGAAAGCGTCAAGATGCAGCTCATTTCTGTAATAATCTGTACGCACTCTCGGATGAACAATAAGCTCCTCAAGAGGATATGAATTATACACATCCATTATCTGTGGGAAGCTGTCGTCATCTTCAACACCGATTCGTGTCTTGACTGAAACCCTAATATTCTCTCTTATAAATGCATCCTCAAACACCTCATCAAGAAAACGGTCAAGCTTTTCTGTGTCGCGAAGCATTCCTGAGCCTTTATCCTTTGATACAACTGTGCCTGAAGGACAGCCAGCATTAAGATTAATCTCGCTGTAGCCGTATTTTTCATAAAGCATTTTTGCTGTCCATATAAAATCCTTAGCTTCATTAGTCATGACCTGTGCAACCGTATAGGTATCCTTATTATGCCCGCGGTCTATGTCCCTTATCTCTCTTGCAAGAAAATTCTCTGACTTATTAGGCGAGATAAATGGTGTAAAATATTTTGTAATTCTGCCTTTTCCAAATGTTTTCTCGTAGGCGTTACGGTATGTAAAATCTGTAAGCCCCTCCATCGGAGCCATATATATAGTATTGCTCATGTACTGTATCTTTCTGTTATTCTAATGTAAATGTGCCGTTGCTGTTAGTCACAATGGCTGTCTCAAAAAATTCTTTTACTGCCTTCATCATGTATTCTGTGTCCATAATTCCTGCTGTCTCGTAAGGTGAGTGCATTGCAAGCTGTGCAAGCCCGATATCTACTGTGTTCATTGACACATGGCAGTTAGCTATATTTCCAAGTGTTGAACCGCCCGGAATATCTGAACGGTTAGCAAATTCCTGTGTCGGAACTCCCGCCCTTGTACATATTTCTTTAAATATTGCCGCAGAAACCGCATCTGTTGTGTATTTCTGGTTGGCATTGTATTTGATGACTATTCCTTTATTCATATGAGGTCTGTTAGTCGGATCAGCTTTCTCCTGATAATTAGGATGAACCGCATGCGCATTGTCCGCTGAAAGCATGAAAGAACCTGCACACGCCCTTATATAATCCTCATTATCCTTGCCGGCACACGCGGCTATACGCATAAGCACATCTGATAAAAATGTTGAATCTGCTCCCTGCTTGGTGCTGCTGCCAACCTCTTCATTATCAAATACCGCACATACCGCAACGCTTTCCTGGTTACTCTCATCACTGTCTATAAGTGCGTTCATGCATGAATATGCACACATCACATCATCAAGTCTTGGTGCTGATATAAATTCATTATCCGCACCCCATATAGTTCCTGCCTGTCTGTTATACAGAAACAAATCATTGCTTATCACTGACTCTTTATCTGTCTGCGCAGCATCAGCTATTATGCTGTCAAAAAGCCCTTTGGATTCCGCCTCTCCTATAAGCGGTATCATATCCTTCTGTGCATTATAATTAAGCCCTGTGTTAGCTTCCCTGTTCATGTGAATTGCAAGATTAGGTATTATGCATAAATCCCTGTCTACATTTACAAGGACTGGCTTTAATACTGCACCTTCTCTTACAATTGCCCTTCCTGCAACCGAAAGCGGCCGGTCAAACCACGGTGCCATAAGCATACCGCCGTATTTTTCCACATTTAACGAAACGTAATTCTTGTCCGGTGTCAGCTCAGGATTTTCTTTTACCTTAAATGACGGTGAATCACTGTGTGCGGCTGCTATCTGATAATTGGTAAAGCCCTCTGCTGCCGGAATTCTGAAGGCTATTATGGAAGAATCATTTCTTGTAACATAGTATTTGCCACCTGATATAAGATGCCATCTGTCCCTCTCATTAAGGCGCACAAATCCGGCGTCGTCCAGCAAATCCATAAAATTTGCCGTTACATGAAATGCACTCGGACTCTTCTCTATGAATGACATCATATCTTTTGATACATTTATAAATGTGTTCTCTTCCATAACTGCTCCCTTCTATCTGCGTCTTCTTTGTCTGTTATGTCTTCTTTTTCTCTTATTATTCTGTGTCATTATAACTACTGTTATAATTATTGCAGCAACTATTACCACAACAATTACCACAAATATTACAACTATGCTGCTGGATTCTTTCTTTCCATTGACATCTGATACTTTGTTGTCTGTTGTCTGTGCGTTGTCGTCTGTTACCACATTTGCAGCATATTCCCTGTAAACGGTCTGGTTACACAGACTGCATGTTCCTGCTTCTATTCCGTCTTTCTTATCTGTTCCCGTAGCTTCTTTTACAACACTGTAATTGTCAACCTTATGCTCATGTATTGTGTATTTATCTGAATATGTATAACCACATGTGCTGCATGTATGTGTTGTGTAGCCGAAATCCGTTGCTGTTGCCTCTGTTACTGTGTCAGAGTATGAAGGATTGCTGCACATTTCAGGAAGGAGTGTAACTGAATAATCATATGTCTCATTTCTCTTGAAATCTGATGTGAAGCCTGAATATGCATATGTCCAGTTCATGACCTCACCCATATTTGCCTGACAATATGCACGGCGGTCTGTATTATCTTCGAAAAATGTTATCATTCCCTTAACTTTGTTGTTAAGCACTTCGCCCTGATATGTCTTTGACAGTTCCAATGGATATACCATATACATGCCGACAAGTCCGCCATCATGCACATATCCGTGATCTGAATCATATCCGTCTATTGTTATAGAACAATTCCTTATATTAAGGAAGCCGGCTGCGTATGCGCCTCCCATGAACTGCTCATCTCTTACAGCTGCATCTGTATCAACGCAGACAAGTGTTACATCTGTAGTGATGTTATCAAGATTGCCGCTTCCAAATCCGGCAATTCCGCCTGTTCCCCACATTTTAGCCGAATCTGTGAGTGACACATATGTATCCTTAATTGTACAGTCTGATATATCGCTGTTATCAGCAAGACCTGCCACTGGTGCTACAAAGCATGGCTCTGTTGCAGTTACTTCAACTCTTGCACCGTATATGTTAAGACCTGTTACTTTCGAATCTTTAAGGACACCAAAAAAGCCGGCTCCATATGTTTCATACTCTTTTCTGTTACCGTCATAGGTCATCATTGTATGCTTACTTACCGTCTTTACTGACAGGTTAAGTATGCTGTGTCCGTTACCGTCAAATGTGCCAGAAAAATCCCAAGGTATCCACTCAATTCCAGTCATATCAACATCTGTCATCAGCTTATAATTACCTGTGGCGGTCTTTGCTGCCTCCACAAGTTCTGATGCTGTGCGAATTTCTGTGTATTCTGATGCTGCCTGATTTGCTGTACTTCCTGTTACAGTACTTCCTGTTGTCTGTGTATCTGCATTTGCCATATTAACCGGAAGTGCTGTTGCCGCAAGTATTACTGCTGCTATCGCTGCAGCCTTTTTAATGTATGATTTGTTAAACATATTACTGCCTTTCTTTCCTTATACAATTCATTAGCTTTCCCAGCCGGGTTTGATTATAGCTCAAAGAAATGATGTGGTCTAGGGGTATTGTGTTTTAGTTTGGGTGATTATGAGAGGGGGAGGGGAGAACGGACGCCGGGTTAATTGGCATATTTCCTTCTGCAGACCCGCTCCCGCTCGATGAAAAACGTAGCGGTACTAAACTCGCCCGGGGCAGCCGCCAAAGGCGGCTCCCCCGCCTCGTTAAGTGCCGACGTTTTCCAACGGTCTGCTCCAGGAAATATACACAATTAACCCCGCTGACTCTCTCCCTGCCTCTTACAATTCTGAAACTAAAACAACCCCTGCGGTATCGCTTCGCTTACCGGAGGCTGCGAAAATTTTGATGTGAGCCTTCATTCTACCCCCGTCCCGGTCACACACCCCTCCGGAAGTCCCCCGATAAGCCTGCGACATCGGGAGGGGCGGCAACGTAAGCGGCGGGCGGGTGGATAGTGTTAGTTTCAGACCGTTGGAAAACGCCTGCACTTAATGAGCTGGGAGCC
>ERZ1035025.865-NODE-865-length-17629-cov-18.297769_pt1 | contig 17629 bp, 18 predicted proteins | sample MGYA00520619_ERZ1035025 | MGnify/ENA primary metagenome ERZ1035025 (study PRJEB33766, sample SAMN09781742) | gut metagenome | biome: gut microbiome | host: Homo sapiens | place: Madagascar | study: EMG produced TPA metagenomics assembly of the PRJNA485056 data...
TTGTGAAATCTTCAGCACTTTCATAGTAGACAAAATCTTCGCCAGGGATAAAATAATCCAAAAAATCACTTTGAAAATTTGTGAGAAGAAAACTTCCACTTCCCATAATATCCATACAACGGAGAGGAATACCTGTCTGAATACTTTTTAAAGTAATGTTTAAGTTTATACAGCTGTTTTGGAATATAAAAGGCATAGTATCATAATAATCTACAGGTCCGATATATTCTGCATCAGAAAGTTCTTGTACAGCATGGTGAGTATAAAGTTTTAATTGAAACTGTTTAGAAGCAATTCTTAACAGAGAAAGCCGTTCATTACTCGTGATTTTCCGGCAGAGAAAATAATTAGCATATACATAAGCAGCACTTTCAGTTCCATCGGGCATTGGTTTGTAGGGGATACATTGTTGCAAATCATTTAGTACGGCGGGAGTTAACAATTCTTCAAGAAAGGAATAACCATAAATTTTTTCTTGTGCGGCCATAATAGAATCAAGGTAACCTCTGGTATAGTCAGAAATACCATTTAATCTGTCATAAAAGTTATGATCTTCATTATAAAGTGAACCAACGAAAGAAACTTCAGAGGTTATTTTTTCTTTTAACTGTTCAGGACATATAAGTGATGTCAAACGTTTTACATTTGCAGCAAGAGGGAGGTAATATACGGTTGATATGCCTGCATTATGAAAAGTCAGATAAGTTGCTTTATCAAATAAGAAAATATAATTGCAAGGATTGATTAAAGTACATGAGTATAGAGCTACTAAAGGACTATCATAAACGTAAGAGACATATTTAATGCCATTGTTTTGGCAACAGCGTGATAAAATTGGATAATAATTAAAAGAAAAAACAAATTCATAGTTAGTTTTTTTTATTGCATCTTCAAAGGTATTTTCAAAGGCAATACTGTGTCTTTCTTTATAATCTTCATGAATAAATAAATCACAGTCAATTTTGCATGACCGAAATGCATCTAACATATCTTGTTTGGCAAATGCAGGAGAATCAAGGAATAATATTTTCATAATTTTTCTTCTTTCAGTTCATAGGCGAGCGAAAGCATTTGAAGCAGACGTTCTGGATAATTGTAGTATTGTTTTATTGTTTCATAACCATGGTTGGCAATTTTGGAACGCTCATCTTCGTGTTTCAGATAATATTTACATTTTTCTAATAGTTCTTCTTCACAGGTGTAACATTCTAAGTCGGAACCAATTGTAAAATAATCAGCAAGCTCGGCTTGATAATTGGTCAAACAGAAACCACCACATCCGAGAATGTCAAAGATACGAAGAGGGATACCTGTTCGTATTGATTTTGCAGTAATATTTAAGTTGATTTTACTATAATGAAAAATTAAAGGCATTTCTGTCAGTGTTTTGGCAAGTCCTTTATTGCGCACAGGTATTCCTTGAGTGTTGCTTCCGGTGTAAAGATCAACAGAAAAATGAGAACCAAGAGTTTTCATTGTAGCTACACGTTCACGAGCGGAAATCTCTGTTCCTAAATATAACTGGGCTAAAGTATTGCAATCTGTACAGAATGACTCTTCAGGAGCCATATAAAAACCTGAAAAATGATTTTTGAAGTCATTAACAATAAAATCTGGTAAAATTTCTTCTATAAAGTAATAACCATAAATTTTTTGTTGGGCAGCAATTAATCCATTGAGATAACCGGTTAGGTAGTCAGGGGCATTTTTAAGGCGCTGATAATTACTTTTTTCTGTATAAAGAGAACCAACAAAAGAAATATCACTTGAATATTTTTCAATATCTTTTTTTGTAGCATTAGATATAACAGATTCCCAACGGGATGGATTGCTGGCAAGTGGAAAATGAAAAATACAAGTTGGATTATGAGGCAAAAATTCTTCGTATTGAGCTTTGTCAAACATAAAAATCCGATTCCACGGATTGCGAATGGAGTTAGAATATAGTTCCATGACAGGGCAATCTACGGTCCAACATATATAGCGAATTTGAAAAATATTGCATACTTCTGATATAAAGGGAAAAAAGTTAATGCTGAAAACAAAATCGTAGTTATGGGCAAATAATTCATTTTTTAATATTTGAATACCATCAGCAGGAGCTAAATTTTTATTATAAATTTCAGCAGTAATTTCTTTGACGGAATTTCCGAGTGTTTCAAATCCTTTTATGATATCAGGTTCACAGATGCTGCCATAGCGGTAAATTAGGATGTTCATACGTTTTGTAACCCTTCTGATAATTTGCAAATTCTATAGAGGTATTATATACTATTTATCAAAAGATTTACAAGAAAAAGGTAATGTTATGATACGAGTATTAAAGCAGACTTCGGAAGGAAGTTCGGGGTTAGAAATTCTTCTTGATGAGACTATATGCAGTGGAGAAATCTTGGTAGACAAGCAGTTATTAAGGAAAGTTGGTGGAATAAATCATTATTTACAGGCAAAACAAAAATATGAATTATTAATCCGAATTGCATTCGAATCACCAATTACATTTGTAGAGGAAAAGGAAAGAGAGAAAGAAAAAGAGTATGTTCTCCTGAAAGATGATGAAATAAATAAGGTGCAGCAAGATGGGTGGAAGACAGATTGTTATGTGACAGGTAAGTATAGTCAGAAGCTGCAGGAAGTGGGGTTACTAAATACTGTTATTATGTCAATCTTAGAAGAAGCAAAAGTATGTGAACGGGAAGAAGATACCTTAAATTTCTTGGAACAGATGATTGGTAGGAAAGAAAGTTATTGGAACATTGAGGAGGGAAGTTGCCCGATATTAATTTATGAAGGAGAAGCGATTTGCTATAATGTATTAAATGTTTTTGCAAAACAATTCGGAAGCGCACTCATGCAAAAGGGGAAAAAAGTGATTTATTTTGACTGCGAGAAGCAGTCATTAAATGAATTGACAGGATATATGGGTCGGCATTTTCAAGCTATCATAGGGGTGCAGACGTACTTGTTCTCTGTAAAGTTAAAAGATGGAATTCATTATATACATGAATATATATATGGACCAAAATTTAATTTTAGTTTTGACCATCCAATATGGATGAAAAAGCATTTGGAACAGCATTACGATGATTTATATATATTGACACATGATACAAATTATGTTGCTTTTTTAAATAGGTATTATAAACAGAAAGCAATTTTATTTCCACCAGCTGGAATAATAGAGACAAACGCATTAGATAAAGAGCGAATTTATGATCTTACATTTGTAGGAACTTATGGGGATTATTGGAGGGAAGTATTACTTATTCATCAAATGGATAGGAAAAAACGTTTCCTTGCAAATCAGTTTTTGCTTATAATGCGTAAAAATCCAGAATATACAGCAGAAAAAGCATTAGATGTTGTTTTAGAAAAGAGACAGATATATTTGACGGATGAGGAATTTATGGACTTATTATATGACTTCAGGCGCGTGATTTATTGTGTAATGCACTATTATAGGAAACAGATTTTGTGTGAAATACTGAAAAGTGGAATTCGTCTGGATGTGTTTGGAAATAGCTGGTTAAATAGTCCTTTGTGTCAATACAATAACTTGGTGTGCCATGCCGATGTTACAGTGCAAGAGAGTTTGGAAGTGTGGAGAAAATCTAAAATGTCTTTAAATATCATGTCATGGCATAAGGGAGGGTTTACAGAACGAATGGCAAATATTATGCTTTCAGGAGCAGTGCTTGTGACAGATGAGACAACATATTTAGAAGGAAGGTATTCAGATAGTGACATAATTAGTTTTTCACTTAAAAATCGAAAAGATTTGTGCTTAAGGATAAAAAAAATATTAAATAATGATGAAATACGCCATACAATGGCAGAAGATGCAAAGAAGAAAACATTGGAAAGGCATACTTGGAATAAAAGAGCAGAAGAGTTTCAGAAGATATTGGAAGAAAGAACTATAAATAAATTGCATAAATGAAATCGGTAGAATACATAAAACTAATGATTTGACGTTGTTATACCGATAAATATTAAAGACAAGTTTAGGTCTGTGTGACAGGAAAGGAAGATAATATTATGGAAGATAATAGAAAAGAACAATTAGAAGCATTAGAGGTTTTAGGAGAATTTAATGAACGTCTGGTAAAGAATATGAAAATTATTGCAAAGGAATTATCAGGCAGCCGTTTGGATGATACAGATAAATTTTTAAAATCCATTATTGATGCAATTAACTGGGAAATTCAGGTTGTGAATGGTACACTTGATGTGTTGAATGAAGAAAAAGAGAGACTGAACAAGGAAGATTTTAATGTGGCGGTTATTTCCTTAAGTAATGCAATTAATGATAACAATGATACAGAGATGGCAGAAGAATTTAGAAAAATAACTCCTGTATTTGAACAGCTTGGTGTGAGCATTAAGGAAGTTATTGCGTAAGAAAAGAAAAATATTGCAGGAAGCAATCAGTAGATGCAGGAGGCAAAAATGTTAAACGGAAAAACAATTCTAGTAACCGGTGGAACCGGATCTTTTGGTAATGCATTCACACAGTATGTGTTAGAGCATTACGAACCGAAAAAAATCATTATATATTCCAGAGACGAATTTAAACAATTCAATATGGCAAATAAATTTAAAAAGTACAAGGACAAATTACGATTCTTTATCGGAGATGTACGGGATAAAGACAGATTATACCGTGCATTTGATGGTGTGGATTATGTAGTTCATGCAGCCGCATTAAAACAGGTTCCTGCATGTGAATACAATCCAATGGAGGCAGTGAAGACCAATATTGATGGGGCAATGAATATCGTGGACGCAGCACTGGATTGTGGTGTAAAACGTGTAGTTGCTCTTTCTACAGATAAAGCGGTAAATCCTATTAATTTATATGGTGGAACTAAGTTAGTATCGGACAAATTATTTATTGCAGCGAATGCATATTCCGGTGCAAAAGATGTATGTTTTTCTATTGTGCGTTATGGAAACGTTGCCGGAAGCCGGGGCTCTGTTATTCCATTTTTCCGGGAAATTGTTGCCAATGGCGGAAAAGAGCTTCCAATTACAGATTACCGCATGACAAGATTCTGGATCAGTCTGGATGAAGGTGTACAGCTTGTGATCAAAGCATTGTCAGAGGCAAAAGGCGGAGAGACATTTATTTCAAAAATCCCTTCTTTTAAAATCACAGATTTGGCGCAGGCGATTTTACCAGACTGTGAGATGCCAGAGGTCGGTATCCGTGAAGGTGAGAAGCTTCATGAAGTGATGGTAACAAAGGAAGATTCAATGCTTACCTATGAATACGATAAACATTTCATTGTATATCCGCATTTTGAATGGTGGAGTCCAAAAGAAATTCAGAAAGGTGGAAAACTTGTTGAGCCTGGATTTGAATACAGTTCTGGAAATAATACAGAATGGTTATCGGTAGAGGAGTTAAAGCGTCTTTTAGAACACATAGAAGAAAATTGAAATTAATTTGACGTTGAATTATCAGATTAAGGATATGACTTAGATAGGATCTGTAAAATGAGTGTATATTTAAAAGAGGCAGGTTGCAAAGATTTAGATTTATTATTTCAATGGGTAAATGAACAGTCAGTCAGAAAAAATTCTTTTTCGACCAAAGCTGTATCCTATGAAGAGCATATAGAATGGTATAACAAAATTTTATGTGATAAAAATTGTAAACAATATATTTATATGGATGAGGACATCCCCGTGGGACAGGCACGTATTGTCTGCAGGGAAAATGTTGTGGAGATTAATTACAGTATTTGTGCTGAGAAACGTTCGATGGGATATGGCAAAAAATTATTACAATTAATCAGTAGACAGGCATGGATTGATTTCCCACATGCAAAAAAAATAATTGGACGTGTGAAATCTGAAAATATAGCATCTCAAAAAGCATTTATAGATGCAGGATATAAAGATGATTGCCATATTTATGAACTTTTGAAAGAATCAAAAGGAGAACAGAGATGAAAGAAAGAAATGTTGCAATTATTACTGCTCGTGGAGGAAGTAAAAGAATTCCTAAAAAAAATATTAAGGAATTTTGTGGAGAACCAATTATCGCTTATTCTATACGAGCAGCATTAGAAAGTAGATTATTTGATGAAGTAATGGTTTCCACTGATAGTGAGAAAATCGCTAGGATAGCAGAAAAATATGGAGCTTCGGTTCCGTTTATGAGAAGTGAAGAAACTTCAAATGATTTTGCAACGACAGCTGATGTTATATTAGAAGTTCTTGCAGAATACGAAAAAAGAGGAGAAGAGTTTGATTATGCCTGTTGTATTTATCCTACAGCCCCATTTTTGACAGCAAAAAAGTTGTGTGCAGCTATGGAAATGATGAAAGAAAAAAGTGCGGCACAGTTGACATCGGTGGTAGCATATTCATTTCCACCACAAAGAAGCTTTGTAATTGATACTGATGGAACAATGTGTTATAAGTTTCCAGAATATCGGCAAAAGAGGTCGCAGGATTTAGAAAAGATGTATCACGATGCAGGGCAGTTTTATATATACAGGGTTTCATGCTATAAGAATGCAAAAGGTAAAATAGCACAAGGGATTATACCGTTTATTTTGCCAGAAACGGAAGTGCAGGATATAGACAATGAGGAAGATTGGAAAATCGCAGAGATGAAGTATATGATTTTGAAACAGAACGAGGCAAGATAAGATGAAATTATTGATTCGGGCGGATGCAAACGCCAGGATTGCATCTGGTCATATAAGAAGGTGTTTATCCATTGCAGCTGGTTTTGTGGATACAAAGGTTGAAATTGTATTTGTATGTTCAGAATTAGAGGCAAAGAGGGTGCTGGAGGGAACAAAATACAAAACTATTATCCTTGAAAATGATTACAGAGAAAAAGACAGAGAAATTCCATTATTAAAAGATATTATATATAAAGAACATGTAGATGGAATTTTGGTGGATTCTTATGAAGTGACAGAAAGATATTTATCTGAATTGGGAAAAGTTTGTCGGGTTGCTTATATAGCAACGATGAAAGATATTGATTTTATAGGAAATCTATTAATTAATTATACGCAATATGCAAAGCAGAAGTATTTTGATGAAAAATATTCAAAACTGAAACAAAGTGGATTTCTTTTACAAGGAGAAAAATATGTTCCGCTTCGAAAAGAGTTTTTTGAGATTCCACACAGAGATAGAAAAAAAATAAAAAATATTCTAATTACGACAGGAGGCTCAGATCCAGATAATATGTCGTACGCTATTTTAATGGCGTGTATGAGCATTTCACAGTTAAAAGATATGAGTTACACGGTGGTTGTTGGAAATTATTTTAAAAATACAGAACAACTGGAAAAATTGCAGCAAAAAAATCCGAAAATTATATTGAAACATAATGTTAGTAATATGTCAGAATTGATGAAATATAATGATGTGGCTGTGTCAGCGGGAGGAACTACTTTATTTGAAGTATGTGCATGTGGTTTACCAACAATTTCATTTTCTATGGCGGATAATCAGATTTCGATGGCGGAATATTTTGACAAAAAGGGATTGATTCCTTATGCGGGAGATGAAAGAACGCAGCATACAGAAGTTCTGATTAATATTCAAAATATACTTTGTGGTTGGACAGAACAGATTGATAAGGTAAATGAACAATCAAAAAAGATGCAGTCTGCAATTGATGAATTGGGGGCTCAACGGATTGCCGAAAGACTTGTAGATATGATGAAGGGATAATGATAGATGGATAAAATTGTTTTAAGACCAATGAAACTGGAAGATCAGGAGATGGTCATGAAGTGGAGAACTCTTCCGCAGATAACCAGATATATGAATACAAATTCAACAACTGATATTGAAAAACAAAGGGAATGGTTTAAAAAGCAGGAACAGCTTGATTCCAGTTATCAGTGGATTATTGAGTGGAATGGAAAACCAGTTGGCGTGACAAGCATTACAGAAGTTGATATTAAGAAAGGAACTTGCACAAGAGGTACCTATGTAGCAGAACAGGCTGACCGTTCATTTGGAATGATTACAGATATCTATGCGAATCAGCATGATTTTATTTTTGAAAAACTGAATTTGAAGAAAATTGAAATAGAAGTATTTCAGGAAAATAGATTTGTTGTAAAACTAAATAAAATGTGTGGTTTTCATGAAGTGGAGATATTAGAAAATCATGTTGAGAAGAATGGAAAAAAATATAATATTGTCAGGCTTGAATTGACAAGGGAACAATGGGAAAAGAAGAAAGCAACCTGGAATTATAATAAAGTGAAAATTATTACGAAGGAGAAATAGTCATGGAAGAATTAGAAAAGATTGTACAGAAATGGTGCCCGATATATGAGAAATCAAGTGATGAGAAGATTTTTTCAGATGGTCTGTTGGATTCATTAGGATTTGTTGCAATCATTACAGATATTGAAGAGGCTTATCAAATTGAAATCCCGATCGAAAAAGTTATACCAGAAAATTTTGATACGCTTGAAGCTATATATGCGTTGGTACAGGAGCTGAGAGGAGAATAAAATGATTCGGTCAATTATTGAGGCACTGGAACTTTTTTCAAAGGTGACACCAGATAAGCTGTGTATTGCAGATGACAATTCTGAATATACGTACAAGGAAATGTGGCAGAAAGTAGAAATGTATGCAACGGCATTGAAAAAAAGAAATGTACAAAAGGAAGATAAAATTGTAGTAGAATGTACACAGGATGCAAGGTATTTGATGATTTGTCTGGCATGTCAACGAATAGGTGCAGTTTTTGTTCCGGTGGAGAACAAAATGACATCGGAAAAAACGATGCAGATTGTTACAGACGTAAACGCAAAATGCTTCTTTACCGAAAATATAAAAACAAGCTTAGACCAGGAATGTAGTATTGCTTCATTAGAACAAGAAACAGTTGAAATAGTTGAACAGAAAATACCATATCCAAGTGGTGATGACATTGCTGAGATTTTGTTTACAACAGGAACAACAGGAAAGTCAAAAGGAATAGTCTTGTCAAATGAAAATAATATTGCTATAGCAGAAAATATTATTACTGGTACAGCAAAAGAAAAAAATTGTGTTGAACTTATATTTTTCCCATTGAGTCATTCGCATGGCATAAGAAGCTGTTACGCAAATCTTTTGAATGGAAGTGCTAGCGTGATCGCGAAGAATATCATGAATTTGAAATGGATTTTTTCAAGTATGGAAAAATACAAAGTGACAGCATTAGATATATCACCTAATGCTGCCCATATTTTGTTGAAATTGTCAAAAGGGGCGTTGGCAGATTATAAAACTCAGATTACCTGTGTACAAGTTGGAACAGCTTTTCTGGATGAAGAATTAAAGGGAGAACTGGTTAGAATATTGCCGTACAGTCGTTTGTATAATTTTTATGGATCTACGGAATCGGGGAGAGTTTGTGTACTTGACTTTAGCAGGATACGTGGGAAAGAAGGATGCATTGGGAAACCGACTGTAAATGCGAAATTTATGATGACGGATGAAGCACGTAATCCGATACATACATCACGAGAACATCCGGGGCTTATTGCGGTATCCGGAAAAATGAATATGGTAGGGTATTTGAACGATAAGAAACTTACCGAAAAGACAAAGCATGGCGGTTATATTTATACGAATGACGTAGGATATATAGATGAGGATGGGTATGTGTACGTGCTGGGAAGAGCTGATGATGTCATTAATTATAAAGGAATAAAAATTATGCCTGAAGAAATTGAAAAGCAGGCATTAAGATATCAAGAAATCGTAGATTGTGCCTGTGTGGCAGAAGATGATAAGATATGTGGGCAGATTCCAAAACTTTTCGTACAAGTTAAAGATAAAAAAGCTTTTAGAGAAGTTGAATTGATGAAGTTTTTAAGTAAAATAATTGAAGTGTCACGTATGCCGCAGAAAATAGTTGTGATAGATGAGATACCTCGCACATCAAATGGGAAGATTTTAAGAAGAAAGTTGAGGGAACAAATATGAAACGATTTATTTCAAGCCTGGTAATGATTGGATTTATTACAATGTTAATTGCAGGATGTGGAAACAGCAACGCAGAAAAGGAAAGCAATCAGGAAAAGGAAAAAATTGCAATTGCATATCAGTATGGATTAGCGTATGCGCCAGCATTGATTGTACAGAAGAATCTATTAATTGAAGAAAAGTATAAAGAAAGTACTGGAAAAGAAATTGAGGTAACCTGGACACAGATGAATTCGGGTGCAGATATTAATACCGGAATTGCATCAGGAAATATTGATATAGGTTTTTTGGGTATTGCACCGGCAATTACAGGATGCATAAATGAGGTAGGATACAAAATATTTACAAATGTTTCGGGACAGGAACATGGCATTATGACAAATCAGGAAACAATACAGAATCTGGGAGATTTGGTAGAGAGTCAAAATCAGATTGCGTTGGTGAATATAGGTTCTATTCAGCATATCATACTGGCACGGGCATTGCAGAATGCGGGGTATGATCCACATGCATTGGATACGAATATTGTTGCAATGAAGCATCCAGATGGAATGAATGCACTGCAGGCAGGAAATGTCTCATGCCAATTGACTACAAATCCGTATTTACTGAAAGAAAGACAGGATAGTAGTCTGCATGAAGTAAGTGGAATATCAGAAGTCTGGTCAAAAGAAGATACATTTATTGTAGGGGTGGCTTCAGAGACAATGTATAAAGAAAATCAGGAGTTGTATCAGGCAGTTTGTGACGCAATTAAAGCTGCCATTAATTTGATAAATACAAATACGGAAGAAGCAGCAAAACTTACTTATGATTTAGATGGAAATTCATTGCAGGATGAGATTGCGTATATGCAAGCTGGAACTTATTCTGTGGAGACAAAGGGAATTTTTGAACTTGCAAAATTTATGGGAGATGCAGGTTTTATAGATAAGACGCCGGAAACATATCAAGATTTGGTCTTTGGCAATGTATCAGGTAACTAGTAGAGTAGAAGGGTAGATATGGAAAATTCAAAGGAAAAAATCCACAGTGTGGTATCACAGATAATATTTCTTATTGCACTGCTTATAATTTGGGAAATAACGGCAAAAACCCACTTGTTTGGAAATAGTTCAGAATTAGTGTTTCCACCATTGGAGAAAGTTGCAGAGGCGTTTGTAAATAACTTTAAATATGGATATGCAGGAACATCTTTTTGGGTGTATATTTTGAATTCGATGAAATTGTTATTACTTGGATTGGCTATTGGAATTTTGCTTTCCATTTTATTTTCTTCTTTTGCAATTGTATGTAAAACTTTTCATTATATCTACAATTCAATAGTTTCAATTTGCGATTTGCTTCCGGGAATTGCTTTACTGCCGATTATCATTATTATTTTTGGAATAAAACCGTCAGTTATTGTATTTCTTGTAATACATGCCGTAATTTGGCCAATGTCAAGAAATATTTTAGATGGTTTTCAGGCTGTACCAAGAATTTATGTGGAAGCAGGAATGAACGTAGGCTTAAAGGGATTTTCGTTATTGACAGGTGTATATATACCTGCAGCATTTTCTTTTATCATTTCAGGTCTTAAGGTAAGTTGGGCGAGAGCGTGGAGAGGACTGATTAGTGCAGAAATGATATTTGGGATTGTTTCATGTCCGGGAATTGGACTATACATAAATCAGATGAGGACAAATATGAAAAATGCGGAAATGTATGCCACATTAATTGTAATTATTATGATAGGTGTTATTGTACAGTATGGAATTCTTGCACCAATTGAAAAATATACGGTAAAACGCTGGGGGATGACAAAATAGTGAGTGAAGGAAAAGCTGCTTTAATAGTAAAAGATTTGGAAAAAGGTTACAGAAATGAAAAAGGAAAGGTTGAGAGAAACATTATTTCCAATCTCAGCTTGGAAGTAAAGAAAAATGAATTCCTTTGCATTTTAGGACCATCTGGTTGCGGAAAAACGACATTACTTCGATGTATAGCAGGATTTGAAGCATATTCGGGTGATATTTATATAAATGGCAAAAAAAGTGTGACTCCTGGAACGGATAGAATCATGGTATTTCAGGATTTTAATCAGCTTTTTCCGTGGAAAACAGTAGAAAAAAATATACAGTACCCATTAATAAAAAAAGGAATTAAAGATAAAAGGGGACTGGATAGAATCACAGAAGCATATTTGGAAAAAGTAAATTTGTCCGGAATACAGAAAAAATATCCGCATCAGTTATCTGGAGGAATGAAACAGCGTGTAGCGATTGCAAAAGCATTGGCATTAAAACCACAGATTATATTGATGGATGAGCCTTTTGCAGCCTTGGATGCGATGACGCGGACAAAACTGCAAAGTGAATTGATGCAGATATCAAAGAATGAGGACTGCACATTTATTTTTATTACTCATAATATTCAGGAAGCGATTGTACTGGGAAGCAGAATCATTGTTATGTCAGCAAATGGAAAGATTATTCTAGATGAAAAGAACAGGATTGAAAAACCGATAACGCCAGCTTCAGAAGGATATGGAGTAATGTGGGAACGTCTCCATGATGCGTTGTACAGTGAAAAATAAAGACGGAAAAGGGAGACAGTGATATATGAATTTGTATGAGAAAATGAAAAATGGTGTATACGTGATTGCAGAAATGTCTGCAAATCATGCAGGAAAAATTGAAAATGCGTATAAAATTATTGAAGAAGCTGCAAAGGCTGGCGCGGATTGTGTAAAAATTCAGACTTACACGGCAGATACGCTGACCATAGATTGCAAAGATGATCCTTATGTCATTAAAGGAGGTTTATGGGATGGATATAATTATTATAAGTTATATCAAGAGGCATATACACCGTGGAAATGGCAGAAATCTTTAAAAGAAAAATGTGAAGAGGTTGGAGTTGATTTCCTTTCAACACCATTTGACAGGTCAGCAGTTGATTTCTTAGAGGAATTAGGTATTGAATTTTATAAGATAGCATCTTTTGAATTAGTAGATATTCCTTTGATTGAGTATGTAGCCAGTAAAGGAAAACCTGTTATCATTTCATGTGGAATGGGTAGCGAAGAGGAGATTAGGGAAGCAGTAGAAGCCTGCAAGAGGCAGAAAAATAATAATATTGTGTTATTAAAGTGTTGCAGTCAGTATCCGGCACAGTATGAGGATATGAATTTACTTACCATTTCTAAGATGAAAGAAGATTTTCAGACATATGTTGGATTATCCGATCATTCTATGGGATCATTGGCACCAGTAGTTGCAGTTGGATTAGGTGCGAAAGTAATTGAAAAACATGTGTGCCTCAGCAGAGAAATTGAAAATCCAGATGCCAAATTTTCTATGGAAATGAAGGAATTTGCGCAGATGGTTCGAGATGTAAAGAATGCGACGTTAGTCATGGGAAAACCAACTTACGAACTTATGGAACATGAAAAGCGTGGTTTACGAACTCGCCGGTCATTAGTGGCAGTAAGGGATATTAGAGAGGGTGAGATTTTTTCACCTGAAAATATAAGAAGTATACGGCCAGCAATAGGTCTTAAACCGAAATACTATCAACAATTAATAGGAAAACAAGCAAAAAAAGCATATAAATTCGGAGAACCTATTTTAGAAATTGAGTTAAAATAATGTTATAAGTAAAAGGGGACGAAAGATTATGATACCATACGGAAGACAGACAATTGAAGAAGATGATATACAGGCAGTTGTAGATGTTTTAAGATCGGATTACCTTACAACAGGTCCAAAGATAGCAGAATTTGAAAAGATGGTTGCAGATTATGTTGGGGCAAAATATGCAGTGGCAATCTCAAACGGAACATCTGCGCTTCATGCGGCATGTTTTGCAGCAGGAATTAAACCTGGTGATGAAGTAATCACAACCCCGTTAACATTTGCAGCTTCAGCAAACTGTGTGCTATATTGTGGCGGAACACCGGTATTTGCTGATGTCGACCCGAAAACCTATAACATAGACCCGGAAGATATCCGCAGAAAAATTACGGACAAAACCAAAGCTATCATTGCGGTTCATCTTGCAGGACAGCCTTGTGATATGGATGAAATCCACAAAATTGCGAAAGAACACCATTTATTAGTGATTGAAGATGGTGCACATGCACTTGGTTCTGTATACAAAGGAAAAAAAGTAGGAACATTATCTGACATGACAACATTCAGTTTTCATCCGGTAAAACCGATTACCACAGGAGAGGGCGGCATGATTGTTACAGATAATGAAGAACTCTATCAGAAAATGATGCTGTTCCGCAGTCATGGAATTACAAGAGACGAAAACCGAATGACAAGAAATGATGGACCATGGTTTTATCAGCAGTTGGATTTGGGATATAACTATCGCATTACAGATATTCAGTGTGCGTTGGGATGCAGCCAGATGAAAAAACTGGGCAGATTTTTGGCACGCAGAAAAGAGATTGTGGCACGTTATAATGAAGCTTTTGCGGATTGTGAAAATATTGTCACACCATATCAGTTGCCGGAGACAGAAAGCGGCTGGCACCTTTATATTGTGCAGGTGAAGAAATGTGATAGACGAAAAGTTTTTGAACAGTTACGAGAAGCAGGAATTGCGGTAAATGTGCATTATATTCCAGTGTATATGCATCCTTATTATCAGGAACATGGATATAAAGATGTGCATTGCAAAAATGCGGAGGGGATTTACTCACATATTATAAGTTTGCCAATATATCCATCATTAGATAGAGGACAACAAGAATTTGTCATAGAAAAAATATTGCATATGTTCTTACATTAGTTAAAAAGAGTATGATAGAGGATTGCTTTGAAAAAGAATTGAGATGTGAATATGGAAAAAAGTTTAAAAAAAAATATTGAAAATGCAATTGAAAACCAAGATTTAAACGACGCGTTAGAGTATATAATAGAATATAAAAAGAAGCAGCCAGCAGATAGAGATTTGTGGTTTTATGAGTGTATTATGAACTTGTTGTTGGGACATATAGAAGCAGCCAGAAATATAGCTGAAACTTGTGTACAAAAATTTCCGACTAGCTATGAGTCGTATTATTATCAAGCAAGTGTTTATCAAGCAGCAAGTATGTCATTAGAAGCTTTAAAAAGTTATAAAATATCAAGGTTTCTTTATATGTATTTAAGCAATAAAGAAGATGATATAATTAAGGATATAGATAATCAATGTGAAATATTAGAAAAAGAAGTAGAAAAAGAAGTTAATCAGTTTTTAGATGAGAATGACATAAAAAATATAATGAAGGCAACTGCTTTTTTTGCTAGGCAGGATACGATTTGGGGGAAAATGGTAAAGGCGCCTCGTAGTTCAAAAGAACTTATTCTTGGAAAAGAATATTGGGTTTCTGATGATGATTTAAGATATGTTGGTGTATATAGAGCACCTGTTCAGGATTTTATTGGTGATGAAAATTATAATCTTATTAGAACACAAGCGGAATTTTTGAAATTTTACAAAAGAGGAACAGATATAACAATAAGTGGTGACGCAGAAAAATATTTGGTTCCTGTGGCAAGTGAAGAAAATGGAAATGTTCATATGTTTTCTAATGTAGAAGACGAGAAATGTTATGTGTTACAAAAAACAGCCAGACATTTTAATTATTATAGAATAAAAAATGATACTACTATATTGTCAAAACAGCGTACATATTATGGATATCCGATTCCATTAGAGCATAAAAAGGATAGAAAAAAATTGGTATTAAGTTTCTTTGTAGATGGATTAGCACAGGAAGTGATTAAAGGTGATAATTTTCAAAAGTTAATGCCAAATACATATCATTTTTTTAAAGAAGGAACAATATGTACTAATGTATATAGTGGATCTGAATGGACATTTCCAAGTTTGGCGACATATGAAAGTGGGTTAAGTACGTTAAGTCATATGATGTTTCATAATACAATAGATGGAGAGTTGCCTCATAAAATTAGTACATTATCAGAATATATAAAAAACAAGGGGTATTATACCTGCAAGTTAGATGGGGAATGGCGTAGCATATATTCATATGGATTTGCAAGAGGACTAGACTCGTATATATATCAGATACAGTCTATGGGAGCAAGGGCAGAACAGGAAATTATAAATGTAATAGAACATATAGAAGCATTTAAAGATACAGATCAGTATTTATGGATGACAATAGGTGATTTACATGATATTGCCGATGGATTGGATTTGTCGTTGGCAGTGCAGAATAATTGTACAATAGATGAAAGAGCATACGAAGAAAAGGGAAAAACATCAGTTAAACAGAATTATAGTAAGAATAAAACGGAAGTTTACAAAAAAACTATAACATATTTAGATATGTTATTTGGGTTACTTTTTACATATATTCAAAATAATTTTAATGACGATGAAATATTGATAAGTTTATTTAGTGATCATGGACAAGGATATTTAGTACCACAAGAGGCACATTTCCTTTCGAAGGAAAGAACCAATGTTGCATTCATGTTTAGGGGTTCAAATATTAAGAAACAAGTGGTAGATGAAATTATTTCTACAGCGGATTATTTGCCAATAATGTGTAAAATGTTAGGAATAGATGTTGAGAATACAAAAATTGATGGACAATTGCCAAAAACATTTGGGGGAGAGAATGAAAGATTATATGCAATAACAGAATCATTACATCCACATGATAAATATTCTGCAGTTGCCAATACAAAAGAAGGTTCTATTTATTTTGATAATACAGAGGAAACGGATGAAGAGGGACGCTTTGTGTTAGAAAATTATAAAGTATCTGGTCATTTTAAAGACGGTTCACCAATAGAAGATCATGCAATACTAGATAAGTTTGAAAAAATCTTTTTAGATAGAATAGCTGAACATATCATTTATCAATAAAAGGATGAAATATGAATAATATTTTTTGCATATGTATAGAGTCGGATCTTTTAATTAGAGAAATTATTGAGAATTTCCGGAAACAAAACTTTTTTGTTGGATCTTTGAAATTGCGTCAATTGGTCAATCACATAAATTCAATTGCAGAAACGATTTATTCAAATCTGGATTGCAATGAATTGGCGGAAGAGTTAGATCAGATTTTACCGGCTTTATTATAGGCACAAGGTGATCAGGATTATATTTTACAGGCAGATATTTTGGAAGGGGATTTATTGCCATTACTGCAGAAGCTACAAGTGAAGTTGCAGGGAACAGAGAAAGCGGAATTGCCGGATTTCTTCGAAAGCAATATGTTGATGTTACAGAAAAATGATTATGAACTTTTTATAAGACTTCAGACAGAGGAAACAGTTGATTCTAAATATGTTATTACATTGGCAATCAATGGGCGGCCTACAGTCCGGAAAGTAAATGGTAGCCGAGAATTTTATCTGCATAGTACAGTGAACCCGGAGTGGGAGGCAAGGCTTCTGGTAGAGAGTTTACCAGTGGCAGAAAATTATGTGGTACTTGGAATGGGATTGGGATATCATGTGATCGAACTGCTGAAAAAGTATCCGGAAAGCAGAGTGACAGTTTTAGAGAGTGAAAATTATTTACTGTTACAGGCGTTTCAATATGCGGACTGGACAAAGTATTTACAGGAAAATCGTGTGAAGATGGTTGCGTAAATTTACCCTCGGAAATAATAGTGTAGAGTCCCCACGATGTACTG
>ERZ1035025.870-NODE-870-length-17475-cov-9.825258_pt1 | contig 17475 bp, 15 predicted proteins | sample MGYA00520619_ERZ1035025 | MGnify/ENA primary metagenome ERZ1035025 (study PRJEB33766, sample SAMN09781742) | gut metagenome | biome: gut microbiome | host: Homo sapiens | place: Madagascar | study: EMG produced TPA metagenomics assembly of the PRJNA485056 data set...
CAAATAAATTCAGATCAAGACTTAAAAACTAAGATGCTTCTTTTTCTTTAACAGATTTGCACCAGTTACGATCAGCATGATTCCTGATGTAAGCCCAACACAAATGGATAAGATTCCAAGAACAATGTTTCCAGCTCCGGTACGTTTCATAGTTAAATAGATTTTTTCCATGTCCATGGCAATTTGACCTCCGTTTGATTGTTTCGTTATGTTAATATGTTTATAATATCTGATATTTTTTACTATATCATCATTTTTGATACTTCGTCAAATATTGGTTTCTTAAATATTGACATTTATTATCATATATCATATTTTACAATAATAATTCTCTTACCATATTACCATCAAATGTAACGCTGGATACATGATGAACTTCGATCTGATATAATGCATTTGCAGCAATATGTTCCGCAGCTTGCTCTAAATCTCTGATTCCTGTAGTCTCTGAATACATCTCGATCACGGCATCCAATGCTTCATCTGTCATGATACATTCTTCTTCCTTTAATCCCATACGTTTTAAGATCTTTGGAAGTGCAAATTTAGAAAAAATTGCTTTCTTCTCTTCTGGTGTATAATCAGGGATATCGATTACTGCAAAACGTGACATTAAAGGTGCACTGATCTGATCTTTTTCGTTTGCTGTTGCAATTGGGTAAACACCAACGGTTGGAATCATACATTCCATATAGTTATCTGTAAATCCTAAGTTATCAAGTAATGTTAATAAAACATCTGCCGGGTTTCCATTTCCTTTTCCAGAATTTGCTTTATCAAGCTCATTGATGATAAATACAAGGTTTGACTCTCCTGCCATAGAAAATGCATCCATAATGATTCCTGGTTTCGCATTTGCATAGATACGGGAACTTCCAGTCAGCTGTTCTGGATCGTTAATGGAACTCATATCAAGTGTTGTCCATGGAAGTTTTAAGATTCGAGCAACTGCATAGGCAATCTGTGATTTTCCAGTTCCAGCAGGTCCGACTAATAATAATCCATAGGCTGGTAATGTATGTGTTCTGTTGATCTGAATAATCGTTTCAATAATTCTTTGTTTTACACGTTCCATTCCATAAAGTTCTTCATCAAGAATTCTTCTTGCTTCCTCTGGATCAATCGCTTTAAAATAATTACTCTTCCACTGAATATTCATCATAATGGAAAGAGCTCTCTGAGCGTGTCTGCGTTCTTCCTGTGAAACTTCGTGGGAACGTGCAACGGCAAGGTTTCTTCTCGCCCATAATCGGATATTATCTGGCAATGTACGGCCTGCACATGTCATAAAGTCGGTAATACTCTGAATACTGGTAAGTTTCATATCATCACCCATCTCATCCAGATTCTCATCGATTGGCGTATCTTCTGGTGCATCACTCTGGAATAAGCGCTCGATCATAAACTGAAGGAATCCATCTTCCGCAGATAATTTGGTACCACCACCAAATGCAATTTCTCTGATCTTGTATACACAATATCCATCTCGGGTATTTTCTCCGGATAAGCGTACATGAATGTGATTTTCTCCAAGCCACTTAATCAGGCTTACAAAACGAGCATCTACTTTCAAAATATCAGAAACGATCGTTCCTTCTTCTTCTTCAAATTCAAAAGCTGTCTGTTTCTCCTGATTAGAAAAAACTCCGCAAGAATGATGTTCCCAGTTCTTTCGCTCATTGGAAAGAATTAAGATCGGACACTCGATCGTCGCCTGATCTGCACTGGAAGAAAATGTTGTATAAGTACAAACAACTTCTTCTTTTTTCTCTGTTGTATCGTTACTAAAATCAAATACTGGCATAATAAGTTACTCCTGTTTTTTATTATCTTTTTGGTATGATGTAAACATATCTTAATAAAATTTTACCAAAAAATGATTGTTTTCTCCATAATAAATGTGAAATTTTATGTATAAAACATATTAAAGTATGGTTTTCATAAGGTTTTAAAGTTTTTCCGCCAAATCGGGATTTCTGAATCAATGTTATTACTCTTCGATATTCAAAAGAATTTACCTGTGGATAAGCTTTTATGATTGCTGCTTCTAAACTTAAAGGTTTACTGTAATCACCTTTGATCTTTGATAAGATCCATAATTGCTCTAAAATAGCAGCACATTCTTTTGGATCGATCGCGTCAGAATATTTTTTATTCCAGAAATATAGGCGAACTCTTCTCTGTAATTCTAATAATAAATAAATGATCAATACAAAATAGCATATCATCAGGAATAAAGTAATAATGTTTTATACACTTATAAAAGATTTATTAGATCGTTCATTATCTTTTTGCCTTTTCCCAGATTTACCTTCTTCCGTATTCACACCAGATTTATCTTTCTTAGATTTCAACTGATAAGAAGGCTTTCCTTTTACTGTTTGTGTAGAGTATGTTTCTGTATACATTCCAGGAACAACTTCAACAGGAATCCAACCGATTCCAGAACGATAAACTTCTACCCATGCATGTGCATTTTGGGTTGTAAGAATCGCTTTTTGCTGGTGATTCTTAGTCAGTATTTTTGCTTCTTCATTTGATAAATGATAACCTTCCACATATCTTGCCGGATATCCTGCACTGCGATAAGCCATAACAGCGGTTGTTGCATAAGAAATAGCATTGCCTTCTTTCCCATTTTTCAGAAGCCATGTAATATAATCTTCATTTGAAGGTACTGTATTTGGTGATTCATTATATTTTATTTTTTGCCGCAAAATCTGTCGGATCCGTGTTGTAGTTTCTTTAAAATTCATCTTTTGATTGTCTTTAAAAAATGTTGTGCGGATCAGCTTTTTTAAAGAAGGATCAAATTCCTTATAAGAGCTTTCTACAAACTTATTGTATACCGATTCTGCCTGCTGATATTCTTTCTGTGTGTCATTATTAGTCTTTGTAAGCCAGGAAGCTGGTGTAGTATCAAGTATGTCCTGAGAATAGTAAATACTCTGGAATTTATAATCATAAGTTCCAAATAAACGGTTTGATCTTGTAGTATAATCTTTATCTGATGTTGCATGAAATGCTTCGTATGCAGAAACAGTCATTGGCAGATAAATGTATTTTCGATAAGCTCCTGTATTTGTCACGTTAATTTTTGTATAGTCTAATGCTGTTTTTGTGTAGTCAGCATTAATCTTCTTATAGGAAACATATTGTGTCAATGGATTGAAATTCTTTTTCGAAAGCCAGTTTAAAATTCCTTCATAATCTCCTTCGTAATGCTCACTTGAAAGAGATTTCCACTGGTTGTTTTCATAACTTCCACCGACAAATCCTCTCAGATAAAGTTCCTGAGGTTGATCGATTTCGATAGAAAGGCGTTTTTCTTCTCCATTTAATAAGTTGGATGTTTTATATAAATTACCTTTTGGAAGCGAATCTTTACCATAACGAATTTCATCAATTCGATCACTCATCTTAATTTTCCAGATTTCTAAACTGTCTGATCGTGTATAAACAGATGATATCATGAATAATCCAGCGATAAACATCAAGGATAATAGTTTACATACAAAAAATAGAGAACCTATCTCGCGCTTTGGAGCACAATCATACACAAACAGATTTGAAATACTGATCACAATCAGGAGCGCTGGAAGCAGCATGGAGGAATTACCGATTACAAATCCAAATAAAATGCTCAATAAAAGAATGATCACAATTCCATATAATTTCTGTTTCTTCATCTGGCGATAGATAAAATCTGAAATGATACCTCCAAGTAAGATCCACAAAATAATGGAACCTAATGCTGCTCTGCTATCTACTGCAAAACGTTCAAAAGATGTATCAAATCTTGCATTATATAACATGATAAAACGATTTGCCAGATCAAAAATAGCCTGAATCAATGAAAAATTTGATACAGCCAGACATAATAATCCGAGACAATATAAGATTAGATCGATTCGTTTTTCCCATGATTTAAAAAGATGAGAAAACTTACGAGAGATCATCACGATTGCCCCAGCAATTATTGAAATGATCAAACATGTTTTTGTGTACATAAGATCTTGAAAAGATAATAAAATACCTAATAATAAGATCATATATCGCACAAATTCGTAGAGGGATGTATTAAAATATAAAGTTTTTTGACTGTCTTCTACAAGAAGAACCGCATGAATTTTGTTTTTTTTCATATGTTTGTGTCTTTCTTAAATAGAAATATTATGTATTTTTTTGTCATAATCGTCAATGTTAATTGATATGACAGAAAATCCGTTAATTGATATGTGCTCTGGTTTCTTACCTTCCACTACCTGAATAATTGTAAGATCAACAGATCTTGCCAGTTCTCTCATTGAAATCTCATCATATTCAGGAGTAATATAAATTATTTTTGTGTATTGCGCCATCAGATTTTCATGTAGAAATTGATAGACAATATTATAACTGTTGTTATGTTTTTCAATTGGTTTACATAAAAGATTTAAAATCATCTGATCATAATTAGATAATGTAGTCACAGGATTTGATTGAAAACCATTTTGATCTATACATCCAACCTGATGTTCAAGATTTTTCTCTAAGATAGAATAACTTAAGGAGGCACTCAATGATAATACTCCATTATTTAAGTTATTAGAAATCTTGCGATTCTTTGTTTCTTTTGACATCTGATAAAGAATTAAAGTATGGTAATTGGACGGATAGCCAAATTCACGCACTACCAGATCATCAAGTTTACTTGATAATTTCCAGTGAATACTTCTTGGTGAGTCTCCTTCTATATAATCTCTCAGACCTGAAACCTCATTTACATCCTGTCCATGTTTTCCATAATCATATAATTCGCCATCTGTAATCATTTGAGTTAGTACATCTATTGCAGTAACTCCTTCAATCTTAGCCTGTGGTTTCATAACAAGGCGGTGTGCACATACGTCAATAAAGACAGCCTGAACATCTTCTGGAATTACGTAATCTCTTTCTTTTAATATGGCTCTTGCTCTTACTAACTGCGTCAATGCCTGTACACCTCGAGGGCTGACACCCAGATCCACCATTGGAGATTGTCTGGTAGCTTCACAAAGGTCTGTAATATAATAAAGAATTTCATCTGTTACTGTAATAGAATATAAATAGCCCTGAATTTGTTTGATATCATCAGCATTCATTTTGTTATGTATCATAATCTGTATTTTTTACATAGATTTTGATATCTGGTACTTTAGATCCATCGGATGGATCACCAAAGATATAAGGTTCAATCTCAACATTTGATCCGTTTATTATAATACTGCCTATATCATCAGAGAAAACAAGACTTTCATTCTTTAATTTTTTGATATTAGATCCAAACTCGATATCTGTCAGCGATGCATTTTTGTAAAAAGCTCCTGCATCGATTGTTTCATATTTAGAATCTACAGTATATAGCCCTTGTTCATCAGAAGATATTGCACAAAGGTCTTTGGAATCATCCCTCCTGCAGATCGTATTTGTCTTGGAATCATAATCATATAAAGCAGATGATTCATTCTCTGATTTAAAATCAATCTTATTGCATTCTGATTGAAATGCAAACATATATTGTTTCACTGAACTGTCATACTCAGATTCTGGAACTACGATCATTCCTTGATATCCTGTATCTCCAAGAACTGCAGGTGGATTTGAATCTTCGAAGTAAACCTTATCTAGGGAAACATTCTGAAGACATCCTTTTGCAAGGGTTGTGACAGTTGATGGAATTACTAATTTTTTTGTTTTTCCTGCTGGAACGGATAATAATGTACTTCCATCAGCACTATATAAAACGCCATCGACGATTTTATAATCTCTGAAATTTATAGATCTTGCATCATCTGGATCTGAATATGCATATTCCTGTAGATCTGGCAGATATTTGGAAATTGAATCAAAATCAAATTTATCAACACTCTCTGGAATGGTTAATGTTGTAATATCTGCATTGGATGGTTTTTCTGTCAGTTTGATCTTTGTAACTCCCATTGGAACGGAAAGGTTTTGTTCACTTCCTGTATATTGTTCCAGTACCTGATCTCCACAATATGCTTTCCAGTCATCATCTGACTGAGTTTCTCTCTTAATTTTATACTCATCTGGAACTGCAACGATCGTGTCTACAATATTTTTAGAACTAATGGAGTAATTCCAGCTGTCATTATCTGCTGGATAATAAATATAGGATTGGGAGTCAATCAGTTTTTTGGTTGTTGTAAAACGGAATCCTTCCAGCATCGATGTAAGGTATCCATCAGATGATTCCTCTAGGAAATTGACATTTTTATAGTTACCATCGAATTTCACGATCGATGTCTTTGCATCTTCATTTCCTAAATAAGCGATCATACGGCTGTGTATATTCGATAAATCAATCGCGTTTCCTCCTATCGGATACGTATACGGTACTTTATTTAAGGATGTAAGATAATCCTGAACATCTGTTTCTAAGAAGTCAAAGACACTTCCTTTAAACTGTGCAGCATAATATTCGTCATTGTACAAAATACAAAAAAGTTAATGATCACATGATTAGAGGATACTTTATAATGACATCTCGTCGTCATTCCACCATAACTAAAAACAGCTGTTGAATTGCCTGTTTTGTTTGATGAAAAAGAAACTTGATATCCGTCATCACCACCGTAAGGAAGTTCCTTTGTGTATGTTTTTCCATCTTTTACAAATGTTCCAATAACAGTTGCGTCATCTGCATTAAATTTTTCACCAAAATAATATTCTCCTTTTGTGATCGTAGCTGTTAATTTCTTGATCTTTCCATATTTTGTAACCACCAGATCTTTGGGAAGCAGCTGGCTGTCTTCCCATGATACAGGTGTCGTGTCAGAATTTTGATCTTTATCGGTTGGTTTTACTGGAGATGATGGCGTTGATGGATCTTTTGAAACTGCATTATTGTTATTGGAATTTTCATTGCCGGTACCATTATCTGTCTGATCCGTATTCCCTGTTGTTGTTCCAATCGTGGCTTGTCCATCTTTATCTGATATAGAAAATGTATTTACATTTTTTGCAGTACTGTTTGAATTTTGATTGCTGGAAAGATTTAGATCACCGGTATCATTTCCGTTTAACTTTAATGCTTGCTGCAAGTCTTTTCCTTTGTTTTGATTTTTCTTTTTATTTTTATCTGCAAGATCTGTATTTTTATCTTTTCCAGATACATAATCAGAATTTTTGTTTTTCTGCATCTGCTCAAAATTTTTGTAACTTTGCGGTTCAAATAAATTTTCAAATGCAGAAGCATTCGTAAGCACACCAAAAGCGAGACTGGTGACTGCCACTCCCGTTATAATATGCCTTGGAAAATTGTTCTCCCTCTTCTTTCTCTTTTTCCCCATAAATAAATTACTCCCTGTATTATCTAAATGATTCGTTTATAAATTTTCCCCAATTAGTTTGCGAAGATCTTCAAAATCAATCGGTTTATTGATGTGTGCATTCATTCCAACTTCTAAAGAATGACGCTGATCTTCTACAAATGCATTCGCAGACATTGCAAAGATCAATACATCGTGATCGATTCTTGGAAGATGACGAATTGCAGTTGTTGCTTCCCATCCATCCATGTTCGGCATCTGAATATCCATCAAGATCACATCATAATATCCAGGAACACTTGTATTAAACATATCAACTGCCTGTGCACCATCCTTTGCATGATCAACGATCGCACCATCAAGTTCCAGAATCTCTATTGCAATCTCTGCATTGATGTCATTATCTTCAACCAGCAAGATATGCAGTCCTTCCATCGTAAATGTATCTTTGTTTTCGATCATTGGCTGTATATCTTCTAATGTAGAAATCTCAGTAATCTGTTCTTCTTCTGCGATAGGAAGAGAAACATAAACAACAAATTCTGATCCCTTACCTTCTTCACTCTCAACTAAAATCTCGCCATTCATTAATTTGATAATGTTATCGGCAATTGCCATTCCAAGGCCACTTCCGCCATAGTTATGTGCAGTAGATGCATCTTCTTGCTCAAATGGCAGAAAGATCTTATCAATAAAATCGGATTTCATTCCTTTTCCAGTATCTTTTACACGGATCATAAGATGTGATTTATCATCTACAATCCCCATCTGCCGGAAAGTAACTGTGATTGCTCCATCTACTGGAGTAAATTTTAATGCATTGGAAATAAAATTAATAATTACCTGGCTTAATCTCATTTCATCACCAATGACATATGGCGTATTAATATCCTGCAGTTTGAGAGACCATGAAATCCCCTTCTCTCTTGCAGTACCGCTAAACATATTATCAATCTTATCAGCCATTACTTTCAGATTAAACGGTAATTGCTCTAATTGCATTTTCCCACTCTCAATTCTTGACATATCAAGAATATCATTGATCAGAGTTAATAAAAACATGGAAAGATTTTCTGTTTTTCCAAGATACTGTTGCACCGCATCTGTATCTTCTATATGTTTTTGTGCAAGATTTAACATTCCTAAAATACCATTCATCGGTGTTCTGATCTCATGAGACATTCTGGATAAGAAATCTGTTTTGGCAAGACTTTCTTTTTGTGCATCTTTTAATTCTTCTTTCAACTGATTCCTGATCGTATATTCATTTGTGATATCTGAAAATACGAATAGATAGATTTTTCTTGATTGATCATAAGATAGCGACACCTTTGCATGTTTTATCTTATCAGAACCAATTTTATGGTAATCCATCTCATATTTTAAAGGCTCTTTTTGATCCCAGTTTTTAAGCTCTTTTCGTATTTTTCTTGCATCATATGGGCTTATTAAGGCTGATAAAACTTCAATATCTGAGCACACAGCTGATTTATCCAAACCTGTCACTGTTTGAAAATTATTGCTTGTATACAAAACTTTTAAATCCGCTTTATCAATGCACAAATAAACATTCTCTGTTTCGTTTTCAAAAGATCCGTAAAATCTTCGTTTTTCTTCAATCGAACGCTCAAGCTTTTTATGATTATAATATTGCCTGATACATAAACATAACAGTGCAATGATAAGAACAAGCATACAAAGTAAAATCAGGAAAAAGATTTGATTGTTTTCGATATAATTAAATAATGACTGCATTCTTTATACTCCATTTTTGATAGATACATTTACACGATACTTGCCTGCCTCTTTTTCTTTATATTGTTTAAATAATATAAAGCTGCTACACAAATAACCACTGATAATAAGGATCCACATGGTGCTGCAAATCCCATTGGGTATAGTGTGTTTGGAAAATATTTAGATGCCAGGAATGCACCAGGGACTCTGATCAGTACAATGGATAATACGTTATGTATGAAAGAAATTCCTGACTTGCCATAAGCACAGAAATATCCACTAAAGCTAAAATGAATTCCAGCGATCATGCAATCCCATATATAACTTCTGATATACTGGCTTCCCATATTCATAACCGCTGCATCATGTGTAAAAATACCGATGACTGGATTTGAGATAAACTGCATACAGATTGCAACAACTAATCCGAAACTTACAGCAATAATTGTTGCATATTTTAGTGTTTTTAATGCACGATCATCTTTGCCAGCACCAATATTCTGCGCAGAGATCGCAGATACGGAAGACAACATAGAAGATGGAACAAGGAATACAAAACTTATGATCTTCTCAACGATTCCAACGGCAGCGGCATCATTTAGTCCCCTTTGGTTAGCAATGATCGTTATAATAATGAAAGAAATCTGAATAAATCCATCCTGAAGCGAAATTGGAATTCCAATTTGTAAAATACCTTTCATAGTTTTGCTATGTGGTATCAGGTCTGTTCTTTTCACAGAAATTCCTGTATTTTTCTTAAATATCGCAAACAGTGCGATAATAACACTGATTGTCTGCGCAAGTGTTGTTCCAAGGGCTGCCCCAGAAGCTCCGAGCTGTAAGTTATTAATAAATACATAATCAAGCACAATATTGGCAAAACATGCAATTGCAATAAAATACATCGGGCTCTTGGAATCTCCAAGGCCTCGAAAGATAGAACTAATAATGTTATATGCAGTGATCAATGGAATCCCGGCAAAACAGATCATCAAATAAGCTTTTGTTCCATTGACTGCTTGTGCTGGTGTTGACATAATACTTACGATCGGATCTACAAAAAATAAAAGAATAATCGTTAAAATTATTGAGATTCCTAAAAATAATGTGACTGTATTTCCAATAATTCTTGATGTTTCCTTCTTTTGCTTTGCACCAACGGATTTTCCAATCATGACTGTCGTCCCCATTGCAATTCCAACGATCATAACCGTGATCATATGCATAACCTGACTACCAATTGATACCGCTGTTGTACCAGCAACAGAATCAAATTGTCCAATGATAAATAAATCTGCCATTCCATATAATGTCTGCAAAAAATATGATAAAAAATATGGAAGCGAAAATTTCAAAATATTCTTTCCAATACTTCCTGTTGTCAAATCTCTTTCCATAAAATAACTCCTCTTTTTTATTTATTTTATTATCTTAACACAAATTGATTTGTGATTACAATGTTTTACAACATGAAAAGGCAAAAAGAAAGCAAGTCTTTTATGTTGACTTGCTTTCTGACACTTATATAATTATGTTATCTTATTGTTCATCTTCAGGAAGCAGATTCTTCATGCTTCGAAGACCGATACATAATGTTGATGTATTATGTAACAATGCAGATGTTGTTGGCTGGATAAATCCTAACACACCAGCCCCAATAAGACTTGTGTTAAATCCAACAATAAAGCGGTAATTATTATGGATACGATGCATTAATCGGTTACTAATATGCTTTAATGCAACTAATCCATGCAAATGATCTGCTTCGATTGTTACGTCTGCAATTTCTCTTGCAATCTCAGCACCATCACTGATCGCAATACCTACATTGGCAGCAGATAAAGCTGGTGAATCATTGATTCCATCACCGATCATAATAACTTTTCTTCCAGCAGCTTTTTCAGCTTCAACAAAAGATGCTTTATCTTCTGGAAGAACTTCTGCGTGATATTCATCAACTCCAACTTTTTCAGCGATCACTCTTGCTGTTCGTTCACTGTCACCTGTCATCATAACAACTTTAGAAATTCCAGCTTCTTTTAAAGCCTGAATAACTTCTTTTGCTTCCTCACGAAGTGGATCTTCGATACAGATAACACCTGCAAGCTCATGCTCGATCGCCATATAAAGATGAGAACATTCTTCTGGAAGATTATTAAATAATTCATCTTTTCCTTCTGGAATTGTACATTTCTCATCTTCAAATACGAAATGGTAACTTCCAATAACCACTTTTTTATTTTCAATCATAGAAGAAATACCATGTGCTACTATATATTCTACTTCAGAATGTAACTCTTCATGTACAAGATTGCGGTCTTTTGCAGCCTGTACAACAGCTTTGGCCATAGAATGAGGGAAATGCTCCTCTAAGCAGGCAGAGATTCTTAGTAATTCTTTGCATTTCATTCCATTAAATGAAACAATATCAAGAACTGTTGGTTCTGCTTTTGTCAGAGTACCTGTTTTATCAAACACAATTGTCTGTGCTTCTGCCATTGCTTCTAAGTATTTTCCACCTTTGACTACAATATTATGATCATTTGCCTCTTTGATTGCTGATAAAACAGAAATTGGCATCGCCAGTTTCAACGCACAAGAGAAGTCAACCATTAATACAGATAATGCTTTTGTTACATTTCTTGTAAATAAATATGTAAGAGCTGTACCTGCTAATGTGTAAGGTACCAGTCGGTCTGCAAGATGTTCTGCTTTACTTTCCAGAGAAGATTTTAATTTCTCTGATTCCTCGATCATAGTAACGATCTTGTCAAATTTACCAGATCCACTTGCTTCCTTGACGCAAACTCTTAAGTTTCCTTCTTCAATAACTGTTCCTGCATATACATATCCGTCAATTGTTTTACGTACAGGAACGGATTCTCCTGTTAGAGAAGCCTGATTAACCATTGCTTCTCCATCAACAACAACACCGTCAAATGGAATCATATTTCCCATCTGTACCTGCACGACATCATCAACCTTAATATCATTTGCAGATACTAAAACTTCATGATCTCCATCAACTTTCCATACTTTACCAACATTTAATGACATGCTTTTTGCAAGATCATCAACGGATTTCTTATGTGTCCATTCTTCAAGGATCTCTCCAATTCCTAATAAGAACATGATAGAAGATGCTGTATTGATGTCTTTTCTTATAATAGATACACCAATTGCTGTACCATCAAGTACCGGAACTTCAATCTTTCCTTGTGCCAGTGTATGAATTCCTTCATATATATATTTGACAGATTTGATCGTTGTGATTGCTGCTCTTAAAGGATATGGGAAAAACAATTTACTTCCATAATGGAAAAGCACTGTGCTTGTGATCTTATCCCAATAAGATTGATTTAGCTGTCTGCTCTGACTTTCCTGATAATTTGAAGGAACAGTGATACTTCCATAGTTAAATTCCTTCACAGTATTAAGGATTTCCAGTCGATCTGTATTATAACAGATTACAATATCATTTGTGCGATCATAGATTTTTACAGATGTTACAAAATCTTTTGTTGTCAGATAATATTGAAGTTCATCTGCCTGATCAGCACTCATTGTTCTCTGACATAAATGAATACGAATTCTGCCAGAAATCTCATGTTTGATCGTAAATTTCATATAAACTCCTTTTGTTTTGAAAACACCTGCAGAAATAACTGCAGGTGTTTCTTCTTTGTGTTAGTTGTTTATTTTATTCTTCAACTTCTTTGTAATCATCTTCAGAAGCTTCTACTGTTTCTTCATCTTCTGCTTCTGTTGCATAAACGTTCATTTCTTCTTCTGCAGCAGCTCTTTCTTCGTTGATCTGTTTTGCTTCTTCGTAGATATCTTCTGCATTTTCCTGAACAGTTGTTACTGTATCCATAACACATTCTTTTGCACGAAGAACTGCAGCTGTACAGTTTGTATATAATTTCTTAGCATCTTTGCTTGATAATGCTTTGATACCTGCTGTACCAAATAAAACTCCTGCTGCGAAAAATCCTGTTTTTTTACTTTTTACTACTGATAAAACTTTTGTTAAATCCATTTCTTTGTCCTCCTGTATTATGTAAATATCTATTAATTTTTTCTGTATCCGAAAGAGTTGTTTTTCATTGTCTCCCTCGGTAACTTTGTTCATTATAAAACATCAACCCTTGGTTACTCAAGCCTAATTTTTCTCGATTTTCACTATTTATTGAGAAAAAATATCATTAATTTGGGTTAGCTATAACTATATCAATTACCTTCTGTTGTATTAGAGCTGTTAAAAATATTACCGGAATCTCCTTTTGAACGATTGTAATCATATTTTGATGGATATCCACATGTTTCAGCTGCATCTGCACCGCCATAATTCTTTGCAAAATCCTGACGTTTTCCTTTATTAAACATAAAACATTTCAATGCTTCCTGATTTGCCTTGAAATTGACAAAGAATACAAAACCACATGGAGGATAATGACCAACAACAGATGTCTTGTATGTATTCTCAATCGGTACACGAAGCTGGTCAATTTCAGTAGTTCCCATTGTAGCTACAGAAAAGATCAGTTTCTTAATATAAGTAGAATCCATATCTGTAGATACATCACCTAAAGCATCAATCGCAATATTTACAAGATCTGCTGGATTGTGCTGTAACATCTTCTGGAATGTTGCCTGCATGACAGCTCTTTGTCTTCCCGTCCTTCCAAACTCTTCATCTCCATATTTTTTAGAAAAAACGTGACGAACTCTTGCATATCCTAATGCCTGATTTCCGTTTAATGTTTGTTTTCCAGGTTTTACATTACGATATTTCTTTTTTGAAATATAATTTGTTGTGTTAAGATATTCAGCCTCTCTCTTCTCAAGTGTCATTTCAATCCCGCCAAGGCGGTTGATGACTTTCTCAAAAGCTGCTAAGTCTACCACACAGAAATTATCAATCTTAATCTTAAAATTCTCAGCGATTGTCTGATATAAAAGAGCCTCTCCACCAAACGCATATGCAGCGTTTAATTTATTCCTTCCATGTCCCGGAATATCAACATACATATCTCGTAAAAAAGATGTCAGTTTTAATTCTTTGGTTTTAAAATTGATCGTGGCAACCATCATACTGTCGGATCTTCCATGATCTCCTTTTTCAGATCCTTTAGCGCCATTATCAGAACCGACAAGCAAAATATTGATCACATCTTTATCAAATGTCAGATCTTCTTTATTTTTAATTTTTACTTTATCCATGGACTGACTTTTTGGAGTAATTGCTGCTTCTAAACGTGCGTCATAATACCCAAGCATCCCACCAAGTGCGATCGCTACGATCAAGAAAACACTTGTAAGTATTGTAAACTTTTTTGAAAACATTATAAAATTCCCTCCTTATTTTCCTCTCAGTATTTTATCATATATTGTTGCGATATTAAACCATTAACACTGCTTTTTTATATCATTAAGAAAATCTTTAGAAATAAAAAATCTCCAAAGACACTAAAATCTGAGCATCCTTGAAGATCTTTTAGAACAATATATAAAAGTGTAAACTAGTTACCAATCTCTTTACTCTTTCATAATATCATGATTAGAAAGGTTGGTAAAATACATTTTTTACATCGTATCCATAACAATTTGATATGGATCTTCGTTTAGAAATTTCAAAAATTCTTTTGTAGCAATACTTTGAGGGTACTCTGTATCATATACTAAAATAATATTGCGTTGTGGAAACGTTTCTTTTACACTAATTTCAAAAATCTCTCCCGAGTCTAAGTCATCTTTTGCAAATTCTGGTGGAATAAAACCAATTCCAAGATTATGTCTGACTGCTGGAAGAATCATATCTGTAGTGGCAAGTTCTATATCCGGCTCAAATTTCAAGTCATTCTTTTCAAAATACTGATTTAAGAATTTTCTTGTAATTGCTTCTGAGGTTAAACTGATCCATGGATATTTAGCCAGCTGCTTGATTGATAATTTTTTCCCTTTGAGGTCTATATATCGTTTACCACTGATCAAAATATCATGATATTCTCTTAATATTTTCTGTTTTAATGGCTTTTCTATATGGAAGGGAGCAGATACAACAGCAAAATCTACATTTCCTTCTTTTACAATATTAATTGATTTTCGTGTACTGTTATTTAAGATCTTAAAATGAACATTTGGATATCGTTCATTAAATGATTCCATTGCCTGAAATAAATAACAATGAAGAGCTGTTTCTGTTGCACTGATATAGATAGTTCCATTTTCAAGACTCAGCATATTACTTAAATTATTTTCAGCTTTGAAAAATTGTGAACAGCCTACTGCTATATATTCATAAAATACTTCCCCTTCCGGAGTTAATTTCATACCAGTCTTACTTCTTTCAAATAATCTGCAGTTTAAATTCTTTTCAAGATTATGGATTGTTCTGGTTACAGATGGCTGGCTTGTATGAAGTGCTGCTGAAGCTTTCGTAAGATTTCCATATTTAGCCACATAATAAAATATTCGATAATGTTCAAAATTTGAATTCATGTCTTTCTTACCTTCTTATCATGTTCATTTTTTTGAAAGCTGCCAGAAAGCTACGGCACTGGCAGCTGCAACATTTAAAGAATCCACACCATGGGCCATTGGAATCTTTGCGGTATAATCGCAAGCCTTAATTGTATCCGCACACAATCCATCTCCTTCTGTCCCAAGAATGATTGCCAATTTATCTTCTGATAGCAATTGTTCATCATCAATACTTACAGAACGATCCGTAAGTGCCATTGCAACAGTTTTATAACCAAGCTCTTTTAAATGAGATATTCCATTCATTGGCCATGAAACTGTATCATCGATAAATGTCCATGGAATCTGAAATACCGTTCCCATACTAACTCGTACAGATCTTCGGTACAATGGATCACTGCAGCCTTTGGTAAGTAAAATTCCATCCATGTTTAATGCTGCAGCAGACCGAAAGATTGCACCAACATTGGTAGGATTCATTACATTTTCTAATATAACAATACGGTCTGAATTTTGACATATCTCATTGACAGACTTTAATTTTTTTCGATGCATTGCACACAACATTCCTCTGGTAAGCGCAAAACCTGTCAATTGCTTTAAGACCTCATAAGTTCCTGTATATACAGGAATCTCAGGATATTGTTCTAAAATATCCTTTGCCTGTGTATGAATATGGCGATCTTCTACCAGAAATGAAAGTGGCTCATATCCTTCATCTAATGCAGTCTGTATAACCCGTGGGCTTTCTGCAATAAAAATTCCTTCTTTAGGTTCATATAAATGTAATAATTGTCCCTCTGATAACTTTGCGTATATATCTAGCTGCGGGTCATTTAAATCAGTAATTTTAATGATCGACATTTGTTACTTTGCCTCCATAGTTTTTTCGTTTTCATAAATTGTAGCATAATATCCCTTATTTTTTTTGCTGTTATACATAGCCGAATCAGCTTTTCGATATAATTGATCAAATGTTGTCGGCTGGTCTTCTAAAGAAAAAGCAGCTCCAAAACTTACATAAAGGTTTTCATCTTCTATCTCTGGAATAACAATCTTTCCTAATTCACTAAAAATACGACTGGCAAACGATCCGTTTCTGAAAGATATCGAAGTTTACTTTCTCTTTGTTTTTCCGCATCAATTCCTTCGATACAATATAAAACATGCTCTAAATGTCCTTCGTCATCATAATCAACTTTGATAAAACGATGTCTGCACCATCCAGAAACTTTTCCTACAAATTCATCTTCTATCGTATTTTTATCACCTAATCTCTCTTCTAAAGTAGTAATATCCAGAAATTTCAATACATCTTTTAAATATTTGCTTTCACACAATTTATGCATGACCGTCGTTATCTGTCCAGGGAAATCATCTAATAGATAAATATTTCCGCTTTTATCAATATGTTCTGCTCTTTTGATCGTGTAATAATTTCCTGTCTTTACATTGACTAAATGCATCGTTAAATAAATCTGCGCCAGTGCTGCATAACTGCTAAGTTTTGCAGATTCCTGCGTTTTTTGAAATGAATTCCTTACTTTTAATAATGAAATAAGCAGAGTTCCGATCATATCAAGAAATTCTGAAAGTCGTTTAAAGTCTCCTTTTGGCGGATTATCAACACCAAAAAATCCTCTGATCTGATCTTTATAACGCAATGGACTGACTGCAAGATTTTCTACATTCTGCATTGTTAAAATATCATAAGATAATGGATAAAGTTCCTTAATCTGGTCATCTGGGATGTCGTATTCAAATGCTGATCTTAAAGCTTTGTTAATAATTAATTCATATTTGATATTCTGCTCCATAGGCTGTTTACCGGTTCCTTTTTTGTATCATTTGAGAATGTGTTTCTACGTTCATAATTTCCAGTTCATTATATCGTATTTTATGAACTAAATCTACCAAATACTTTCAATTTATGATATAATAA
>ERZ1035025.882-NODE-882-length-17271-cov-3.653927_pt1 | contig 17271 bp, 15 predicted proteins | sample MGYA00520619_ERZ1035025 | MGnify/ENA primary metagenome ERZ1035025 (study PRJEB33766, sample SAMN09781742) | gut metagenome | biome: gut microbiome | host: Homo sapiens | place: Madagascar | study: EMG produced TPA metagenomics assembly of the PRJNA485056 data set...
CGGATGGGACGGTTGCGCCCAACGGCCGCATAGGTCTGGTCGGCGGTGATGTAGGGCGCAGGCATCCAGTCAAACGCAAAGCGATGTTCATACAGCAGCAGACCGGGGGCAGGGTTGTCGCCCAACACCCACGTTTCGCCGGTGCGGAAGGCACTGGCAGCGGCAGAGTCGGACTGGTTGTAGGCGTCCAGCTGGTCAAACAGCCAGCGACCCAGTGTGCCCTGAGGGCGGACTTTGCAGTCGAGTTCAGCCAGCGAGACGGGCATCATCTCATAGACGTTCTTGGGCACCTGCCAGACGGCCATCGTGCTGCCAAAAACGACATTGACAGCGGCTATATCGTTGCCGAGGTTGAACTCCGGCCCGCCTACGGGGTACGCGCCGCCGCCGATCCAGATGGCGGTAACGCGGCCCGCAATGCGCGGCTCCATCAGCAGGGCGCTGGCAAGGTCGGTCAGGGGGCCCAGGAGCAGCACAAAAAGTGGTCGTTCGTCGTCTTTCATCGCTTCGCGAACGATGAACTCAGCACCCTTGCTTACTACAGGAGTCGTTTGATTGGGCAGGGCATGGGGCGCACCGTGCAAAATCGTAACCGGCTCGTCCGGAGCCATTGCGGCGACCATATCCTGCAAGCCCCGGTAGCTCTCCTCCATCTGCTCGGCCCCGCGCCCACAGTGGACTGCCACCAGAGCAACGTTATCGAACTTGGGACTGAGCAGTGTTTGTGCCACGGCAAACGGGTCGTCAGCCTCGTTGAAAAAGTCAGTATCCGTGATGACGCGCACCTGTTTTACGCGCGGAACGGTAAAGTGGCAGTGGGTAGTCATAGTGGAGTCTCCTTCCTATATAGTTATAGGTGTTTGGCAAGGACGCCAGATCGGGGACCTGCCCCCTACAGAGAGCCGAACACAGCACAGGGGGCTGCCCATTTCCCGGTCAGCCCCCTGTGTTCATTCTGCCAGGTAGGCGGCAAAATGCTTTCTCAATTCATCTTCAGTCATAGCGGCGGATTCTACCGTCAGAACGCGGCTTAAATTCAGGGCAAATATTCCCATGATGGACTTGGCGTCCACACAATAGCGTCCGCTGCGCAGGTCCACATCGCCCGGGATCTGCGCGGCTGCAGCGTTGAATTCCTTGACCTCAGTCAGTGTGTTCAGGCGGATCATGATCTGCGCCATGGCTCGATTTCTCCTTTTGTTCTCAGAATTTCACGGCAAAAGCGGCAATATCCGCCGTGTCGGCTTCCGTGCCGCCGCGTGCATACACGCCCAGCCGCGCGCCGGTCCAGGTGGCGCGGGTAATCGGCTGCGCCGCGCCCAGAGGTTTGCTCTCGCCGCCCTCAATATACCCATACTGCACCTGTCTGGCATCGGTCACTTTTATTGTAACCGTAATTTCGGTCGTGTCAAGGTTTTCCTCAGCAAGTATGACTTCCTCCGCTTCGCTCCGTGCGCCGGAGATGGGCACGACCTGCCCATGCTGCACGCTTTCCTTCACATCGCCGCGCAGCACGCGCAGAAGGCAGCCGTTTTCGCTGCGGCACAGCTCTATCGCAGAGTAGGTATGCCCCTCGATCACCACGCCCGTTTTGGCACCGGCTCCCGCGTTTGTCAGGCTCAGCCTGACCTCGGCCGTAAAGTCTGCGGCGGGCAGCATCTGGCTGAGCATATTCGGCATGCGCCAGATCGTGGCCGCGCTGCCGCACACAAGGTGCAGGCCGTCCGCCCCCCTGCGCAGCCACTTTTCCGGCTGCGGGTTGGCCTGCCACTGCCACTGCAGACCCGGCACCCCGCCGGGGAAGGTATCACTGACCGGCAGCCCGCCGACGGCCTCGCCCTGCGGGCAGCGCCACGCGTCCACCGGCTCGCCGATGCCGTCCCCGTTCTGCTCAAGCCCGATAAAGGGCCAGCCGTTGTGCCAGCACATCGGCTGCAGATGAACGACACGCCCCAGCTCAAACCGGTCCTGAAAATGCAGGAACCAGTCGTTGCCCTGCGGGTCATCGACCCACGCGCCCTGATGGGGGCCGTTGGTTTTGGCGTTGCCCTGATGCATAACGATGCGGTCCTCATACGGCCCAAGGACGTTGCGGCTGCGCAGCACGGTCTGCCAGCCGTATTCCACGCCGCCCGCCGGGATAAAGATATAGTACCAGCCGTCCCGCTTATACATTTTGGGGCCCTCGGCGGTGGGCTGGGTCAGCGTGCCGTCAAATACGATGGGGCCGTCCTCCACCACGGCAAGCGTTTCGGGGTCAAGGCGGGACAGCTGGATCTTGTGCTTGATGCCGCAGCGGCTGTTGGCAAAGGCGTGCGCCATATAGACGCTGCCGTCATCGTCCCAGAGCGGGCAGGGGTCGATCCAGCCGCTGGCCGCCTTTACACAATGCAGCTCACTCCACGGGCCGCGGGGGTCCGTGGCGGTGGTGTAGAAGATTCCCTCGTCCGGCAGGGGGATAAAGGCGTAGAACCGCCCGTTATGCCAGCGCAGCGCCGGTGCCCATGTGCCGCAGCCGTGGGCAGGCTCCGCATAGCGGTCAAAGGGCAGGCGCTCCACGCAGCTGCCGATGCGCTCCCAGTGGACGAGGTCGCGGCTGTGCAGCACCGGCACGCCGGGCAGGTAGGTAAAGCTTGAGGAGATCAGGTAGTAATCCTCCCCCACGCGCACAGCATCGGGGTCGCTGAAATCCATCGGCAGAACAGGGTTCTGGTAGTTGCCGTTGACAACGGCAGCGGACAGCTTATCCATGATCGTCTCCTTTTATTTTTGCAGAAAAGCGGGCCGGGGCTTTCCCGGCCCGCTTTGGGTCATTTTTCCATGGATGTGTAGCGGAAATAGTCAAAGTCTGCGCAGCGGCGCTGCCCCGTCAGGTCCTGACAGCAGAGGCCGATAAACGCACCGGTAAAGCGGTTTTCGTGCAAAATGCGCTCCGGCGCATCGTCGGAGAGGATCGTCGCGTCCAGCTCCGGCCCGATGGCCGTGAACATCTCGCCGTCGGCGGACCAGTAGAACTGCGCGGTCGCGCCGTTTGTTTCCAGCCGCAGCGTCAGCGCGCCGTCCGGCACAGGGACGCCCGCGCCGATGGGCATGTCGAACTGCTTTAAGCGGCGGCGCATCAGCGTCAGCACGCGGCCAAGCCGCTCATCACGGGTCAGGGCCAAGTAATAGTGGCTGTTGTTGTCGTAGTAGTAGACAAGGCCGGCCGTGTGGTGGTAATCCACAGGGTCAAAGTCGATACGGGTTTCGACGCGGCAGTTGAAATGCTGCTGCCGTGCTGCCAGTAGGCTCTGCGTAAAGCGGGACTCAAGGCTCTGCGCACCGTACAGCCGCAGCCAGCCGGGGCGCGCCGTCAGGCTGGCGCGGTCGCCCAGCGGCTGCCGCAGGCTTTGCAGCCGGTCATCCCAAGCAGAGGCGTCAAACTCCTCCGCCCAATCCACCCCTTCGGCGCTGTCCGCAGGTACGGGGCAGTCCGGGTAGGGGGTCTCTACGGTCAGGCGGGGCTCATCGGTGCCGCCCTGCAGGCAGGGCCAGCCGTCGCGCCATTCCAGCCGCTGGATGCCCGTTTCGCGGCCCAGAATGCAGTCTTTTTCGGGGCCGATGGGGCGTGCGCACAGGTGTGCCAAAAACCAGCTGCCGTCCGCCCCCTGCGCCATGCTGGCGTGGCCTGCCTTCTGCAGCGGGTTGGCAGGGTACGGCCATGCCGTGATCAGCGGCTCATAGGGGCCGCGCTCATACGGGCCTTCGATATGGCGGCTGCGCAGCACCACCTCACAGTGGCGCACGCCGGTGCCGCCCTCGGCGCAGAAAAGGTAATACCAGCCGTCCTTATAGTAGAGCGCCGGGCCCTCGGTCGTGCGGCTGGAGCTGCCGCGCCAGAGCATCCTCGGCTCGCCGACCAGGCGCTGTTCAGCCTCGGAGTATTCCTGCATCATAATGCCCGCAAAGCGGACCTTCCATGTGCGGTACTCGGCCGCCATATTCAGCAGGTATTTGCGGCCATCCGGCGCGTGGAACAGGGACGGGTCAAACCCGCTGCTGTTCAAAAATACCGGCTCGCTCCACGGGCCGTGGATGTCCGATGCCGTGACAAGGTAGTTGTCCACATCGTAGAAGGTGCCGCCGAAGTTGTGGACATTGGAATAGATTAAGTAGAATTTCCCATCGCACCAGCTCAGGTGGGGCGCCCAGACGCCGCCGGAATCGGCCACGCCGGTCAGATCCAGCTGGCTTTGGCGGGTCAGCGGGGCCGGCAGGCGCTCCCAATGGGCAAGATCGCGGGAGTGAAAGAGTTTTACGCCGGGCCACCACTCAAAGGTGGAGGTTGCCAGATACCAGTCCTGCCCGACACAGAGGAAGGACGGATCGGGGTGAAACCCCTTCAGAACGGGATTTGTCAGCTCTGCCATTATTTTACCCCTTCAGGCCGGAGGTCGCAATGCCCTCGACAAAGTATTTCTGTGCGGCGAAGAAGAGCAGCACCAGCGGCAGCACGGCCACACAGGCCATTGCCATGACACGGCCCCAGACGACCACGCTCTCGGCATCGACCGACAGGCGCAGCGCCAGCGAGACAGTGTACTTCTTGACCGAGTTGATGAAGATCAGCGAGTTGAAGTAGTCGTTGTAGGTCCACAGGAACTGGAACAAACCGGCGGAGAAAAGGCTCGACTTCATCAGCGGCAGCAGGATCTGCCAGAACACGCGGAAGGTGCTGCAGCCGTCAATGTAGGCGGACTCGTCCAGATCGCGGGGGATGCTGCGCATAAACTGGATCAGCTGGTAGATGAAGAAGGGGTAGCAGGCCAGAATGGCGGGCACCCACCACGGCATATAGGAATCGACCCAGCCGAACTTGTTGAACAGAACATAGCGGGGGATGATGATGACCGAGTTGGGCAGCATCAGGGTCGCAATGAGCAGCGCAAACAGCTGCTTTTTGAAGGGAAACTCAAACCGGGCAAAGCCGTAGGCCACCAGTGCGCTGGACGCGATGGTCAGCACGGTGGTGGGCACGACCAGTGCGAAGGAGTTCAGGAAGTAGGTCAGGTAGGTGTAAGAGCCGGCGCTCTTCCAGCCGTCCACAAAGTTCTGGAAGCTGAAGGATTTCGGCAGCAGGGCGATTGAGCCGAAGATCTCCTCGTTCGTCTTGAACGCGCAGGAGATCATCCATGCGATGGGGAACAGCAGCAGGCAGCCGATCAGGACGATCACCAGATAGCTGAGCGCCATTTTGAGGGTCTTTTTCTGTTGTCTAGTCATAATGTTCACTTACCCTTTCTCAGCGCTCATCGCCGTAGAATACCCAGAACTTGGAGGTGCCGAAGATCACCAGCGTGATCAGCATGATCACAAGGAAGATGATCCAGGAGATCGCGCTGGCGTAGCCCATCTTGAAGTAGGAGAAGCCCTCCTTGTACAGCTTCATGCCCAGCACATAGGTGGACTTCATCGGGCCGCCATCGGTGATGACAAAGGCGGAGGTGAAGTTCTGCAGCGCCTGAATGGTCTGCATGATGAGGTTGAAGAAGATGATCGGGGTGATCTGCGGCACCGTGATGCTGAAGAACATCTTCGGCTTGGAGGCACCGTCGATCTCAGCGGCCTCATACAGGTCGGAGGAGACATTTTTCAGCGCCGCAAGGAACATGACCATCGAGGAGCCGAACTGCCAGATCTCCATCATGCAGATGGTGCGCAGCGCCTGACCGGGGTCGCCCAGCCACTGTACGCTGGGCAGGTGCAGGGTGGTCAGGATCGAGTTGATGACGCCGGTATCCATGAACATGATCTTCCACAGCAGGGCAACCGCCACGCTGCCGCCAAAAAGGGACGGGATGTAGTACAGGGTGCGGATCAGGTTGATGCCCTTGATGTTGCGGTTCAGAAAGACCGCAACAGCCAGCGCCATGACCAGCTTGCCGGGTACGGTATACAGCGTGTAGACCAGCGTGACCTTGAGGGAGTTCCAGAACTCATTGTCCAGCGTGAAGAGCTGCACATAGTTGGCAAGGCCTGCAAACTGCGGTGTGCCGGTGATCTTATAGTTGCAGAAGGAATACGCCAGAGAGCTTAAAAACGGGTAGAGCTGCAGCACCAGCATACCGATAATCCACGGTGCCAGATAGGCAAACGCCATGCAATCGCGTTTGGTATAATGTTTGACTTTGGTTTGTTTTGTCTTTGCCATAGGATCACACCTCTTTGGAACAAATCCGCTTTTTGTGGGCCGGTTTCTGATAAAAAGCGGGTGCCTCCCGGGAGGCACCCGCTCGCGTTACAGGAGATTACTGGGCGCTGATGTAGTTGGTCAGCTGATTGAACATATCTGCAGCGGCACTGGCGGGATCGGTGGTGCCGTAGCCGACAGCCTCGATGGTATCGACCATGATCTGCTTGGACTCGGGGGCAGAGGAGTACTTGTCGTTGCTGACGCCGTTCATCGCGCTGACGATGTTGGCAGCCTCCATCATACCGGCATCCAGAGTGCCGTCCTTCTCGCAGATGGTACGGGCCTTCTCCGTCGGGGGCACGCTGCGCACGCAGGCCAGAGTGCTCTCGGCTTCATCGCTGTTAAAGAAGTAGTCCATGAACTTCATGGCTGCCTCGGGGTTCTTGCAGGTGGAGGTAACTGCCAGAACCTGCGGGCAGTTGCAGGACCAGCCGTCATTCTTGGCGCCGTCCATGATGGGCAGGGTGCCGGTGGTGTAGGTGGCGTTGGTGTTGGCGGCGGTCATAACATTCATCGTGGAGATGTAGGCGAAGGAGCAGACATACTTGCCGGCGATCCAGTTGGGATCGGACTGCAGGTCGTCATTGCTGTAGGCGGAGGAGTAGGAGGCCGGTGCGCAGACATTGTTGTCATACAGCGCCTTGACGATCTCAAGGGACTTCTCGATGTCCTCCTGCGTGAAGTTGGCGGCCTTGGTGTCGGCATCGAACAGCGTCTTGCCGGTCATCTGCTTCATCGTGTTGAAGAAGACGAGGTTGGTGACATATTCCTTGTTGGTGCAGAGCAGGTAGGTGTCGGGGTCAGCCTCATGGACCTGTTTGCCCCATTCGATGAACTGATCCCATGTGTAGGGCTGGGAGAAGTCGATGCCGTACTTGTCGGCCAGCTCCTTGTTCACGACCAGAGCGGGACCTGCGATACCGGTGGGCAGGCCGAGCTGCTTGCCGTCAAAGCGGCCGTTGACGCGCTGGCTGATGTAGCTCTCCTCAAAGTTGGAGAGGTCAAAGTCGTAGTCCATGTAGTTGAGGAAGTAGTCGCCGGTGGCAACAAAGGCAGGCATCGTCTCGGGGTCGATCTGGACGATGTCGGCAGCGGTGCCGGAGGCCAGCTGGGTGGCCAGCTTGTCGTGGTAGCCGTCGGAGGAGCCGTACTCAGCCTCGATGTGGATGTTCGGGTTGGCAGCCTCAAACTGCTTGATGACCTCGAGGGTGGCGTTGGCGCGCTCATCACCGCCCCACCATGCAAAGCGCAGGGTGATGTCGCCCTCGGCAGCGGAAGCAGCGTCGGTAGAGGCAGCGGTGCTTTCCGTTGTGGAAGCTGCGGTGCTGGTGGAGCCGCCGCAGGCGGCGAGAGACATGGCCATGCCTGCAGCCATGACACCGGCCATCAGTTGCTTTTTCTTCATAGTGTTTTCCTCCTTGATTTTGACCCTTGTGTTGGGGTCTTGCGTTGATTCTATTATACTTCCCCGCCCCAAAATGCAAAAGGATGGGCAGATGCGAAAATTCTTCATTTTTTGTGCAGTAAAAGCAAGCAGGTATCATTTCTTGCCTCTGCATGCAAAAAATGATACCTGCTTTACAAAAGTATGTCAAAATCAACCGGTTTCTGTGCTGTTCTGCGTACATTTTTTGTAGGGAATCTGAAACGACACACTGGTGCCGAAATTCTTGATCGAGCAGATGCGCAGCCCGTTCATGCCGGGGTAGCGCAGCCGCAGGCGGCGGTCCAGATTCGTCAGGCCGATGCTGCGGCTGTTGCGGTCGGTGATCCGCCTGCGCAGCGCCAGCAGCTCCTCGCGGGTCATGCCGTCGCCGTTGTCGATGATGCGGATGTCCACGCAGTCACCGATGCGGCGGGCGCGGACCTTCATATAGCCGCGCGTATTGCCGCGCAGGGCGTGCAGCAGGCTGTTTTCAACCACTGGCTGCAGCATCATGCGGAACACCTCGCTGTCCAGCACCTCGTCCTCGACCTCATAGTAGATGATGAACCGGTCCCCGAAGCGGTAATGCTGGACCTCGACATATTTTTTGAGGTAGTCCAGCTCCTCCCGCAGGGTCACGCTCTTCTGGGGGTTGGTCAGGCAGTATTTCAAAATGTCTGACACATACCCCACCACGGCGCTGATGCGCCCGTCATCATTGAGCTTGCGGGCCTCCATATCCAGCGTCTGCAGCGTGTTGTACAAAAAGTGCGGGTTGATCTGCAGCTGCAGCGCCGTCAATTCGGCATTCTGCTGGCGGTACTGCTTTTCCTTGAGCTGGATATTCAGGTAGGTATTGTTCAAAAACATCATCAGGATGTTGTTCATGATGACATCGTACTCATCGTTCACCTTGCGGCGCGGCCGCTCGATGGTTTTGCCGGCCTCGGCATCCTCAAACATCTTGAGCATGAGGTCGATCTCATCAAAGCTGCGCCGGGTGTTCGTATAGGCGAGAAAGATGATGGCCGCCAGCACAACCACTGTCATCACCAGCAGCGGGGCCAGCCGCTCGCCCAGACCCTCCAGAATCATGCTGCGGTCAACCGTGGCCACGATGTAAAAGTCCGGCGCGCTGTAGGGCTGCCAGCTCAGCAGGCAGTCCCGCCCGCCCAGCCGGGCCCATGTCTCGCGCTCGCCGCCCTGCGCAATGCTGCGCGCCACGACCGCCTGCACATCGTCTGCGGCATCGGTGCGGCCGGCGGCAGCCAGCAGGCTGCCCTCGCTGTCCACCAGATACATCGACTGGTCCTCGTTCTGCTGCAGGGCCGCGAACATCCGCTGCAGATGCTCCACATTCAGCCGGACTGCCACACAGCCCTGCATCGTCACCATCCGGCTGCATACCACCAGCTGGCGGCGCTCGCTGGCCATGCCCTCGTTCACAACGAGCGGCGCGATGCAGATGCGCTCCTTCTCGGGCATCTGGCGGTAGATGCTGTACCAGCCGTTATAGTCCTCATCCGTCAGGTTGGTCAGCCCTGTGGAGGTCAGTGCCCGGTCAAAGCCGTCCATATAGATCAGCACCGAGTCCACATAGTCGTAGGCGCTCGTCATGCTGTTGAGCGAGGCTACAACATTGCGCAGATAGATCGCATCGGTGTAGGACAGCGCCTCCCGCCGCAGCGCCTTCTGCATGACCATATTCGTGCGGGTCATGCCGGTCAGGTAGGTGTTCTGGGTCACAACGCTGTTCAGCACCAGCGAGATATTGGTCTGCACGGCGTCAATGTCGCGGGCGTTGCTCTCGCTCATGCGGCGCTTTTGGGTCGTAAGGGTCATGTAGGTCGTCACAGCCACAAGCAGCAGCGCCGGGATCAGCATGACAATGACAAAGCTCCACATTCTTTTTAAAAAGAATTTCCGTTTCATGCCCTTCATTGCGCCGCACCGTCCATGCTGGATTTGCGGTACTCCGACGGGCTGACGCCGTAGTAGCTTTTAAACGCGCGGGAAAAGTTTTTCGGGTTATCGTAGCCGACATAGTAGGCGATGTCGTAGCTTTTGTACTGGATGTCGGCCAGCAGCTCGCAGGCCTTTTCCATCCGGGTGCGCAGCAGCAGCTCTGAGAAGCCCTCGCCGCTTTTGTCCTTGAACACGCGGGAGAGATACGCCGGGCTCAGGCTGACTCTGGCGGCGGCCTCCTCCAGCGTGGCGGTGCGGTAGTTCTCTTTAAGATACTGCTGCACATCGTAGACAATCTGGTCGTAGTAGGCCTTGGGCTTTTCCTCGCTGTGATGGCTGCGGGCGTCCAGCCGGGCACGGACCTTTTCAAAGCATTCCAGCAGAGCGCTGTAGGCCACCGGCTTCATCAGGTAGTCGGCCACGCCGTTCTGCAGCGCCGTGCGGAAATACTCGTAGTTGCTGTAGCTGCTGAAAAAGACCTTCTCGATCTGCGGGCAGTCCATCAGGCGGCGGCTCAGCTCAAGACCGTTCATGTCGGGCATTTCAATATCGGTCAGCACAACATCGACCGGGTCATGCGCGATGTATTCCAGCGCCTCGCGCGCGCTGGTAAAGACTGCCGTCACCTCAAAGCCGATGTTCTGCCACGGGAACAGCTGCGCCATGCCCCCCGCGATCTTCTCCTCATCATCCACGATGATCAGCTTGTACATGCCTTTGACCCCCATTATACTGTGTGTTGTGCTGCTGTTTTGCCATATATTCCATATACCAGTATCCAGTATACCGTCTTCTCGCCCACTCGGCAAGACACAACCTGCCCTAAATTAGTCAATTTTTGGTTGTATTTCCCATAGCGTATAGAAAAAGCTCTCGCGGAAAGCTGAAATGCAGAGCAAACCGAGGACAACATATAATGGGTGGCAGACTAGGTGCACCCGAAGGGATTCGCCCCGGCACCTGCCATCGGAGAACTACGGCAAGGAAGTATAGACCGACGTTGAAACGTGAATTTTGTTGGTTCTGCACATTTGCCGCCAAAACAGGAAAAAGCCCATTGTTGGTTGTCACAACGGGCTTTTCCGGCATTCCACAAGGCAACTGCACAGTAGTGGTCAAATAGTGGTCAAAAATCTTAGCCACTCAGCACGCAGCGTTTCTGTTAAGTAGTTTTTTCAGCACCTTCAAAAGCAGGCGGTATATGTGAAATCACTCCCTCATGTACTTATCCAAATATTCCTCCACGGCATCCAGATATGCCATATAGACCTTTTTATCGTTTTGAAGCCCGTGCCCTGAGTGCTCTGCTACAAAATATCGGTAATCTACCCCGTTTTCTTCCAGGGCGGCAACTAGCGGTTTGGAGGCAGCAAACGGCTGCATTTTATCGTGCACGCCATAGCAGAGGACGGAAGGCACGGTATCCTTTGTGACCCAGCGGTCGGCGGAAATGGGTTTAACAGCCTCCAGATAAGCACCGGACGCAATATCCTTTGGGGAAATTGTCTGCCCGGACATTACGCTGAACAACCCTGCGGCAGCCTCCGCGCTTTGGTCAAGACCGAAGATGCCCCAATCCTCCACATGAAAGCTGGCGGGACCGACCGCTTCAAATACCATTCTGACCGGAAGCGGCGAGGTGTCGGCATCCCGATAGGCATAAATCAGTGCAAGACAGCCGCCCGCGCTGCCGCCGGAAATTGCCATCCGGTCAAGTTTATACCCCAGCCTTTCGGCTGCTTCCGCCACATACGGCATGGCGGCTTTGATTTCTTCCGACTGGCTGTATACACAGGCAGTGGGGTTTTCCTCTGAAAACAAGGTGTAGTTGATCCCCGCTGCCACATACCCCTTGCTGCACAGCCATTGCAGCATTTCGGCATCGTCGGCTTTATCTCCGGCAGTAAACCCGCCCGCGTGGAGGTAAACAACAAGCCCGTAGCTTTCCTGCGAGTGGTCTGCCGGAACATACAAATCAAATTTGTTGGCGGCACCGGTTCCATAGGGCAGGTCGGTGTACACCTTGCCGACGGTATCATCCCAATGTGCCTTGTACTTGCCGTGGGTCGGGTCGCTGTTCAATTTGAGCAAAGCGGAGCCGACAAAAGCGGCAAGGAAGGCAGCTGTATAAAGTAATCCCCATTTCAGCAATTTCACAGAATATTTCCTCCGAACAGTGTGCCACCCAGCATCAGATTCAACACTTCCCGGACTGCTAAGCGTCCCAATACAAAAGCCACCACAATGATGACGCAGAGTATGATTATACGTTTTGAAGTCATTGTCATAAAACCTCCTTGACGTTTTGGCAAGACAAGAGTATTCTTTACCGCTACTTTAAGTTAACGGTAAGTTTTATTAACCAACTCAAGACCATAGTCCTTACCTTTGCCGTTGATCGTATCCCGAAGCCAACCGGAGACAGATTGCCCCTGCTCCTCAAAGGACAGCCAGACCGCGGGGGAAGCAATGATGGTGTGTGCAGTCATGTTTCTGGGGTCGTTGTACCACGAAACACCATCAAAGAGGAACAGCTTTACTCCGGCTTCCTGAAACAGAGGGATATTCTCCTTTAACATCTGCTGAAATTTGTCCGCCTGCGTTTCGTCTACATCCATGATCCTGTTGTCGAGATAATTCTGCACCTTGGCAAGATCGCCGTCTCTGGTAGAGCAGTCGAACATCAGATGGATGCCGTCGCCGTATTTTTCGTGAAGAGCACGCAGACAGTCCAGCGTCAGGTTGTCCGTTGTCAGCTTATCGGAAATCTCTGTGGGCGTCTGCCAAACATTGACCGCCACGTCATGCCAATCCGCATAGCACAGCAATGAAGCGTCCACGAGGACATTTTTGTTTTCGGCACCCGGGAAGTAATTCGTATAAATATCATCGGACAGGAGCGCCGTCGCAAAGCCTCCTGCGCTATAACCTGTCACAAGAACGGTGTCGGCAGTTTCAATTCCGGCTTTCTGCATGATTTGCTGCATTGCCAGCGTGTAATTGTTGTAGCCGTTGTGATAGAGAATCTTTTCCTTGCCGTCCGTATCGGTGTAGCGGAACCCTCCGGTACCGGCGTGAAAGTCTCCGGTGGCATAGGGAAACAGAATCATCGTCCAATCCTTAAAGGGGCTTCCCTCAATGTCCGATGCCAAGCCGCCCATATTCATCGTAACATTGGCCAGCATATCGGGCCATACCATGCGGGTATTGTAGGTGTCATCCCGTGCCATTTCCTCATTGATGCTGACACCGCCGCCTGCAAAATAGATCATCACCTTGTTTTCGCTGCCCTTTTTGAAAAGAGCGTGATAGCTGTTTCCCTCCGAGTCCTTCATGGCGCTGTCTGCTACCCGATACCATTTGCCCACTGCGGGGGCTGCTTTCAGATTGAGATAGCGCAGAAACAGAAAATAGGCACATACAGCGAGAATTGCCAAAACAGCGATAACGATACCGATCATTCTAAATACCTTTTTCAGAATCTGTTTGAACCGGCCGCTCTTTGCCACCGACGCATTGCTCATAGAAATTTCTCCTTGACTTTTGGGTGAGATAACTGTATCATCTAATCCGTGATAAGTCAATTGTCTCAGCGAAAATGAGACAAAGTGCAAGGAGATGTATCAGCCCATGAACAATCAGGAGAAGAATACCTATGTCCGGAATCAGATTCTTAGGGCACTTCTGACGCTGATGCAGGAACAGCCCTTTGCCGACATTTCCATCAGTGCCTTGGTAAGCACAGCGCAGGTCGGGCGGGCATCCTTTTACCGCAATTTTGCAAGCAAGGAGGATGTGCTGAGACAAGAGGCGGAAAGGTTGATGCAGACATGGGGAAAAGAATTTGAGGCGGAGGAACACAGCTCCCCCAATGAACTGCTCATTTCTCTGCTGGATTTCTACAAAGAACACAGGGAGTTTTATCTTGCGATCCATGCTGCCGGAATGTCGGACATTGTCCTGAATACCATTCTGAAAGCAACCGCCATCACCCCGGATCTGCCGAATGCCATTGCCTATCTAAAGTCCTCTATCGCTTATATGATCTATGGTTGGGTCATCGAGTGGATGAATCGAGGAATGCAGGAGAGCGGCACAGAGTTGGCGAGGATGATTGCAGAATCGCAGAAAAAATAAGCGCCGAATGACAAAGCCTGTCATTCGGCGCTTCTGTTGTGTTGGCGGTCAGCGAGCCTTTTGTGGTGCAATTACGCAAAGCACCCGAACACAAGCTCCTCAATTTTTTTGCTGATATAAGAACCGGCACCGTCTATATCGGAACGGTTCATCATCCATACAGCCGAGAGATGATCCTTGGGACTGACGAAGAAGTGCGTGCCGAAGGCACCGCTCCACCCAAAAGTGCCTGCTGTGCAGGCACTTTTTGCTTTTTGCGGGTCTTTGCGAATCTTCATGCCAAGCCCCCATGCGCAGCCGGGGTCCGGGTCTGGGTAATCGGGCGAACCCGGCTGCCCCATCAGCCGGACGGTTTCGGGCTGCAAAACACGCACACCGTCCACCGCGCCGCCGTTCAGCAGCATATGGGCAAAGCGGTCATAGTCGTGCAGCGTGGAAAATAAGCCGCCGCATCCTGCCGTGTAATTTTTACCGCGTTTGAGCAGGCTGTCCATATCCTCGGTGGTATCGGTCACATCCTGTAGCCGGTTTTTCTCGCGCTTGTAAACATGAACAAGCCGTGCGGCTTGTGCATCATCCAAACGGAAGGTGGTATCCTGCATACCCAACGGGTCAAATAGATTTTGCTGTAAATACGCATCAAACGGCAGCCCGCTGACGACCTCCACCACGCGCGCCAGCATATCAAAGCCCGCCAGCGGGGAATACCCGCCCCCTTTGCCGGGCTGAAAATCCAGCGGCATCGTGCTGTATTTTTGCTCAAGCGCGGCAAGGCTTTCCCGCTTGGATTTGTCGAGCTTCATGCAAATCAGACCGTAAATGCCCTGCTCCAGACCGGATGCGTGGCACAGCAAATCCCGAATCGTAATATCACGCTCGGCGGGGACGGTGCGGGGGGCTTTCAGACGAAAGGTCAGCAGCCCCGGTAAAAGGCTGAGGGCGTTCATGCCCTCGTGGTAGGCATACCGTTTATCGTCCACAACGCGCATAGAGGTGAAACCGTGCAGATAGCGGTTTAAGGGTGCGTCCAACTCGATTTTTCCCTGCTCGGCAAGCTGCATGACCGCCACGGCGGTGATGGGCTTTGTCATGGACATAAGGCGGTAGAGGGAGTCTCTGGCAATCGCCTGACGGGCGGCAATATTGCTGTAGCCAAAGGTGTTCTCGTACAAAACTTCCTCATCGCGGCGAACCAGCAGCGCACCGCCCGCCAACTCCTGATTTTGAATATACGCATCTATCGTGCGCTGAATCTCCTGCGTGTCCATAAGCGTTTTCTCCTTTTGCTTATTGCAATTCAGCAGGGAAGATGTGCAGCATACTCCGCAGGCTCAATTTCTCCGGGATGGTTCCCATACCGCGCCGGATCCACTCATCAATAATGCCGTATAAAGCGCCGGCCAGCGCGGCGCGCTGGTAGGCTTCCAGCTCGGGGATGGTTTCGTGTACGGCACAGCAGTGAAAAATATGCTCCTTGATAAGATAGGACAGATCGTTCTGGTAGATCAGCAAAATCATATCCCGGTTGCTGCGATACTGCTCCAGCAAGGCTGACCAGAAGTTTTTTTGGATATAGGGGGCGCTGTTTTTGGAAAAATCCAGCCACCACGCATCGGTAATGTCGGACAGCCTTTGCGTAAGGATCTGGGGAATGGAGTCAAAGTTGCGGTAAAAGGAAACTCTGCTGACACCGGCCTTTTCGCACAGCTCGGATACCTTGATCTCTGACAGCGGCTTTTTACGCATCAGCTGGATCAGCGCCTCGGTAATGCTTTCCATTACAAGGGTATGGGATTCTGTGTTTCCGGACATGATGTTACACCTTCCTGCGTTTTGTTTCTTCTGAACGCGTTTGTACAATTTGTATTGAAATTCGGCGAAACGGGTGATACACTTGTAACAGATACAAATGTAACACCGAATTTCGCGTTTGTCAATACCCTACAAGGAGGAACGCCGATGAAAATTACGCACAATACTACCCTGCAAACGCTGGCAGAGCAGTATGGCGCAGAATATCTGCTGCCCGGCGGGCAGCATTTTTCAGCGGAAAACCGCACGATGACCTTACAGCAGCTTCACGAAAAAAATCCGACCTGGTCTGTGACCGATATGGAAAAAGGGCTGCAGCGCTTAGAAACGGAACCGAAGCCGACGTGTTTTCCCTTGGGGCAAACGGCAGTGCCGAACCTGATCGAGCTGCGTGCGCAAAGGCAAAGCACCGACGCCTTTGTGATTTTGCTGGCGGGCGGTGCCTATGGCGCGGTGTGTACGCTGTGTGAATCGCTGCCGGCAGCAGCCGAACTGAACACCTTGGGCATGGACTGCTACTGCCTGAACTACCGCACCGCCACGCCGGAGAGCTTTGTATCCGGCTTGATGCCCAAACCGCTGGACGATTTGGCGGCAGCGGTTCGCTTTATACAGCAGCTGCGCAGCAAAGCGGAGGATTACTATGTGGCAGGCTTTTCTGCCGGCGGACACCTAGCGTCCCTGTGGGGAACCGCCGCGTTGGGCGCACCAAAGTACGGCTTGCCGCTGCCCAAGGGCTTGCTGTTGGGCTATCCGCTGATTTCCCTGACGCACATCCCGGAGCCGCTGAACAGCTATTTTCGCAAGGGCTTGTTTGGCGCATCGGTTGAATCTGAAACGGCAGACCTCTACAACGCTGCCGGGCAGATGACGCAGGCGTATCCGCCGTTTTATCTTGTGCGGGCTGCCGATGATACCACGGTAAGCCCGCAGGACGGCGAGGATATGGAAACCGCCGCCCGCCGCTGCAAGGTGCCGCACAAAATGGAAACGGCATCCGCAGGCGGACACGGCTTTGGCCCGGGAACAGGCACCCCCTTGGCAGGGTGGCTCAAACGGGGCATGGCGTTTTTGGACACAGCACAAGATACCGCTGCAAAATAGATGAAGGAGAAAAGGAAATGGCGATTCGAGAAAAAGCCCCCAAGGCAAAAAAGACAACGGAACTGAGCGCCGGTATTAAAATCGGTGCCATGATGGCGGCTGCGGCATCTGCCGTAGCGACCGGCTATATCCCGTCCTACCTCAACCTCTACTATACCGACACGGTGGGAATGTCGATCGGCACCATTGGCTTGATTATTATGATCACCAAAATCACCGATGGTATATCCGATATAATTATGGGTATGATCATTGACCGCACCAACACAAAATTGGGCAAAGCCCGCCCCTGGCTGTTAGCGGGTGCCTTCGGCTTAGCGGCCACGATGATGCTGCTGTTTGGCTGTCCCGCCAATTTTTCTGCATTCGGCAAAGCGTTTTTCTGTGCGGCGCTGTATTTCCTGGCTTGCCCGGTGTTCGGCACGATGGTGGGCGTTGCCAGCCATAGCGTTATCAACCTGATTTCGGCAGAATCCGATGACCGCGCGGTGCTGGGCGTGTTCAAGTCCTACGGCTCCCTGATCCCGGTTTTGGTCATTGGTTTGGTGGTGCCGCCGATTCTTTCTTCCCTGGGGGAAAACCAGCGGACCTATAC
>ERZ1035025.884-NODE-884-length-17253-cov-38.015002_pt1 | contig 17253 bp, 27 predicted proteins | sample MGYA00520619_ERZ1035025 | MGnify/ENA primary metagenome ERZ1035025 (study PRJEB33766, sample SAMN09781742) | gut metagenome | biome: gut microbiome | host: Homo sapiens | place: Madagascar | study: EMG produced TPA metagenomics assembly of the PRJNA485056 data...
GAAAAAAAATCGGGCCAAGACGAAAAGCAGATGGCAGAAGTCATACGACTCTTCAACCGAATATTCATCGGCACTCCAGTCAAGACTGTCAGCAAGCTTACTCCTGAGCGCAAGCGCATGGTTGCAAAGTTCATTGCAGACTACTCCTTCGAGGATATAGAGCCATTGATGCGTAGGGCAAACGATTCAGATCTCTTGATGGGCAGAGAGGATGGAAGATGCTCAGTCTCGTTCAACTGGCTATTCACACCGGAAAAGTACGAGCAGCTGATGGAAGGTACCTTCGATAACCCAACCATCGAAGCCTCAGCCTCCAAGAAGTCCACTCCAAAGCAGCCTAGCCCTCCTCCACCATCCCCTCCTCAGCCTCAGCATGAGGAAACCAGCGAGGAGATAGAAGCACGCCTGCAGAAGAAGGAAGAGGCAAAGCAAGCCAAGGAGAAGGCTGAAACCGAAGCCCTCAGGCAAAAGTACCTCAGCTACATAGAATACGCTGCAAAGGATCCAAACGGCTCCATGGCAAGAATGCTAAAGCAAGCCTACGAAAATGGCACACTCGCCCAGCTAGGCATCGTCTGGAATCCCTCTGTAGCAGAAGAAGAACAGTCGCTAGCCGACTTGGATGATCAGACACAAAATTATCTCAAAAGTCTCCTCGGCGATTAAGTAAACAGAACTATTAAAATTCATACGATTATGAAGAAAGAAGATTTAGAAGCCATTCTTAATGGCAACCAACAAAGTGAGAAAAACCCTCCTGCACGCAAGAAACAGCGTGAGGGCGCATTGCAGATAGCATGTGTAAAATGGTTCCGCCTGCAGTACCCAGCCTTCTGGCATCTGTTCTTCCATCCCAAGAACGAGGCAGAATCCTCCGGCAAGAAGATAGCCATCAATGCTGCTGCAGGAGTAGTTGCGGGCGTTCCCGACCTCATCCTTGCTCTCCCATCTTTCCGAGAAGAGAACATCGGAGATCTCAGCCCCCACAAGGTCTTCTACCACGCTCTGGGCATAGAATTGAAGTACGGCCACACCAATCAGCAGTCAGCCCATCAGAAGGAGTTCCAGGCATACTGGGATGCAGCCGGCTACAAATACGTCCTCTGCCGCTCCCTGGAAGAAGTGATGCAGCAGGTCAACGACTACATGCAGCACGTCCCCCTGTCAGCCAAGCAGTCCGTCAGCATGGTCTATCACGCAGATCCAGACACCGAGGCAAACAAGAAGCTATTAAGTAAAATCACCCAAAAGAAAAAGTAACAATGAAATCAGAACTCACATTCATCATCTTTATGATGCTCCTCATCGCCACAGCTGTCATCTTCCTGTGGCTGATGACAAGAAACAAGAATAAGCAGTGCAAGAACTGCCGTTTCTTCACCCTCAGAAAAGAGTCCAAGCGCCTGGGCAACTGCACTCGCTTCTTCGACCACCATTTCTTCTGGGAGCCAACCTGCCAAGGCTGGAAGCAGAAACAAGATAATCAGGAGGAGGAACCATAACATCAAAAAGTAGTTTCATCAAAAAAGAAGCAATATGAAGATCATCATGTATTTCTCATCGGGTGCCAAAGTCATAGGCGATTTGCTCACCCCCCCACAGCGTAAAGAACGTGAGACACAATCAGAGTTAGAGAGCCGCATCACCATAGCGCTGAACGAATCTCAACCCCATTGTGCCAACAAGATAACGAAATGTCGAATTTTAAGAAATTAAGAAAATGGAAATAAATGTAAATGAGTATTTGAAGTCCATGCAGTTCATGGATCAATTAGTACGAATGGTATCATCAGTTTATCCAGATAAGTTTATGCTAGTTTGCAAGAAACACGGAATAGACGAACGTGATGCAATGGATATGTATTCCTACTTGCAAAAAATAAAGAAAGGTCAGTTTTGGCTAGTTGATGCTAAAACAAAGGAATATCTGAAAGGTATTCTGACTTTAGCTAAGGAAGCCTATGCGTCTTATATGAATAATAACCTTATTCTGGGCATGGTCAATTTTGGCGATGAATTTACAAAAATACTTGTAATCTTCGATAAAGATGGCAAATATATCCAGCAGGAATTTGACCTCAAAGAGCAAAGATCGTATGTTGATATTGCAGATTTTATAGCTAATGGCTATAATATTATGCATGTCATCCGACAGGCAGACAAGGTAGATAGCACAAACTACGTTGGCGAGAAAAAAGAAAAGCAGTATCATATTCCAGTCTATGATGGCGATGTGATGCTCTGCTACGTCAACAAGCCAGGGTATTGGAGTTCCGACTGGAAGGATTGTGGTCTCTATATCTGCGAGTCAGGTTCATATCATAGATTACTCTATACTCCAAACAAGGGCTATATTCGAAAAGGAGAGCCAGATGTAGATGAAGATTTCGAGCTTGATATAGAAGAGAACGCTTTCAGCAGCTACATCATGACCTTAAGCCAGTCCTGGTATAAGCTCGGCAACGTCTATTCCGGCATCGGCTTCCTGATAGAGAATCCGAAGTAGCCCCAGTTCACCACCGTTCCCAGCGATTCTATCGCTGGTCCCAAAAAGAGAATATAATATGACAGAAGAAGAATACAAAGAAATACGAAGTTCCATCGACTCCGTAGGCAAATATTTCGAGGCAATTGAAGTGCTTACCGAGATCAGAGACGCTATAGAGAGCATAGATGCATCAAGCAATTCGTCTATACTTACAAGCCCTATAAAGCTCAATATTTCCCTTCGAGGAGGACCTTGGGATGATACTGATATCATCAAGTATCTCGATCCTGAAACCATTCGCTACATCATAAATGACATTCTCAGAAGATTCAATGGCCGTATCTCATTCTTCAAAAGAGAAATAGAAGCTATTAATTACACAAAACGCAAAACAAAAAAGAAGTAGCGTATGGAAAGATTAACTAAGGCAATGGATAAGTATTTGTCCGAAGCTATCGCTGAATGGGATAAGAAGAAAGTTCTTACCCTCACTGTCGGTAAACATTGGTTCGATATGATTGCTGCTGGCGAAAAGGCAGAAGAATATCGGACGATTAAGGATTACTGGACAGTTCGACTTTATGATGTTTTTGCAAAAAATCCTACGAAGTATTTGATGGATAAAAAGATAAGCGGAGATATTGATTATCTAAAACTGATGATACGTTGTAACCATTTTATCGCAAAACCTTATACTCACGTCCTCTTCATCAACGGCTACCGCAAGGATAGTCCACGCATAGAGAAGAAGATAGAGAGCATCACCATCGGCAAGCCCCAGCCCGGCTTATGCCCTAAGGAGTTCGAAAACAAAGAGTTTTTCATCATTAAATTCAAATAATTATGGACACAGAAATTAAAATAACCGCGCCTGTTCTTGATAAGAATATTATCCAGAAGGCTGCACAAGAAGCTGCAACGAAAGCAGCACTACGTGAAATCGAAGATTACTATTGTGGATTTGATTCACCCTACAGAAAGCAATTACGTGAATACCTGCAGAAGAACGCTCCATCCACTCGTCTCGAATTGCCTGAGTTTTCAGAGATGTTGAGCAAGTCTTTTTCTGCAGAGATTGAGAATATCGTCAACAAGAAATGTGTTGAAAGCTTTGCGCAGGAGATTCGCAGAGCATTCTCCCACCTGAAAGAAGAGAGTGATGGAACCATCCTGCTCTCTACATTGGCAGAAGACATGATGTCTCATATAGATTTTGATGATTCTGAGTACGATAATAGCTTTGAGCTAGAGGTAAGAGATGGCAGTTTCAACTATTTTAAGGATGTATATGTTACAATCAGTGAAGATGATGCAGAGAAAAAATATAAATTCACTCTTATGTCAAATGGCAGTGATGGAACATATAGTGTTTTGTCTATGCCTTACACGTCTGATGATAATGATCTCTACACAGCTGACAAGAAGATTACGCTCAAAACCGAGAAGTGTACCGTATCATTCCCTATGTTCTCTGGTGTAAGCAACGACCATACCCTTCTTGTCTTGGCAAGATGCATCATGTTTGATGCCCATATCCGAATTGATCAAGATTACATTTCAAAGGATTCCCAGATAGATTATTAGGCAAGTAGCCCATCCACCCAGTTCGCCACCGTTCCCAGCGATTCTATCGCTGGTCTAAATAAGTAGCTTATGAAGAAAGAAGAACGACTTCGTGTTTACAAAATGTATGATGGTCATTGTGCTTATTGTGGGAAACCCATTAAGTACGAGGAAATGCAGGTTGATCATTTTGTTCCCAAGAATAGAGGGCATTACTCACGCTGGAGCGAAAAAGAAGGAAAATTTGTAGTTTCCTATGGTGAAGATGACATCAGTAACTACATGCCTTCTTGCCGAGCTTGTAACTTTCGAAAGCGAGATATGAGTATAGAGCAATTCCGAGAAGCTATCAAAGAACAGGCAAAAGGATTGCTTAAAGGTGCTGCAAAATTTCAGGTAAGCATGAGTATTGCTTATTCTCTGCTCATCCCTGCTTTTGATAAGCCTATCGTATTCTATTTTGAAAAGTTTAAAAAGAATGATTAATATGACCCTGGAAGAAAGAACAGAAAAGATCCGCGCCACTCGCCACGCCTATTACCTCAAACATAAAGAGAAGATGAGGGCGTATAGCAAGGAGTGGTATTCCAAGCACCCCGAAAAGTGGAGGGAGTACCAGAAACGGCATCCGGAGAAAAGAAGGCAGTATCAGAACACCTATTACCAGAAGAATAAGGAAAAGTTACTTGCCTACCAAAAGGAATGGAGAAAAGCCCATCCCGAAAAGTTTAAGGCATACCGGGAAAAGAGCCTGCAGAACCAGCTGCTTGGCATAGCAGCCAAACGTCCCAAAAGACAGAAGCCAGCCAAAAGCTTCGACACCGAGAAACTGGCCCACATCTTCAAGGATCCTGCTACTGCAGCCCATTATAAGAAAGTGATAGAACTCAATGAGCAAGCCCAGAAATGCGCCCTCTAGAGCAAGTGTTTAATCAGCGAATGAATAGCCGCAAACGGCAAAAACATAAAGTTTAACACATTTGAGACTGTATCTTTGCGCTCAATGTAATCACTTAATATTTTTTAATCTGACAGCTCGGAAAGACGAGAGTCGTCCGGCATTCATTCCTCTAACAAAGAAAGCGAGGTGGTACATGAAACAGTAGCATTTCAAAGAGATTAGTATGAACATATAATAACATCATAAAATACAAAGATTATGGAAGAAACAACTTTAAAGCAGTACATTGGTACCAAAACGGTAAAGGCAGAACCCATGGTAAAATCTGCCGCAGTAGCCAAAGGATGGGAAAGACCAGAAGGCAACCCAGACACTCCAGGCTATCACGTCCAGTACACCAACCCGGATGGCAGCACATACGATTCCTGGTCCCCAAAGGATGTGTTCGAGAAGTCATACCAGATAGCCGAAGACTTCAAGGACCGCCTGGAAATCGAGTTCAAAGAGCTGTCAGAACGCTTCAATAAGCTCTATCAGTACATCAGTAAAAACGGTTTTGCTAAGATTGCAGAGCAAATCGGACCAGATCAGGGTGCATTACTGCTGTGCCAATATCACGGTATGAGTCTCTACTTCGATGCCCTGAAAGCTAGAATTGAGATATTGAAGTCAAAATCAGAAGACAAGTAGCATTATGAGTCTAATTAAAGCCAAGTTAAGAGTATCGATGCTCTATTATGAGACAGAAATCCTTTTGAAGGCTTCTGGCAGCAAGTTTATCAACGCAGAACATGTTCTTGCAGAGTTGAAACTTATCAAATCAGAATTAGAAGAAGATTAAAATGAACAGAGTACAAAATGAAGTTTCCAAGGTCTCCCACGAAGAGCACCAGCAGCGCCTCATCAAGAAGGTCATGCAGCGCAATCCCGACAAAGTAGAAGTAATAGAACTTTAAACATTTTAAATATTATCAATTATGGAAGTAACAATAACATTAACTATTTGCCTGAGCCTGGTTTTTGTAATCACGCTAGGCATCGTCTCTTGCACGTTAAGAGACAAGAACTTCAAAGTTCGCTTCGATGACAGAAACAAGCGTTTAAGTCGAATTATTCAAGAGCAGCGTGATGAACTTATCTCATACAGAGAGGCTATCAAGAAAAATGATGCCAATCTAGAAAGATCTCTAGAGGTGTTAGCTTCTGCTTCCGATGTAATCAACACCAAAATATCTCATTTGAAAGATACGGAAGAAGCTCTATCCATGTTAAAGGTTGAAGTTGGAGACTTAAATTTGAGCCAAGATAAGTTTTTAAAGATGATAGATAAGACTTCTAAGCATTTTAATGAAACTTCTGTTTCATTCTCTACAAGCGTAGATAAATATAGAATGCAAAATGAGGTAGCATTAAAGGGATTAGAAAATAAACTTCTCTCTCGTACATCATACCTCTCTATGGAAGAAAAGAAGCGTTTCAAAGAATATCTACAAGCTTGTACTCTTAAGTTCTTAGATATTGACAACATGAAATATAAGAATGATTATACTTTTGTAAAAGTGTATGATGTTATAAGAGCATTAGATTTTGTGGGTAGTGATCAATGGGATTCAATATTCGTTACAATCCCTGCAGAAAAAGATATTGCCAATGGACAGAATACAGAACGAAATCAGTAAACTTCGCCATGAGCAGCATTTGCACGAAAGACTGCAAGAAGCCCAACTTCGACAGATAAAGCGAGAGCACGATGGTCTTCACAAGTGGATAACCATCAAGCCAACTCTCAAATTTCTCTGCCGAATAGACGAGAAAGGCAACCTCCTCCCCAAGGAGAAGCAACGCCTCAGTAAAATCAAGCAAACATTAGGTATCAAGTAATATGAGCGAAGAAAAAGCAATAGCATTCCACAAGCTGGTCGCAGAAATGCGAACCAACCAGCGAGAATTTTGGAAATCTCGCGATAAAGACCTGCTCAAAAAATCCATCGAACTGGAGAAGAGAGTAGATGAAATCATTCTCCATGCTGACGGAAATGATGTGCCGGAGGATGACAATGGCAGCTTCTTTTTGGAGGTAGCCCAGCTTCGCGCCAGCTCCCGGCAGTACTTCCAGCTTAAGAAAATACCGGGGGCTGATCAGCAAAAGATCTATGACCTCTACAATGCCATCAAGAAGTCAGAGAGCAAGATAGATTCCCTTCTCATCAAATGGCAGGATGCTCAGTACATCAAGCAGGGCTACATCATCGAGTACCACGTGATGGAGAGATACCCACGTGCAAAGGCTCGTTCCGTTTTCTCCTCCCAAGATGAGAATCTGGCAAAGATAGAATATAACGACTATCTCCGCAGATGCCAGGGCGGTGTGATGTACTTTCAGGCTAAGAAATACCTTCCACCCAAGGGAATGCCGCCCATAGAAGACAAGCAATAGCCTCAGCGCTATCTATTAAATAATGTATAACAAATTAAAGATTTAAGATTATGACAGACAAGAAAAAGACAAACTCACTCCGTTCTCGCACCTCTACATGGTTCGAGTGCAAGGTACGCTACATGAAGACCATGGAAGATGGCTCCGAGAAGACCGTCACCGAACTCTACACCGTAGATGCCCTATCCTTCACCGAGGCAGAGGCAAGCATCATCGAGGAGATGGCGCCTTATGTTTCAGGAGAACTGAAAGTTGCCAACATCAACCGGGCAAATTATGGAGAGATTTTCTTCTCAGACGTTGATGATGATGATCTCTGGTTCAAGGCTCGCCTCGCCTTCATCACCATTGATGAAAAGACCGAAAAGGAGAAGCGTTCCTACTATAACTACCTGGTACAGGCAAAATCTATTGAGCGTGCCAGACGCTATATTGATGAGGTGATGGGCAAAACCATGATCGATTATGAGGTGAAGAGCCTCAGCGAGACCAAGATCATGGATGTCTTCGAGCATAAGGTTTCTGTAAAGAAGGAGGATTCTGACCAGGAACCAGACCAGAAATCTGACGAGGAATCAGGAAAATAAACAGCTATCTTGCGCAATTTGGTCGTTTCAGAACCAAGTTGCGCAACTTATCACTCCTGTTACATCTAAAAAGCATAATTTCGCAACATCAATTTAGAAGTAAATATTTAGCAATATGAAAAAGTATTTTAAGCAAATCATCTTATGCCTTCGCCTCTGGCTTATCAAGCGCATGGGCTACAAGCTTTCATCGCTCCGAGAAGTCACACCGGTTATGCCTGGCCAGTTATACGATCACTTCGGCTACGTAGTACAGTTCACCCGTCGCAAGAAGAAAAGCGATGAAACCCACGTCACCGAGTTGGGAGAAATCCCTGAGCACTGCTTCCAGTGCCCTCTCTACAAGAAGGGAATCCCTTGCACCTTCAATCACCGCATGGCTAACGGCAAGGATATTTGTGATGATTACAGCCTGGAAATCATCATCAAGAATACAGGTAATATCTAAACTATATCAGTATGAAAAAGAAGTCAAACCTCAAACTCGACAAGAAGACCGGTCACGTTCTCGAAGTGCCGACTACCAAGCAGGTACGCGAAAAGGTCAAGGAGATACGTGAACAGAAGGCCGTTACCATCAAGCAGACGGAAGCCGAGAAGAACTTTGATAAGGTCCAGAAGGTCATCGACCGCATGCACTCCAAGGCCAATCTCCCCAAGATCCTTACCATGATCCGCAGAAAGTATCTCTCTACCGTATGCGTAATAAATAGACCCGGAAAGAAGCGTGACCTCCTCAGAGACCGGAAAGGCAGATACGTCATGCTCTGCCACCGCAAGATGGCAAAGGTATTCACCAATGATGTATGCCTCATCGTCAAGATCCAGCAGTCATACAGTACCGAAGAAGTAAAAGACGAGAAGGGAGAAACCATAGAGACCCGGGAAACTTGGCAGGATGGCTCCTGGAGCATCGTTCCATGCCGGGTTGATAAGAGCAACTACACCACCATTCAGGAAGTCCGTAGGCGCAAATGGTTCTTTCTCCATCGCTACTGGTATGAGATCACCTTCGATGGCCGCATAGAGCCTGCCGCTATGCTCTACGACTACCAGCTGAACCCTACCGTACAGAAGCAGCACTTCTATGTCACGCGCGAATATGTTAAGGTACGCAATCAGGATGCCGAAAACGATTACTTCCGTTTCTGGCTCCATAAACCAAAAGACTATGCAGACAGAACATGAACTCATCATCCTCAACCGTCCACGCTGTAAGAAGCGTGGACTCACCATCAACCGTAATGGCCGTATCACCCTCCGCACACAACCCTGCAAGATTCTGGGGCTATCCCGGGGCGATAAGATCAGCTTCGGCTTTATGGATGGTCAGATGTTCATCATCAAGACCGATTCCTTCCCCGACTCCATCCTGCTCTCCGGCAGAAAAGGCCAGCTACATGGATGCAGCGTCAATACGGTCAGACACATGTTTGTCTTCATCAGCGGCATTCCTACCAATGCCACAGAGATAGATCTTATCGTGTCTGATCAGTGCAAGAGCATCAGGATTGATGATGTAGATTATCAGGCTTTAATAGTCATCAACAGGGCTGATTTCGCCCATTGCAGATAAATAATTCAATGTAAAATAATAAATTCTAAGTTTATGCAACAATCAATTCGTTTCAAAGGCCTCAGCCTTACCCCAGACGAAATGGCTGTAGAAAACGGTGCGCTATCACTTTGCGGCAATCTAGAGCTGCATGATGGCGCACTGCGCCCTGCCATCATCGCTGGAACACCTATTCCAAAAGCATTGCTCGTAGGTAACACAAAAAGTATCGCCAAGCTTCTTTATATACACGAAACTGGCAATTACAAGCACTTTATCGCTATCCAGTCCGATACCAACACCGCATCCCTACATTGGTTCGATAAAGATGGCACCTATATGAATATCCTACATACCTTTAATGCAGATGTATCTATCAGATCCATCAATTCTGTCGGCAACACTCTTGTCATCTGTGCCTCCGATGGCATTCATTATGCTATCTTCCACTTAGATACAGACAACGGTTCCTATCTGTATCTAGGACAGAAGCCCCCATTCCTCGAACTAGGTTTTGCTATCGACACCGAAAATCATCCTGAGAACTACGATCTAGGAGGAATTGACAGCAAAAGTAGCAACAATGGATTCAGAGATAGTTTCCAGCAGACCAGCCTCTCCTGTGCAGAAGCATTCAGCGTTGTAGCCAACGATAGTTTCAGCTTGGGAGAAATCTGTGCCAGCATCAAAGAAGAAAAGCAGTCCGATATTACCCAGAGTATCTATGCGCTCGTCAATCGTACCAACAACACAATCGCCAGGAATGGCCGTTTCTATGCCAATTTCTTTGTACGTTATTGCTATCGCATGTTCGATAACTCTATGATTATGCACTCCTCACCGGTCTTCATACCTGTTCAGGTTCCCGACTCCTATGCAGTAGCAAGCGCAAATCTCACATTCAATACTTCTGATGTCGTGGGAGATACTTTCAAGGGCAAGATAAACATCAAAGATGTAGTCAAGTTTGCACGTCTGGATGGAGAATATCAGGAATTTGATATAAATATCAATAAGGTAGCATTCTACTATTATCCTCGTAACGTTTCTCTTCTATATAGCTTGCAGGGAGATATAGATGAGCTGAAAAAGTGGAAAGATGTTATCAAGTCCATAGATGTCTTCATCACGCCACCGGTCACAAATGTAGATACATCCCAGAAAATCACCTCACTCGCAATATATAGCCCAAACTATGGACTAGGTGTAAATGGTAGAGTTGATCAATACACGTACTTCAATACAGAGGACAGGGTGGGATATGTACGAGTTAAGTTCCCAACCATTTCCTATGATGTGTACAAAAATAAATTATCAAATACATCAACTTTCTACAAGGCATGTTCCCTGAATGTTGAAGATTTAAAAAGCTGCTCCAGCAAAGTACTACCAGTAGATAAGCAAGCTATCTACGAAATCTCCTTGCAGGAACAAATGAAAGATGATTACAAGTCACACAACAGCCTCTTTGCATCAGGCAGCTATGTTTATAACCATCGTCTCAATCTTTATGGAATCCACGAACAGCTATTCTCAGGCTTCAATCGTAGAGTCATGTTTCCTAATGCCTCCATATTGAAGAAAGAGACAGGAGTTACCTATCATTATCTTTTTCACAAAATAGTCACCGTGCTCAACACATCGTCAGGAACCAAATACGTAGAAGCCACATGTAGCGAAAGCGATAAGAATGTAGATGCCTATATGCTTGCCAATTTGGTTAAGTTCTACCCAGATACCAGAGCCATAAAGATGGTAATATTCGCATTAAGGCTGGAGACACATGAAGAAGTCATCTTCTCCTTCCCCCTTACACCATGCTCCGAATTAAATGGATCTATGCACATGGGAGATTTCTTAATATCAGCAGAGGAGTTCCTCGTCTCCTCATTCGCATATACAGAAGATACGATGGTAGAGCTGAATAGCAAGCTTTACACCTCCGAGGCTGATAACGCCTTCTATTTCCCGGTCAATGCCATCAATACGGTAGGTATCGGAACCATCCAGGGCATAGCAGCCACCACTCGCGCCCTCTCGCAGGGTCAGTTCGGCCAATACCCTCTCATGGCATTCTCTACCGATGGTATCTGGGCGATGGACGTATCTGCACAGGGCACATATAGCAGCATACATCCTATCAGCCGTGATGTCTGCTCCAATCCGCTATCTATCACGCAGCTCGATCAGTCCGTCTTCTTCGTCACCAATCGTTCTGCCAACAGGGTAGCCGAGTCGCAGATAGCTTCCATGTCCGATGTGCTTGATGGTCCCTTCTTCAATATCGTCAGTCACATGGGCAAGTTCTTCAACTACTTCCTGGATGCTAGCAGTGATTCCGAAGAAACAAAGCTCATCAAATCCCAGATGCGCCAGCTCATAGACTTCTCAGAGTCACCTATCGACTTCTTCCAGCGTTGTCAGGTCATCTACGACTACAAGAACTCACGCATCTTCTGCCTCGATGTCAGCAACAATACCAAGTCTGCCTCAGCAGATACCGTAGCCCTCTGCTATTCCATCCGGGATCAGGCATGGAGTACCCTGCTCATCAAGAACGTGCTCACGGCCCTCAATTCCTACCCTCACCCCTACATCCAGTTCCGTGATGGTAGTGTCATCTGCCTCGATAAGGGCTATGATTACAGCGATGATACCCAGTACCACGGCATCATCGTCACTCGCACCTTGAAGTTCGATGAAGATGGAGTCCCCGACAGCATTACCGGCTATCTCCACTCCCTCACCACCGATTCCGTCCCACTCATGTGGATCTACGGCAGCCACGACAATCAGAATTGGCATTATCTAGGTCGTTGTGGAGATATGAAGTCCAGCTACATGGTCAGCAAGAGCTACCGCTATTTCCGCATAGCCCTCTACCTGAAAATGAAGACCATGTCCCAGTACTTCGCCACTCGCCTGGAGGTCATCCGTCGCTTCGGCAAGTTCTAGCTATCCCCTCATAAGAATAGAGCCTTCGCCTCCAGGGTCCACCCCTGTCCAGCGAAGGCTCTTCCATAAACACCTAAAAGAAAAAGAATCCCAAGAAAGAAGAGAAAAACGAGAATCCCCTTCTTAAGTAAAGCTAGGTCTTCTCATTGTATAGTTATCCCTGCTCAGCAGGTCACTCTGCACATTCTTGTAGTCAGCCTGTACGCTAGTCGAATACAGCTGCGCCTTCTCCGCATACTGATCCATCAGGAACTGGCTCATCACATAGTCCACGATATACCGGTGCATGTGGCTCTTCAGCGGATCCGTCATAGCAATATTCCAGTTCGGAATCTCCAGGTTCAGCGTCACGGTCTCATAAATATTCTCCTCACGATCCTGCCCCTTCTTGTTCACGGTGCTGGTAGCCTCAGTCTCCTTGCCATCCTTGATGGTAGTCACCACCTCCGTCCATGTACCATTGTGGTTATCCGTGTAGCTGTACTTCTTCACGCATTCCACCAGTCGCTCCAGGTTGTTGTTGTCCTCTGTTCTACCGGTAGTCAGGTATCTCTGGGCAGCCACCTTCAAGTTACCGATGGCCTCAGTCACGGCACGGTTAATAATACTGCGAGTCTCATCAGAATCAGGACTTTCAATGTTCGCACGAATATCCTGCTGTGCATCATCCACCAGTCCCTGGCTCACTGCGAAGCATCTGGCAAGTACATCATTACAAACCTGCTCCATGCTAAAATTCAAAGTAATCTCTTTTCTATTCATAATTGCAATTATTAATTAGTAAAACATTATCTCAATTCATAGGGAGGTCTTCCACCACTCCAGTCCACATAGTCATGATGAAAATGCTGCGTAGCAGAGTCCTCATGCCGACCAGAAGCCCTAACACCACTTCCGGCATCCTTCTCTACCCGGTCATCATTTCGAGCCTCAGCAGCCAAAGCATTCTCAGCCTTAGCCTCAGCATCAGAAGAACGCTCACCTACAGAAGCACCATTCTCCACCTTCACCTCAGCATCAGAAGAGCGATCCCCTGCAGCAGCACCATTCTCCACCTTCACCTCAGCATCAGAAGAGCGCTCCCCTACAGCAGCACCATTCTCCACCTTCATCTCAGCATCAGAAAATCGCTCACCTACAGAAGCACCATTCCCCACCTTAGCCTCAGCATCAGAAAATCGCTCACCTGCAGAAGCACCATTCCCCACCTTAGCCTCAGCATCAGAAGAACGATCCCCTACAGAAGCACCATTCTCAACCTTAGCCTCAGCATCAGAAAATCGCTCCCCTACAGAAGCACCATTCCCCTGTTTATGAGAATCATCCTTTCCCCTTGCTAACGCAATCCTTTCAGCACCATTCTTCTCTTCCCCATCCTGGTGCCTAGCCTCCTCAGCAAAGCGGAAGTCCTTCTTAAGCAACAACTCCTTGATATCATCAAGATCTTTGACTCCCATACCGGCAAAGTCAGCAGTCTTAATATCCGGGAAATCACTCAACCATCCAGCCATGACGGCATGCACCAGATAGTTCTGAATCTGATTGCTCAGCACACCGCTCAATCTCGGTGGCCAGTTACTATGCGTCCTGATGGTGATAACGTAGTCATCGGCAAGAGCCTGCAGATCAAACAGCCCACTTGTAGCACTCGTAAACCTAGACAGAAAACTCTCCAAGTCAGTAATCGCCTCCCTGTAGTGAATATCCAGCTTACCCTCCTCGCTATCGCTAGCCCAGATTGTCTGGAAATCCACCTCCGGGTTATGCTGCGCGATGGTAGCAGTAAGACCTTCCACCACTCCCATCACGCTCTTCTTGATGATGTTAATTGTAATTGTTTTCATTCGCAAATTTCTTTCTGTGCCATCGCCACACGGCAATAGCAACTATTACCAATACCAGAGCAATGATAGCGCCCATGGCAAATTTACCAAGAGTGATATACCTTTGCTCATTCTTCGTCAGCTCCCTGCTCAGCACCTGTATAGAGTCCTGCTTCAACCGGATAAGCGAATCCTTCTGCAGGATAAGAGATTGCTGCCTATCCACCATTTTATTCACCACATAGAGCGAATCCTGCAGCCTCGTCACCTCCCTCGACTCCTTGTTGGAAATCACCTCATGCCAACTCTCCGTCTTGATAGGCTTCCCAGCAGCATCCACCGTAGTAGAAGTACTGTCCCTGGTATGCGTTGTTTCCCTATAGCTACTCTCCTTCTCCTGCTTCCTCACTTGCGCCATCTGCTCAAAAGCAGCCACAAACCGCTCCTGCCAAGTCAGATCCAATCCCTTGCTCACGCTGGTGTCCGTAATATAATGGTCCTGCGTTACGGTCTTCGTCCTGCAGCTCGTCAGAAACAGCGTCAGGAAGAACGCTATCCATACAAACAGATACAATATCCAATGTCTTGTTTTCATACGCCATTCAGTTTTATAAGGCCTTCATAGCCCTGGCAAGGAACATCTTCCTGCTCGCCAGCCCATTCGTGCCTCCGTTAATCTTCTTCGTAATACTCACCACCTTATCCGCATCAGCCAGCTCATTCAGCCCATGCGTCTCCCAGAACCACATCGTTACATCCACGCAAAGCTCCGGCTGCTCTAGCAGTTCCGGATTCTCCAATACAGGCTGCATACTGTAAGACTGAAATTTCGAGTAGTTGCTTCGCCCGGTCAACTGGATGAATCCCCTGCCCTTATACTTGGCACCATCGCCCTTATGCGTATTACCCAGCATCTTGCCAAGCTCTCCCTTCTCGTACTTCAAGAAATAAGAGTCCTTTCCAAGCTCATGGGTATAGATCAGTTCACCACTCTCATGCGCAATCTGGGCGAGAAAATGCGCCCACCTCAACTTCGTATCAATGTGATACTTCTCAGCCAGCTTGTTGAAGTAAGGCAGATACTTATCCACCCTCTTCCTGGCATTCGGCATGATTTTCAGAATCTGCTCCTTAGTTATTTGCTCCATTTTCATCATTCTGTTTGTTTTTATATTCCTGATAACTCTTGAAATACGGCAAGTCTTCAATAAACTTTGCCGAAAGAATGTAGTACAGGAAATCCACCAGTTTATACCAGGTAGTTCCCTTCTTCAAGATACTCCTCCAGTTCTTCAAGATATTCGTCCCGAAGAAATAGGTAGTAGCCCAACAGACATATTGCACCGCACTCACCGATTTGTGCTCACAGTGCAGCCACCGGCCCAGAACAAAGATACTCACCACGATCACGAAAAAGATTGCCGCCATCACAAAGCACATGCCAGCCTTCTTCCAGTCCCATTTCTCACCATTAAACCTTGCCGCCACAAGCCCGAACAAAAAGTTCAGCCCAAGCAGGAGCAACATGGCATAGATAAAATCCATAATCGGGCTGAGCATAGCAAGCACCGCCCCCACTGCCATCACAACATAACCTCTAATATCATTCATGTTTAATTCGTTTAGCGCCCCCACAACATTATGAAGACACTGCAAATTTAACCCATCCTCCCCAAACCATATTGATAAATAGCGGAATCTGAACGAAAAAAGAGAATACAAGCCCCAAATATAGCCTGCATTCTCTTCTTCTGATAGTTTTCTTTTATATATCTTAGGTATTATGGAATTTCCCACAAAGTTTAGTGATTGAAGTACCCCCAGGCTTTACACTTGCCATAAGGGTTATCATCATCCCTCAGCCAGTTCACGGCAAGATCCACCATCCGGTCCATCATCTGCTCCTCGCTGTCCTCCGGAAACCATTTCTTGAGAAGATTATAGTTGTCCGAGTAGATCATATTCAGCACCACGGCAAAATCCCATTGGTTATATGGTCGTATCTCGTCCTTCACCGTCTCATAGATCTCCTGAGTCTTGGCTGCTGTATAGTAAGGAGCACGATGTTCTACATCATTGTGGTCCTCAAACACCAATTTCTTGATCTGAGCCTCAGCAAAGAAGTCGTTGAAGTGGCCGTTACCCACTACCCCATAAATCTCCTTATACAGTTTCAGGAGATCTTCTTCCTCGGCATGCATCGCCACAAACTTGCCGATGATCTTGGTTACCTGCACCATCTGTTCCGGTGTTGCATCACTCTGATATTTTGTGATAAGTTCTACTAGGTTCATATCATTCTTGTTTTTGTGATTTAACGAATTTGAAAATCTCATCCAGCTTGTTTTCCATCTTGTCGAGTCGCTGGTTAGTTCTCTGCTGGTCACGAAACGAAGTGTCCAGTTCTGAGAGAAGTTGATCACAGTCCTTTACGGTCTGCTCGAAGTCCGGCATCTTATTGATGATGTCGTTGGCTTGGTTCTTCAATGCGTTCACCTCGTTGATGATACTCTCCTTGCTACAGGAGATTACAAGGGTGTCGCTGTATGCTGTTTGCTCAGTATCTACTACCGAATAGGTTGACTGCTTTCCGTCTTCCGTCTGAATATTCACCTTCACGTTCATGGCGCCAAAGTTTGGCATACCAGGCATCTGGGGCATCATGTTGGGCTTGCTGCCACTAATATCAGGACTTGGAGCATTCATCACTTTACCCTGCTTGAATTTTCTTGTTGCCCGGTCAAACAAAAAAACCGGGAAACCTGCCTTTAAATCTTTAAATATCATAATCGTATCGTTTTAAATGGATAATGCGAGGGAAACGATGGCTTACACACCATCCACCATTTCCCTCTATAATGATACTAAGCTGTAGTCAATGCTACGGTCAGACTGTCAAATATGCTCAGGCCTCTAGCCTTTCCGCATACCACATCGTTAGCCT
>ERZ1035025.897-NODE-897-length-17045-cov-5.598175_pt1 | contig 17045 bp, 13 predicted proteins | sample MGYA00520619_ERZ1035025 | MGnify/ENA primary metagenome ERZ1035025 (study PRJEB33766, sample SAMN09781742) | gut metagenome | biome: gut microbiome | host: Homo sapiens | place: Madagascar | study: EMG produced TPA metagenomics assembly of the PRJNA485056 data set...
GTGGTGCCCATGATGCGGATCGAACGCATGACCTCTCCCTTACCAAGGGAGTGCTCTACCACTGAGCCACATGGGCAAATTCTGGAGCGGGTGAAGGGAATCGAACCCTCGTCGGGGGCTTGGAAGGCCTCTGCTCTACCATTGAGCTACACCCGCTCAGGATCGAGACTGTTCGCTCCGCTGCAATTGATCTTGCGGCGCATTGACTAGTCGGTCGCAAGTTTCGCTGGTGGAGGGGGATGGATTCGAACCATCGTAGGCGTAAGCCAACAGATTTACAGTCTGCCCCCTTTAGCCACTCGGGCACCCCTCCGTAGCGAGAGGACCGAATTATTGCGGTTTCCCGACGATGTGTCAAGAGCCTCGGCGAAAAAAAGTCCGCCTTTTCTTTCGCCGCACCGGATGCGCCGCGGGCGGATTCTCATAAAATCATCGGATTCCGCACAGCAGGCTCCACCCATGCAGCTCACAGAAAGCCTCACGCTCTGGGGCGCCCTCGCGGCGCTCGTGCAGTTCGCCATCGTCGCGAGCGTCATCATCCGCGTCATCCTCACGCGCCATCCGCCGGGAAGCGCCTTCGCCTGGATCCTGCTCACGACGATCCTCCCCTACGCGGGGTTTCTCCTCTACCTCGCCTTCGGCGAGCGCCCCCTCGGACGGCTCCGGGCGAGAAGGCTGCGCACGACGGCCGCAATCTGGGGGGAGATGGCGAGCCGCCGCCTCACTCCCCTCGGGCCCCTGCCGCGCGAGCTCGTACGGCACCGCGCGTTCCTGCACCTCGCCGCAAAGCTCGCCGGCATGCCCCTCTCCACGGGCTCGACGGCCTCGCTCAAGCCCTCCTCGGCCAAGACGATCGCCTCGCTCCGGCGCGACATCGAGGCCGCGCGCTCGTCGATCGACATGGAGTTCTACATCTGGGAGGACGGGGGCGAGGTGCGCGGCATCTCCTCGGCCCTCGTAGCCGCAGCCCGCAGAGGCGTGCGCGTGCGTATCCTCGTCGACGACTTCGGCTCGCGCGCCTTCCTGCGCTCCGAAGCCCGCAGGCGCCTCGAGGACGCGGGCGTCAAGATCGCCTCGGCGCTTCCCATGCGGCTTCTGCAGATCTTCGGGCTGCAGCGCGCGGACATCCGGCTGCACCGCAAGACGGTGATCATCGACCGGAGGATCGCCTACACGGGGAGCTTCAACATGATCGACCCGCACGAGTACGCCGAGGCCGCGGTAGTCGGGGCCTGGGTCGACGCCATGGTGCGCGTCGAGGGACCCGCGGCGCAGGCCCTCGAGTCCGTGTGGCTCGTCGACTGGGCCCTGCAGCCCGACGGCGACGCCTCGGACCTTGATCTCGCGCCCATGCGCGAGGCGATTCCCAACACGGGCGAGGCGGTTGTGGTGTCCGTCCCGTCGGGCCCCTACCATGCGGGCGACCGCAACCTTCTGCTCATCCTCGAGGCGATCGGACGGGCCGAGCACACGCTCACGATCACGACGCCCTACTTCATCCCGACCGAATCGGTCGTCTCGGCGCTGCTCAACGCGAAGCTGCGCGGCGTCGACGTGACGCTCATCGTTCCGGAGCGTTGCGACAGCAGCGCGACGGGCTGGGCGATGCGCCGCTACTTTGACGTACTCCTGGAGGGCGGCATCCGGATCCTCCTCTACGAGAAGGGGCTTCTTCACACGAAATCGATCGCCGTCGACAACGAGTTCGCCGTCTTCGGCACGCTCAACATCGACAACCGCTCGATGCACCTCAACTTCGAGCTGATGATGGTGATCTTCGACAAGGACTTCGTCGCCGCGCTCGCGCGGCTGCACCGCGAGTACGAGGCCCGCTGCCGGGAGATCCACCCCGACGCCTGGCGGCTCCGGCCGCTCGCCGACCGCCTGCGCGAGGGGGCGTGCTACCTCATCTCACCCCTGCTTTGAAAAGCGCAAAGGGCGTCCGGCCGTCCTGCCCGCATGGGGGAGGCGCCGCACGCCCTTTCCGGGAGCGCCTGTGGATTCCGGCGGAATCCGCCTCACGCGACGCGTCAGGCCTTTGGATCGACCGGCGTCTCCTCGATGTCCTCGACGTCCTTCATGACGCGGCGGCGGGCCGAAGGGCCGGCGGTCATCACGCGGACCTCCTCGCGCTCGTAGACGCCCGGGGCGGCCTCCTGCGAGGCGCCCCCTCGGAACTGCGCGCGGGCCATCGCCTCGGCGCTCTCCATCGTCTCGCGGAACATCCGCTCGTCGGCGGACTCGAACCCGAACTTGCGCTTGATCCAGCCCCAGCCGAGGAAGGCCGCGACGAGCACGACCGCGGCGATGGCGACGCCGGCGATGAGCGGCAGGAAGAAGATGACGAGACCGACGGTGATCGCGATCGCGGCGAGGCCGACGATGAAGCTCATGAAGGGGCTCGCGCTGCGCGAGGTGATGTAGATGGGCATGTTCTTTCCTGGTCTCCTGGCTCGCGGGCTTCGGGGCGGCGGTCCCCGGCCGCGCTTGTTGTGAATTCCTTTGAAGTATATCGGCCGGGGGAGGGCCGAAATCCGGACCCGGAGGGCGTTTTCCTCCGCACGGGTTTCAAAGTGAAAGCAATTCTTGCCGGGCGCCGGGCACGCGGATGCGCGCCTCCATTAAGATAGCCGTCCGTTCCCAGGGAAGGCCGCCGCCGGCGCGCCGCCCAGTCCCGGGGCCCCGCGCCCCCTCTTCTTGCCATGGATCACCTCAAGACCGCCCTGCCGGACATCCAGTCCACCGAAGACGAGCGCAACATCACCATCGACCGCGTCGGCGTGCGCGGCGTGAGGCTTCCCGTCATCGTCGCCGGGCGAGACGGCCCGCAGCACACCATCGCCGACTTCACGATGACGGTGTCGCTCGACGCGCGCAGGAAGGGCACGCACATGTCGCGGTTCATCACCGTGATCGAGGAGCTCCGCGAGCCCTTGACGGACGCCGTCATGCGGCGCCTGCTCGAGGAGATGCTCGAGCAGCTTCAGGCCGAGTCCGGAACGATCGAGGTCTCCTTTCCGTTCTTCATCCGCAAGAGCGCTCCGGTGACCCGGCTCGAGAGCATCATGAGCTACGAGTGCGGCTTCGTCGTCTCGGGCGGCCGGCGCGGCGCGACGCTGCGCCAGCGCGCGCTCGTCCCCGTGACGAGCCTCTGCCCGTGCTCCAGGGAGATCTCCCGGCACGGCGCGCACAACCAGCGCTCGCACCTGAAAAGCTCCGTCCTGCTCGCCTCGTCCATGCCGTTCGAGGACCAGATCGCCCTCTCGGAGGGCGCCGCGTCCTGCCCGCTCTGGACGCGCCTCAAGCGCGCCGACGAAAAGTATGTGACCGAATACGCCTACGAGCATCCGAAGTTCGTCGAGGACATCGTCCGCGACATGGCCGCGGCGCTCAACGCCGACGAGCGCGTCCTCGAGTACCGCGTCGAGGCGGAGAACTTCGAGTCCATCCACAATCACTCGGCCTACGCCTGGATCGAGCGCGACAAGCGCGCGTGACGCCGGCCGCCGGAACGCCTTTTCCCCCCAAGAAATTCAATTCGTCGTCCCATGTCTGACAATCAGAAAGAAGCCATCCAGCGAATCATCTCCGAGGCGCTCGCCTCGCTCGGCGCCGCTGACGCCCCCGTGACGCTCGAGCGTCCGAAGGATCCCAACCACGGCGACGTCGCCTGCACCTGCGCGATGCAACTCGCCCGCCGCCTGCGGAAGAGCCCCCGCGCCATCGCCGAGGAGCTCGTCGCCGCGATGAAGGCCGCTCCGGGCTTCGCCGCCGCCATCGAATCCGTCGAGATCGCCGGCCCGGGCTTCATCAACATCCGCGTCGCCCAGCACGCGCGCAACGCCGTCGTGAGCGAGATCCTGCGCAAGGGCGCGCGCTACGGAGAGTCGGCCGAGCACGTCGGCGAGACGGTCCTTCTCGAGTACGTCTCGGCCAACCCGACCGGGCCGCTGCACCTCGGCCACGCCCGCCAGGGCGCTCTGGGCGACGTGCTCGCGAACATCTTCGCCACCCAGGGCTGGAAGGTCTCGCGCGAGTTCTACTACAACGACGCGGGCGTGCAGATCGGCAACCTCGCCATGTCCGTGCAGATCCGCTGCCGCCAGCAGCTCGGCGAAACGGTCGAGCTCCCGGAGAACGCCTACCACGGCGAGTACATCCAGGCGATCGCCCGCGACTTCCTCGCCGGCAAGCCCGTGCTCCCGCACGGCGCGGCCGAGCCCATTGAGTCGACGAAGGACTGGACGGACACGGACCTCGTGCGCCGCTACTCGGTCGCCTACTTGCGCAACGAGCAGGACGACGACCTCTCCGCGCTCGGCGTGCGCTTTGACAACTTCTTCCTCGAGTCCTCGCTCTACTCGACCGGGGCCGTTCAGAAGACCGTCCAGGCGATCATCGACGCGGGCGTCACCTACGAGAAGGACGGCGCGCTCTGGCTGCGCACGACCGCGTTCGAGGACCTCGGCAACGGCCTCACGGACGACAAGGACCGCGTGATGAAGAAGGCCGACGGCACCTACACGTACTTCGTGCCGGACGTCGCCTATCACCTCAACAAGTTCAGCCGCGGCTACACGAAGGCCGTCAACATCCAGGGCACGGACCACCACGGCACGATCGCCCGCGTCCGCGCCGGCCTGCAGGCCGCCTCGGGCGAGCTCGGCCTCACGATTCCGAAGACCTTCCCCGAGTACATCCTCCACAAGATGCTCTCCGTGGTGATGGACGGCCAGCCCGTCAAGATGAGCAAGCGCTCGGGCAACTACGTGACGCTGCGCGACCTCGTCGACTGGGCGGGCCGCGACGCCGCGCGCTACTTCCTCGTCTCGCGCAAGGCCGACGCGGAGTTTGTCTTCGACGTGAATCTCGCGCGCTCCAGGAGCGACGAGAACCCCGTCTACTACCTGCAGTACGCCCACGCGCGCATCTGCTCGATCTTTGAGAACGCCGCCGCCTCGGGCCGTCCGGCCCCTGACGCCGACGCGCTCGCCGCCTGCGACCTTTCGCCCCTTTCGGGCAAGGCCTGCGAGACTCTCATCGGCGCGCTCGCCGAGTTCCCCGCCACGCTGCGCCTCGCGGCCCGCGATCATGCGCCGCACACGCTTTGCTACTATCTCAAGGACCTTGCCGCGGCCTTCCACGCCTTCTACAACGCCGACCGCGTGCTCGTCGACGACGAGGCCGTCCGCAACGCCCGCCTCGCGCTTCTCGCGGCCGTCCGCCAGACGCTCGCCAACGGCCTGCACCTGCTCGGTGTCTCCGCGCCCGAGCACATGGACGAGCGCCCCGCGGCCGAGGCCGTCGAGGCGTAAGGCAAGCGTCCCGCGGGGGCCGCGCGCGCGGCCCCCGAGCAACCTCCAGGCAACAAGGAGCACCCCGAAGTGGCCAGAAGCGGCTTTGCCGCCGGCTTTGCCGGCTTTCTCATCGGCGTCGTGACCGGTCTCAGCATCGCCGCCGGCGCCATACTTGTGATCAACAAGAGTCCGATGCCCTTCATGGACAAGGTCGAGCGGGTCACGGCGGACGTCGATCCGGCCGCGAAGCTCGCCGGCGGGGTTGATCCCAACGCGCGCCTCAACCAGACCGACGAGGCCTCGAGCGCCGCCGCGGGCGAGGCCGTCGCCACCGTCACCGTGGACGAGACGGGCAAGTCCTCCACGGCCCCGGCGGCCGCTCCCGCCCGGCCGGAGGCCTGGTGGGTTCAGCTCGGCGCCTTCCGCAGCAAGTCCGACGCGGAGCAGCGCGCCGCCGAGCTCGCCATGCAGGGCGTCGCCGCCGAGATCCAGGCGGGCGGCAAGGCGGGCTGGCGCGTCCGCGTCGGCCCGTTTGAAGACCGCAAGTCCGCCCGCGAGGTCGCCTCGAGCCTCGCCGACCAGGGCTTCTCCCCGTCGGTCGCGTCCGAAAGAAAGTGACGGAACACACACGCCAGAAAGCTAGAAGGAGCATTCCCATGATCACCCGCCGTCAGGCCCTCATCTCCGCGGCCGCAGCGCCTCTCGCGCTCTCGCCGCTCGCCGCCCTCGCCGCGCCCGCCTACACGGCCGGCAAGGAGTACCTCGTCGTCACGCCGCCCGCCCCCACGCCGCGCGACACGATCGAGGTTGTGGAGTTCTTCGCCTACACCTGCCCGCACTGCCTGCAGTTCGCCCCGCACATGGAGAAGTGGAAAAAGGCCCTTCCCGCAGGGGTCACGCTCCGCGCCTGCCCGGTCGCCTGGCAGCCCAAGTACCTGCCCTTCACGCAGACCTATTTCGCCCTTGAGTCGCTCGGCCTGCTCGAGAAGCTCCACATGCCCTTCTTCGAGAGCGTGATCTATCAGGAGCACCCCTACAACTACGACAATCCGGCGGCGGACATCCTCGACTTCATGATGAAGGCGGGCGTCGACGGCAAGAAGTGGGAGCAGGCCATGCGCTCGTTCAGCGTCATGAACAAGGCCCGCCAGGCGACGCAGTACTGGCAGAGCTACCAGATCGACAGCACGCCGATGATCGGCGTGGGCGGCGTCTACTCGACCGGCCCGCACCTCGTCGGCACCCGCGAAGCCACGCCCGACTGCATCAACTGGCTCGTCGAGCAGGTCCGCGCGCAACGCGGCTGATCCGACGGATCCCAAGGAGCCGGCCCGGAAGGGGCGGCCCCTCCCGAGGCGCCGCCCCCGCGGCGCCTTTTTCTTGAAAAGGCTCCCTTTCCATGCTCAACGTCTTCATCACCGGCGCCTCGAGCGGCATCGGCGCCGCGCTCGCCCGCCGGTACGCCTCCCGCGGCGCGACGCTCGGGCTTGTCGCCCGAAGCCGCGACAAGCTCGAAGCGCTCGCCGAGTCCCTTCCCGGCGGTCTGCGCCGCCACGTCGTGCTCCCCACGGACGTCACCGTCCGTGAGGAGATCTTCGCGGCCGCGCGCGAGTTCGACCGCCGCTCGGGCGGCGCCACGGTCGTCATCGCCAACGCGGGCATCTCGCACGGCGTGAAGACCGAGTATGAGGAGGACCTCGACATGCTCGAGGCCGTCTACCGCATCAACGTCTTCGCGATGGCCTACACGTTCCATCCCTTCATCGCTCCGATGAAGGCGCGCGGGCACGGCCAGCTCGTTGGCCTCGGATCGGTCGCGGGCATCCGCGGCCTGCCCGGGTCCGAGGCGTACTGCGCGAGCAAGTCCGCGGTCATCACGTATTGCGAGAGTCTGCGCGTCGAGCTCAGGAAATACGGCATCGACGTCTCAACGATCTGCCCGGGATTCGTCCGCACACCCCTCACGGCGGAGAATCCCTACAGGATGCCCTTCCTCATGGAGCCCGACGACTTCGCCCGCGAGGCGGTCGAGGCGATCACGGCGCACGCGAGCTACCGCGTCATCCCCTGGCAGATGGGCGTGCTCGCGAAAATCATGCGGCTCATCCCCAATCCGCTCTTCGACCGGATCCTCGCGAACCGCAAGCAGAAGCCCCGCGTGAGCGCGAAGAACCCCTGAGGCTCCTGACGGCTCCGCCGCTCAGAGCTCGCTCTCGACGATCTCGAGGATCTCGTCGGCGTAGCGCTCGATCTTCTGGCGTCCGACGCCGGGAATCATCAGAAGCTCCTCGAGGTCGACGGGCTTGCGCCGCGCGATCTCGGCGAGCTGCTTGTCCCAGAAGAGCACGTACGGGGGCTTGCCTAGCGCCTTGGCGGTCTCGAGGCGCCACTTTCTGAGCCCCTCGAAAATCTGGCGGCTCACCGGAGAGAGCTGCGAGAGGAGCTCGTCGCGCTTCTCGCGGCGCTCGTGCGCGTCGGCCGACGCCATGGCCTTGGGGTTCTGGATGAGCCGGCGCCGGACCTCGATCCTCATCTCGTCGCGCAGGACGGCGTTGGCGAGCTCGCCCAAGCGCAGCACGTTGTGCCGCTCCGCGTCGATCCAAATCACGTGCCGGGCGACGAGCTGTCGAAGGACGACGCGCCACTGCATGTCCTCGAGGTCCTTGCCGATCCCCCAGGTCGAGAGCCGGTCGTGCCCGTGCTCGCGCATCTTCTCCGTCGAGCGCCCGCGCAGCACGTCGATGACGTGCGCCGCGCCGAAGCTTGTGCGCGAGTGCTGCTGCATGCGCCAGATGCAGCTGATGAGCTTCTTGGCGGCCGTGGTCGCGTCCCAGAGCTCAGGCGGATCGACGCAGTTGTCGCACTTCCCGCAGGGCTCGCTCTTCTCGCCGAAATACGCGAGGAGCCGAACGCGGCGGCAGTCGCAGGCCTCGGCGAGGCCGAGCATGGCGTCGAGCTTCTGCGTGGCGAGCTGCTTGTGCAGATCCTCGGCCTCGCTCGCCTCGATGAAGCGGCGCTGGTTGATGACGTCCGAGAGCCCGTAGGCCATCCAGGCGTCCGAAGGCAGGCCGTCGCGGCCCGCGCGCCCCGTCTCCTGAAAGTACCCCTCGATCGACTTGGGCATGTCGAGGTGCGCGACGAAGCGCACGTTGGGCTTGTCGATTCCCATGCCGAAGGCGATGGTCGCGACCATGACGACGTCATCCTCGCGCTGGAAGGTCGCGAGGCGCTCGGCGCGCTCCTGCGCGGGCAGACCTGCGTGATAAAAGAGCGCGTGCACGCCTTTTTCCACGAGGAAGTCGCAGACGTCCTCGCAGGTCTGGCGCGCAAGGCAGTAGACGACGCCGCATTCGCCGGGGTGGTCCTCGGCGATGAAGCGCGCGAGCTTGTCCTTCGCGTCCGAACGGCTCTTCTTGTCGACGATCCGGTAGAAGATGTTCGGGCGGTCGAAGCTCGCCACGAAGCTTTTGGGGTTGAGCAGGAGCCGTTCGACGATCTCCTCGCGCGTCTTCTGGTCCGCCGTGGCGGTGAGCGCGATCCTCGGCACCTCGGGGAAGCGCTCCCTCAGGATCGAGAGCTGCCCGTACTCGGGGCGGAAGTCGTGCCCCCAGACGCTCACGCAGTGCGCCTCGTCGATTGCGAAGAGCGAGATGCGAAGCTCGTCCAGGAGCTCCTGCATCGAGGGCGTCATCAATCGCTCGGGGGCGACGTAGAGGAGGTCGATCTCACCCTTTCTCAGACGCGAGCGCACGAGCGAGGCCTCCTCGGGCGGGAGCGACGAGTTGAGGTACGCCGCGGCGACGCCGAGCTCCTCCAGGGCGTCGACCTGGTCCTGCATGAGGGCGATGAGGGGCGAGACCACCACCGCCACGCCGTCGCGCAGAAGCGCCGGAATCTGGTAGCACAGACTCTTGCCGCCCCCCGTGGGCATCAGGACGAGCGCGTCCTCGCCGCGCACGAGCGTCTCGACGACCTCGCGCTGGAAGCCCCGGAAGGCGTCATAGCCGAAGACCTGCCGGAGCGCCTCCTCCGGGGATGAAAAGCGTCGCATGCGCCTCCGTTGCCGCTCCGGGCCAGGGATGAGTGCGAGACGAAGGATTCGCCCCGCGAAGAAAGTGGATTCTACGAGAAGCAAACGCCCCCTCGCGGAGCCGTGCCGCGAAGGGGCGTTCTGAGGGGATCGGATCGCGCGGCCGGAATCAGTCCGCGGAGACCTTGCCCTCAAGGCGCTCGGCGCGCTTGCAGGCCGCGATCGTGAAGAGCGCGTCGGCCGAGCTGTTGAGCGCCGTCTCGGTCGAGTCCTGGACGACGCCGATGATGAAGCCCACGGCGACCACCTGCATGGCGGTGTTCTGATCGATGCCGAACAGGCCGCAGGCGAGCGGAATCAGCATGAGCGAGCCGCCCGGGACGCCCGAGGCGCCCGCGGCGCACAGGGCCGCGACGAAGGAGAGGAAGATCGCCGAGAACGCGTCGACCGGCAGGCCGAGCGTGTTGACGCCCGCGAGCGTGAGCACCGTGATCGTGATCGCCGCGCCCTGCATGTTGATCGTGGCGCCGACCGGAATCGAGATCGAGTAGGTCGCCTCGGGCAGGCCCAGACGGCGGCAGATCTCAAGGTTCACGGGGATGTTCGCCGCCGAGGAGCGCGTGAAGAAAGCCGAGACGCCCGACTCGCGCAGCGTCATGAGCGTGTAGGGATACGGATTGCGGCGGATGCAGCACCACACGAGGAAGGGGTTCACGACGAACGCGATGAGAAGCATCGTGCCCACGAGCACCGCGAGGAGCTGCACGTAGCCGGCGAACGCCGCGAGGCCCGTCTCGGCGAGCGTCGAGGCGACGAGGCCGAAGATGCCGAAGGGGGCGAAGCGGATGACGAGGCGGACGATGAACTCGACGGCGCGCGCGGCGTCAAGCAGCACCTCGCGCGTCGAGGCGTGCGACTGGCGCAGGACGACGCCCATGGCGAGCGCCCACACGAGGATGCTGATGTAGTTGCCGTTCGAGATCGCCCTCACGGGATTGTCGACGGCCTGCAGGAGCAGGTTGCGGAAGACCTCGAAGATGCCCGACGGCGCGGAGACCGTCTGATCGGTGACGGCGAGCGCGAGCGTCGTCGGCCACAGGAAGCTCGCGCCCACGGCGGTGAGGGCGGCGAGGAACGTGCCGAGCAGGTAGAGAACGATGATGGGCTTGATGTGAACCTGCCCCTCGAACTGCTGGTTGGCGATCGAGGACATCACCAGCACGAAGACCAGGATCGGGGCCACGCCCTTCAGGGCGGAGACGAAGATGCTGCCCAGAAGGCCGACACTCTTGGCCGCCTCCGGGGCGACGAGGCTGAGGGCAACGCCAAGGACGAGACCTATGAGGATCTGCTTGACGAGCGACGCCTGAAGGAACGGCATCGCGAACTTGAATACTCGCTTCATTGTTTTCTCCGGAGGGACGAACCGCCGGCGGAGGCCCGTCGCCGCCCGCCGCTCGCCGCCGCCCCGCCTCCGCCGAACCGGAGGCGTTCGCACGCGGAGACGCCCGTCCTGACTTGGATTGCGCAACCGCCGCTTCCGATGCGGCGATTTTCTGCAATTGCTAACACTAGCAACTCTTTTGAAACATCGCCCTCCTCCCCCGGAGGTAATCCGGCCGCGGCCGCCGGGCGCGCGTGAAGAGAACGGCGCCTCATTGACTCACGTCAACGCGCGTAGGCCGCATCTCCCCCGCCGGATCGGTTCGCGCGAAGAGCCGCCCGGAACGGGATCGGACGGCTATCATCATCCATCGCTCAAACGACTCCCGCAAAAGGATCTCCTCACCTCCATGGCCAGAACGCCCGCCGTCGGCTTCGTCCTTGCCTGCGTCTTCATGGACGCGCTCGGCATCGGACTCATCATTCCGGTGCTGCCGCGGCTCATCGGAACCCTCGCCGCGTCCCCGGACGCGCAGACGAGCTGGTACGGGGCGATCATGGTGAGCTACGGGCTGATGCAGTTCCTCTCGGCCCCGGCGATCGGCGCGCTCTCGGACCGGATCGGCCGGCGCCCGGTCTTGCTTGCAGGCATCTTCGGCCTCGGCGTGATGATGCTCGTGCCGGCGCTCTCGGACTCGCTCGTCCTCATCCTCCTCTCGCGCATTCTCGGGGGCGCGATGAGCTCGAACGTCGTCGTCGCGCAGGCCTACATCGCCGACGTCACGCACAAGTCCCGCCGCACCGCCGCCTTCGGCCGGATCGGCGCGATCTTCGGCATCGCCTTCATCCTGGGGCCGGCCCTCGGGGGCATGCTCGGCGAGACGGATCCGAGCCGGCCATTCCTCGTCGCGGGCGCGATCTGCGCGGTCAACTTCCTCTATGGACTGCTCATGCTCCCGGAGAGCCTCGCCGAGCCCGCGCGGGCGCCCTTTTCGCTCGCGCGCTTCAATCCCTTCTCGTCGCTCCTTGCGCTCGCTCGCGAGCGCTCCGTCCTTCCCGCGCTCGTCGTCATCACGCTCTACACGCTCTCGCAGAGCCTGATGCAGTGCACGTGGGCCCTCTACACGGAGTTCCGCTACGGCTGGACGCCGCAGACGATCGGCCTCTCGATCTTCGTGCTCGGCGCGTCGATCACGGTGACGCAGGGCTGGATCCTGCCGCGCCTCGCCGCGCGCATAGCGCCCGCCCGGCTCGTCCGCGCCGGGCTCGCCGTCGGCGTCGCGGCCCTCGCCGGCCTCGGGCTCTCCACGGACGGCTCGGGCGTGCTCGCCCTCATCGCGCTCTTCTCGCTCACGGGCGTCGTAGGCCCGACGCTGCAGAGCGCCGTGAGCCGAACGGGCTCGACCACCTCCCAGGGCGTGCGGCTCGGCGCCGTGAGCGCGCTCAACAGCTTCACCGGGGCGGTGAGCCCCGTGATCGGCACGCCGCTCCTTTACTTCACCTCGAAGAATCCCCCGGACGCGCTCGCCGCGGGGATGCCCTATCTTCTCGCGTCGCTCCTTCTCGTCGCGGCGCTCGCCGTAAGCGCGGCCCGGCCGGCCGCGCGACCCGGAGCCGAGACGGACGCGGAGTCCTCCGCCTCCACTACCCACATGTGAGCATGCCGCGCCCTCCCCGTCGGGAGAGGCTCACGGTCCCGCACCTCCCCTCCGGGATCTAGGCACGACGACCGAGCCGGTCGAGAATGGTTCTTGAGAACCCATCAAATCCATTTGAAAAACAAAGGATTCTCAAGACCCCATGAACTATTCCGCCATTCTTGTCGTCGCCCGTCCGGGGCGCCTCGCGAGCGTCATCGAAGCGCTCCAGGGGATCCCCGGCGTCGAGGCCCATCAGCGTGACGAGGCCTCAAGCCGCGTCATCTGCTCGATTGAGGCGCCGGAAACCGACGACGAAGTCCGTCTCTTCCGAACCGTCTCCGAGCTCGATGGCGTCCTGGACGCCAGCCTCCTCGAGCATCGCACGGACGTGCGCTGAATCCGCGCGACGCCGCTCGCGCAGGCAGGACGGCGCGTCCTGCCCGCGCAAAGCCTTCGCCCGGCCCCGGCCGCACCGGAACCGTTCCTCTCACAAGCAGGGAGCATGAACATGAACCAGGAACGCCCCGTCACCTTCACCCGCCGCGCAGTCATCCGCTCGGGCGTCGCCGCAAGCGCCGCGCTTTCGCTCGGCATCCCCGTCACCGCCGCCGAAGCCGCCGACGCGAAGTCGCTCGACGACGGCATCTCGTGGCACAAATCCGTCTGCCGCTTCTGCGGCACGGGCTGCGGCCTCATGGTCGGCGTGCGCGACGGCCGCGTCGTCGCCACGAAGGGCGACCCCGACGCGCCCGTCAACCGCGGCCTCAACTGCGTCAAGGGCTACTTCAACGCGAAGATCATGTACGGCCGGGACCGCCTCACGCGGCCGCTGATGCGCATGAAGGACGGCAGGTTCGACAAGAGCGGCCGCTTCGAGCCCGTCTCCTGGGAGACGGCGCTCGACGAAATGGCCCGGCGCCTGCGCGGCGCGCTTCAGAAGAAGGGCCCCGAGGGCATCGCCGTCATCGGCTCGGGCCAGTACACGATTCCCGAGGCCTACGCGGCCTCCAAGCTCATGAAGGCGGGCTTCCGCTCGAACAACATCGATCCGAACGCACGCCTGTGCATGGCCTCGGCCGTCGTGGGCTTCTACCAGACCTTCGGCGTCGACGAGCCGGCGAACTGCTACGACGACATTGAGCGCACGAACACGATCCTTCTCTGGGGCAACAACCCCGCCGAAGCACATCCCGTGCTCTGGTCGCGCATGGCCAACCGCCGCCTCACCGAGAAGAGCACGCGCATCGTGCAGCTCACGACGCACCGCAACAGCTCCTCGAACCTCTCGGACCTCGTGATCGTCTTCCGTCCGAACACGGACCTCGCGATCGCGAACTACCTGCTGCGCGAGATCATCCGGCGCGGCCGCATGAACCGGAAGTTTGTCGAGGAGAACTGCATCTTCTGCGCGGGCGTGACCGACATCGGCTACGGCCTGAGGAACACGGACAAGTACGCGCATCCCGCCGAGCACGACGTGATGGAGCGGCAGCTGCGCGTGCGCCTTGACAAGTGGGAGGCGATCGCGCAGGGGCGCGCCGAAGGCGAGCTCGTCGAGCAGAAGAACTCAGGCGGCTCGGCCGGCAAGCACTGGCAGATCTCCCTGGAGGACTTCAAGCGGGCGGTCGACCCCTACACGCTCGAATTCGTCGCGGACCTCGCCCGCGGCGACGCGGACGAGCCCGTCGAGGCGTTCAAGGCCAAGCTCGTCGAGCTTGCGGACCTCGTCTGCGATGAAAGGCGCGACATCATGAGCTTCTGGTGCATGGGCTTCAACCAGCACCAGCGCGGCGTCTGGGTGAACGAGCTCGTCTACGCGATCCACCTGCTCCTCGGCAAGCACGCTCTGCCCGGAAACGGCGCCTTCTCCCTCACGGGCCAGCCCTCGGCGTGCGGCTCCGCGCGCGAGGTGGGCGCCTTCTGCCACCGCCTGCCCTCGGACATGCTCGTCGCCAATCCCGCGCACCGCGCGAAGACCGAGAAGCTCTGGGAGCTCCCCGAAGGGACGCTCAATCCCAAGGTCGGCGCCTCGCTCATGAAGATCATGCGCGGCCTTGAGGACGAATCGATCGACTTCGTCTGGACCCAGGTTGTCAACATCCTCCAGTCCGCGCCCAACAACACGCACTGGATCCGGGCCTGCCGGCGTCCGGACGCCTTCGTGGTCGTCTCGGACATCTACCCGACCTTCTCGGCGCGCTGCGCGGACCTCATCCTGCCGGCGGCGGCGCACTTCGAGAAGTGGGGCCTCTACGGCAACGGCGAGCGGCGCACGCAGGGCTGGCACCAGCTTGTGGCTGCCCCCGGCGAGGCAAGGACGGACATCTGGATGATGATGGAGCTCGCCAAGCGCTTCACGATCGGCGAAACCTGGGGCCCCTCGCCCGTGAGGGGCGTCAAGGGCGATGCGCTTCCCGACGTGCGCGAGGCCGCCACGGCGATGGGGCTCCCGAGCTCGACCACGCTCTTTGACGCGCTCTTCGCGCCCAAGGGCGTGCGCGGCGAGGCGCGCTGGCCGGACCCGAAGTACCCCGGCGAGCCCAACGCCACGGGCGAGGCGCTCGGCCTGCCGTGGCTCCCCGAGAAGGGGCTCTTCGAGGAGTACCGGCAATTCACGCTCGGCGACGGACACGACCTCGCGGACTTCGACACCTACCAGTCGCCCGAGTGCCGCGGCCTGCTCTGGCCCGTCGTCAACGGCCGTGAGACGCCCTGGCGCTTCAACCCCGAGTTCGACCCCTACGCCAAGCCCGGAAAGCTCTTCTACGGCAAGCTCATGAAGGCCGTTCCAAAGGGCGATCTGCGCGGCGTCACGGATCCGCAGGCCGTCGCGCACCCGGGAACGGCGAAGATCTTCTTCCGCCCCTACGCCGCGCCGGTCGAGCAGCCTGACGCGCACTACGACCTGTGGCTCTGCACGGGCCGCATCCTCGAGCACTGGCACACGGGCTCGATGACGCGTCGCGTGCCCGAGCTTCACCGCGCGGCGCCCGAGGCGCTCCTCTACATGAACCCGGGCGACGCCGAGCGCCGGGGTCTGAAGCGCGGCGACCTCGCGCGCGTCGAGAGCCGGCACGGGACGTGCGAGGCGACCGTCGAGACGAAGGTGCGCAACCTCATGCCCGCGGGAACAGTCTGGCTCGCGTTCTTTGACGAGAAGGTGCACTGCAACGCCGTCGTGATCGACGCAGCCGACCCGATCTCCGAGGAGCCGGACTTCAAGAAGACCGCCGTCCTCGTGAGAAAGGCCTGACGAGATGGCCGCGGCCGTTGATTCGGGCAGGCGCCTCCTTCTCGGCGGCGCGCTCGCCGCGGGCTGCGCGGCGGCGGCGGGATCGATCGTCCTCGGGATCCCCGCCGCCCGGGCGGACGCCGTGCGCTGGCGTCCCCGGCCGCCGGGGGCCCTGCAGGGACGCCGCTTCACCGCCGCCTGCGCGCGCTGCGGGCAGTGCGTCGCGGCGTGCCCGTACGACGCGCTCAGGCTCGCCGGACTCCTGGATCCGGCTCCCCTCGGCACGCCTTGGTTCGAGCCGCGCAAGGAGCCCTGCCGCATGTGCCGGGACCTGCCCTGCGTGAAGGCCTGTCCGACGGGCGCGCTCGACCCGGCGCTCGAGGACGTGCGCGACGCGCGCATGGGCGTCGCCGTCGTCGACCCGAACGCCTGCCTCTCCTGGCAGGGGCTGCGCTGCGAGGTGTGCCTGCGCGAGTGCCCGGAGAACGGCCGCGCGCTCACGATCGAGGCGCGCCCGCGCGGGCTCTCCAAGCACGCCGTCTTCACCCCGGTCGTGCATCCGGACGCCTGCACGGGGTGCGGGCTCTGCGAGAAGGGATGCCCCACGGAGGTCCCGTCGATCCGCGTCGCCGACCCCGCGGCCGTCCTCGGCTCGATCGGCCGGCACTACAGGCTCGGCTGGCTCTCCGAGGACGACCCGAAGAACCTGCGCCGGGAGGGACCGCCCGAGACGCCCATGCCGGCCGCAGGCGCGGGGGGCGGCCTTCCGGACGCTCCGGGCGCCGGCGAGGCCGGCGCGAACGCATCCGACGGCGCCGAGGCCGCTGCCCTTGACTACCTCAACGCCGGAGAGCTCTGAGATGAGACGACTTCTTCATCGGCGCCGGCTCACGCTCGCCCGAAGGGCGTGCGAGCTTGCCGTCCTCATCCTCTTCGCGGGATCGGCCCGCTGGGGCTGGAGCGTCGCGGGGCGCCCGCTCCTTCTGGGCACGCTCTCGCAGAGCCGCGTTCTCGACTTCATTGCGCTCACCGACCCGCTCGCGCTTCTCGAGCGCCTCTGCGCGGGCGTCGTTCCGACGGCCTCTGCGCTCGCGGGCGCCGCGATCATCACGCTTTTCTACGGCCTCATCGGCTCGCGCGCCTTCTGCGGCTGGATCTGCCCGATGACGCTCGTCGTCGAGTCCGCCGCCTGGCTGCGAGGCCGCCTGAGCCTGCCCGCGGACCTCATCCGCCTGCCTCGAAGCGCCCGCATGGCGGCGCTCGCCGCGGCGCTGCTCGCGAGCCTCGCGACCGGATCAGCCGCGTTCGAGACCGTCAGTCCTCAGGCGCTTCTCTGGCGCGACCTCATCTTCGGCACGGGGCTTTCAGCGCTCTCCGCGGCGCTCGCGATCTTCGCGCTCGAGCTCGGCCTCATGCGCGAGGGCTGGTGCGGACATCTCTGTCCGCTCGGCGCCCTCTGGAGC
>ERZ1035025.903-NODE-903-length-17006-cov-5.589936_pt1 | contig 17006 bp, 18 predicted proteins | sample MGYA00520619_ERZ1035025 | MGnify/ENA primary metagenome ERZ1035025 (study PRJEB33766, sample SAMN09781742) | gut metagenome | biome: gut microbiome | host: Homo sapiens | place: Madagascar | study: EMG produced TPA metagenomics assembly of the PRJNA485056 data set...
GCTGCCGCCATGGCGGCGTGTGTCATACCACCACCACCCCGAAAACCCTGCATGATCATATTCACGCGCGCACGCAATACCGCGCCGTGATACGGCGCGATATTGGACAACATGGCGAGATCCATGCGCTCAATGGGCGGCGTGTACCAGCCGTTATAGCCATCCCAGAGCGAGCCGTAATAACAGCCCCATGCAGCGACCGGTTCCGGGTCACCAAATTCAATAAACGTCATTTTGCCGGCTCCCTCTTTCATGACAACCTTATCTCTGACCGGGTGTTTTTTCTTTTTACTCATGCAGGAAAGATCCATGTTGATTTGCGCTTGTGCTTATAGTTCAGGGGTTCATTACTTGCGGCATGAGCTATGGCAAAGAAGATGTCAGCATGCCCGGTTTCTTCGCTACGTTCGGCGGTGAAAGTGACTTTATTGCCGCTGTTGGTAGACTCCTGACGAATGGCCAGGAACGATGCCGGAATATCCGTGGCTTCCTCATCCCACTCAATACGGTTGGCGTAAACCAGATCCAGCATCTTCATCACCAGGCGGTTTTTGGATTCCACGCTGTAATGAATGGCCACTGTTTCACGGCGGGCAAATCCCTGAACCAGCTCAAAGACACCGTAGCCAAGACCAGTAACGTCAATGCCGATAAATGTCATGTTATAGCGCGCCTTAATGCTGCGGATACGCTCTGCCATAAACTGGAATGACATGCTGCGCCAGTGGTGTTTTTCCAGCACGCGGAATCGTTCTGCCGCAACCAGCGGCGGTGCCAGCACAACAAATGTGGCGTTATCGCCGGAGCGCGCAGGGTCAAAGCCGCCCCACACTTCACGGTTACCAAATGGCATGGGCTCTTCCGGGTGAAAATCCTCCCACGTACTGACATCAACACCACAACGCACAAGATCATCGAATTTAAAGACGCTCTCTTTGTCATCCACAAACACACACATAAACAGCATATTGAACGCTGTTTCGTTGTATCGCTCGCGCAGCTCGTTGATGTCAGCAAGGTTAAAGCCGCCGGCAATGGCATCTTCCAGTGTAACCACATAGCGCCACTGACCATCCGGACATTCACGCCCACCATCGCGCAGCTCATCAAAGGACGGAAACTCAACCCCTTTTCGTTTCGGATCGCCTTTGCGCCATTCATCGCCAGACCAGAACGGGTAACCCTGGTGTGTTTTGGATGACGGCGTGGAGAAATAGGTAATGCGCCAGTGTTTATGGGTGGCCATCCCTGATGCCACTTCATTGAGACGGCGAAAACCGGGGATCCACAGATATTCGTCAATGTACAGGTGGCCGCTGTTTGACTGCGCCGTGTTACTGTTGGTCGCCAGAAAATACAGTTCAGCCAGATTACTTAACTTAACCGGGTTGCCTTTAATGGGAATGCCAAATTCCGTCTGTGCAATCTTAACGATATAGGTGCGGAACACTTCGGCCTGACGTTTTGATGCCGATAAAAATATCTGTGTGTCGCCGGTTAATACCGCATCTTCAAATGCCTCAAACGCGAAGTAATACGTCGCCCCAATCTGGCGCGATTTAAGCAGGTTGCGTACACGACGGAATTTGTTTTCACGCAGATGCAACTGATAAGCGAACAGTTTTTTGGTAAACGGCTCAAAACTCTCTGCTGTCAGCCCTGACACATCATTAGCTTTACGACGACGCTCTTTCTTATCCGCGTCTTTTTCTCCGCGCTCTTCTTTTCCATAACGGCCAGGCCGGGGAATATCAGTCCCCATTCGTTCTATCTCGGCCATGCGTTCTGTGTGCTTGTTCCTGACCGACATCAGTTTGACGTGGTGGCCAATCAGGCGATCGAGTTCATCATGTTCTTCCGGCGTTTTATGGTCACGCTCCGCCAGTACAGCGAGACGCCGGGCGATAACATCCTCCACACCTTCAGTATTAAGTTGTGTGTACCACTCAGACTTTGTCGCCCAATAATAAACAATTCGCGGGCTGTTCAGTCCGAGCTTCTTTTGTATTTCTTTTGGGGTGTGCCTTTTCAGATAGAGTGATTTTGCTGCGGAAATAACTTCATCAGAATAAGCCATAAACTACCTGTGGAATTTATTTTAATGAGTTTTCATCTTTTTCCGGTTCGTTCCGTAACGTTCCGTAATATCCCATTATTTGCCGCAGGCATTTTTTTAACGATTATCTGTTTTCGGTATTTTTCGGATATATGCGCATATCCGAAAGTACCGGAAATTAATCAGATGACGACGTTTTTATTTCTCCGTTAAATAACGCCAGTTTAATTTTTATCAGCGGATTAATTCAGATGACGAAGCAGAAAACAGACTGGGTTGTGGTTGCCACATCAGGCCCCACCATCGACGGTCGGGAAATTGATCCGAAGTGGCTGACAGATGCCGCCGAGGTTTATAACCCGGACGAGCGAGCCGCCATGCTCTGGCCATATCACGCTGATTCCGGATGGCGTGCCTTCACCAATAACTACGGCCTTGTTGATGCCCTGAAAGTCGAAAAATTTGGTGACAAGGTGCAGCTTAAAGCACGCCTGATCCCAAATCGCTTCCTGATTGAAGCCAATAAGGCCGGGCAGAAACTTTTTACCTCCATTGAGGTGCGGGAAAACTATCTGGGCACGGGCAAATTCTTTGTGTCCGGTATCGCCGTGACGGATACCCCGGCCAGCATTAACACCACACGTCTGCAGTTTTCCATGGGGGAAACCATCCATATGGGCAGCGCAGAGGCGCTGAATTTTACGCTGCAGCCTGATGATGAGCAGGCAAAGCGCAACTTCTTCTCCCGCTTCTTCTCATCTGACAACCACCAACAGGGAATCTACCAAGCCATGAACGAAGAACAGTTCAGCCAGTTAATGGGCGCTATTAATAAAACCAGCGAACGCCTGGACAAGCTGGAAGAAAACGTCGCGCAGTTCAGCGCGAAGGATGCCCCGAAAGATACCGGTGATAACAAGCCGGAAGGCAGCGCCGGCGATCAGGGGCAGGACAACGCAGAACAGAACAACAAGGACGAGAAAGCCTTCACGCTGACCACTGAGCAGGGCGAAAAGCTGTTCTCCACGGTGAACGCTATCGCGGAGAAAGTCACCAGTATGGAAACCGCATTTGCTGAACTCAGCAAGGATGCCACGAAGCTGCCGGGTAACAATCCGGCCGGTGGCGAAACTTTTAACCTGGTGTAACCGGAGAGAACGCAATGAACATGACACCAGAAGCACAAAAGCTGGTTAACCAGTACCTCAGCGAACTGCAAAAAACATTCAGTGACTGCGCTGTCTCAGGCGATCGCACTTTTTCCCTGACCGAACCGCGCAGCATTGCCCTGCGTAAAGCCCTGCTGGAAAGCACGGAATTTCTGAATTTCACCACCTGCATGGATGTTCCGCACCCGCAGGGGCAGGTCGTCACCGTGGGCGAATCCACGCTGCGCACCGGTCGCGTGAAAAGTGGTCGTTTCGCCAAAGGTTCTGGCATCAAAGGCAACGAATTTAAACTCGTTGAAACTGATTCCTGCTGTGTGATCACCTGGGAACAACTCGCCATCTGGGCGAATGCCGGCAGCCCGCAGGAATTTTTCAATCTGATGAACTCCGCCGCCGTCACCAACTTTGCGCTGGATATGCTGCGCATTGGCTTTAACGGTAAAACAGCCGCAGAAAACTCCGATCCTGAAAGTAACCCGAACGGTGAAGACGTCAACATCGGCTGGCATGAAATCGCCAAAAAATGGGGAGAACAGCCCGGCAATACCTCCCGTATTCTGACGGACGCCATTACCCTGGGCGAAGGCGGTGATTATGTCGGCCTTGATGCCATGGCCTCAGACCTGATCCGCACTTACATCCCGGCGCAGTATCACAACGATCCTCGCCTTACCGTGCTGGTTGGCGCAGACCTTGTGGCTGCTGAAGAACTGCGCCTCTACAACAAAGAGGACAAGCCTACCGAAAAAGTGGCCGCACAGTTGCTGACGAAGAACATCGCAGGCCGCAAGGCCATCATTCCGCCGTTTATGCCGGGCAAGCGTATGGTAGTGACCATGCTGCCAAACCTGCAGATCCTGACGCTGAAGGGGTCCCGCCGTCGTAAGGCAGAAGATGTGGGCGATCGCAAACAGTTCGAAAACTCATACTGGCGTTATGAGGGTTACGCCCTGGGCGATCCGGATTTATATGCTGCCGTGGATGAGTCTGCGGTCACCATCGCCTGATAAACGGAGCGCACGGTATGCCAACGCCAATGCAGCGACAACGTGCCCGACAGATGGATGAGCGCCGTGCAGCACTCATGACCAGAACGGACGGGAGCGCCGTCAGTACAGAGAGCCAGCACATTAAGCTGCTGGCACTGGATAACGACATCAGACAACTGCACAACATGGAGCTGCTGTCTGACAAGCTGGAATTCAAGCGGAACACGCTGCTGCCCCGCTGGCTGCCACACGCACAGGCTTATCTGGAGGGGGAACGCGTCTATCAGAATCCCATTCTGGTGTACTGCATCATCTGGCTGTTCGATACCGGGCAGTTTGAGCTGGCGCTGCGGTGGACTGACATTGCCATTGAGCAGGGACAGAAGACACCGGAGAACTTCAAAAGCGAGCTGCCAGCGTTTGTGGCCCATTTCATTCTTGAATGGGCAGAAATCGAAGCTGAACGCGGGAACAGTATCGCGCCATATTTTCAGCAGGTGTTTGAAAAAATCCGCGACAAATGGCGTGTGAATGAACGTCTTGCTGCCCGCTACTGGCGCTTTGCAGGCGTCCAGCTGCTGCGCGGCGATGACGGCAAACCACTGGCCAGTGCAATTAATGATCCGGGGATACTGCAACAGGCTGATCAGTATCTGGAGCGGGCTGCCTGGCTGCATCCAAAAATTCAGGTGAAAACCCTGCGCCAGCGCATTGCCGCAAGACTGCGCGCGTTGCAGGGCACGTAAACGACTCCCAACAACCGGGCGGGCGCGGTGGAGGTGTGCCGGCAAAAGCCATCAGCACACTGCAGAAACCGGTCAGTCCGCCTTTCCACGGAGTGAGCATGTTTGACGGGAAAAGCATTCACTATCAGCAGGCCATTATTCAGAACGATGGATTCTGGCCGGATATTGATGCCGGTGATTTTGAAAAGAGCCGCAGCATCCCCGCCGTCACGTCACACGAAACGGTGCTGACGGCGCTGCTTTGCGCGGTGACAGAGATTAACACTGAACTGGCTGCACGCCGTGAATACTGGCAGGAACAGGGCTACATCCGGGCCACTGATATTCCGGGTTACACCGTGTTGCAACCAGAGCCGCGCAACACGGATGCACAACCTCAACGGATGCAGAACCACATTACAGCACTGTACACCAAGGCTGTGTATGCCCGCGCAAAGGCCGATCTTTTGCCGGAATCTGCCAGCGTGGGGCGGCGCGAGGCGCAGCCCTCATCAGAAGCCAGCGAGAGCCGTCGGACGTTGCTGGCTGAAGCGGCCATGGCGGTGCGGGCCCTGCTGGGCCGACCGCGCGCCTCCATTGCACTGATTGATTAAGGAAATGCTATGACGCAACTCGCAAGCCTGACGGCATTCATTGAAAACAATCTGCCGGCACGCGCACGCATTCCGTTCACCAGTGACATGGATGACATCACGCTCGTTCCGTTCACGAAGTCGCTGGGGCACGGGCAGTTATGCACACAGGTCCGAAAATACACAGCCATTCTGTGCTGGGACGCATGGCCCTATCGTCAGCTAGATCCGGATTTGGTGTTTTCTCTGGTTGAAGCCTGGCTGGCAGACAACGGCGGCGACCTGCGCCAGCGCCTGGCACCGGATGCGCCAGCCGTTGACGTCGAAGTGGATGATGAAAATGAAGTGGCATGGCTGGAAATCAGTCTGCCGCTGGTTGATCCCATCACCCTGATTGAGGACGAAAACGGTCCCATCCCCAGAGGCGGGAAACGTTACCAGCTGGAAAAACCTGAAATATGGGTGGCTCAGGCGCATCAGCTTCACTGTCAGGTGATGCCATGACGCGCCCCGTGATTAATGAATCACAGCTCCGGCAGGTTCGTCGCGCCATCAGAGAGGCAGAGCTTCCGCCAGCAAAGGCCAGAAAGCTGTTGGTTCGTATTGCGAAATACGGCCTGATGCCGGCTGCACGGCGCAATGTGAAAGCACAGCGAACACCAGAGGGGGCAGCCTGGGCACCACGAAAAAGACCGGATAAAGCCAGCGGCAGGTATAAAAACAAAATGCTGCTGGGACTGCCGAAACTGCTGGCCATCAGGATTGACGGCAACGGGAAAAGTGTCCGCCTTTTCTTTAAAAAAGGGAATTACAACACCGGCTCTCATGGTGGGGCGGTCGCATGGGTACAACAGCATGGCGCAATCATCAAAGGCCGCGCCACAAAGCGCCGGGACAACGAAACCATGCGTACCCGCCCCGCCACACGACGGCAGGCGGAGCGGCTTCTTTCTCTGGGGTTTCGGGCCCCCATCGGAGCGGTCAGCAAAAAAACCGGACGCAGGGGACGCAGAAAGCCCTCCCTGAAATGGATTATGGAAAACATGAGTATGGCGCAGGCCGGGCTGGTGATCAGCATTCTGAAAGGCGAGCAGAAAAAGCGTGTATGGGAAATCAAAATCCCCTCCCGCGCATTTCTGGGCGCCAGCGATGCTGAATTTACCCGCATTCTGGAAGCGCAGTTGCGCAGCCTGCATTACGGCGGCACGAGATAACAAAATCAGGAGACAAATTATGACCTGGCCATCTGTCACGATTGAACAGTACAACACGTTCAGTAGCTCGCCGGACGGCGTGGAAAATACGCTGCTGTTTGTGGGCAATGCACAAAACAACAAAGGTAAGGTTCTGCCGGTCAATGCCAACAGTGATCTGGATGAATTGCTGGGAACGAACGCCAGCCCGCTGAAGAATTTCCTTCAGTCAGCACTGACCAATGCCGGACAGAATGCCTTTTTCTATGTTGCCGTTCTGCCGGAAGCAGGCAGGGGCAAAGAAGCGACGTCAGCCTGCCAGGCATGGCAGAACGCCGTACTGGCGGCTCAGGAAACTGTTTCAGTTGAAGGCGTGGTGATCACCGAACCGGTCAGCACGAAGGATGATATCAACGCCATACAGGCGTTACGTCAGACCATCATCAATAAATATCAGCGCCGCATCTGGTTCATCCTGACCATCGCCGCCAACAACAACAGCAAAACCTGGGCGGAATACGTTGCCGAACTGACCGCACTACAGAAAGACATTGCAGCCCCGCAGGTCATGCTGGTTCCGGAGATTTTTGGATTTGAACCGGGCGTTCTTGCCGGTCGCCTGTGTAACAGCGCCGTCACCATTGCTGACAGTCCGGCACGTGTGGCAACCGGGGCGCTGTCCGCACTGAAAACCACAGAGCGCCCGAAGGACAGCGCGGGACAGGCAATTGATCTCGCCACCCTGCAGGCGCTGGCAACCGCCCGCTACAGCGTGCCCATGTGGTATGCCGACTATGACGGCCTTTACTGGGCCGACGGCGTGACACTTGAGGTGAAAGGCGGGGACTACAACGTCATCGAACATGTCCGCATTGCTGATAAGGTGGCGCGCCGCGTACGGCTGATGGCCATCCCCAAAATTGCCGATCGCTCACTGAACAGCACACCGGGCAGCATTGCCGCACATGAAACGCTGTTTGCCCGCCCGCTGCGTACCATGGCGAAATCCACGCAGATTAACGGTGTCACCTTTCCGGGCGAAGTGAAATCGCCACAAAAAGGCGATGTGGCCATCACCTGGCAGGACGAAAAGACGGTCAGCATCAGCATTGTTGTCCGCCCTTACGCCTGCCCCAAAACCATCAAAGTGGGCATTCAGCTGGACAAATCTCTGGAGGAGAACGCATGACAACCCGCATTAACGGCATGGCCTTTGATGTTTATGCTGGCGGAACGGATATCCGCGTAAAAAACATTTCGCTGGATATCAGCGACGAAAGCGCCGTGGCCAAAACCCGTGGCATCCCTGACGGCAAACTGCGCGGCCCTGTCAGTGCCGAAGGTGAAATCGAAATGAGTACCCGCAGCTTTAACCAGCTCGGGGAAGTGGCGGCTCAGGCGGGATCGTGGCGTGACCTGCCGCCAATGGATTTTGTGTTTTACGCCAACACGGGCACCGAAGAAATCCGCGTTGAAGCCTTCGGTTGCGAGCTGATGCTTTCGAACCTGTTAAGCATTGACACCGAGAGCGCGGATCTGACCACGCACAAAATCAAGTACGTGGTGGCAAGCCCTGACTTTGTGCGTATCAACGGCGTGCCCGTTCTCTCAGAGAACGACGTGCGCGGGCTGATGGGGTGAGCCATGCAGGAGCATGAACGCACCATCATCACCCTGGGCATTCTGGGCGGAATCGCTGCCGCAAGTCGGGTGCTGGCTGGCGCAGAGCCGATTACGTTGCGGTTGTTTGTGGGTCGAACCCTGCTGGGGAGCGCGCTGGGTGTTTCTGCCGCTGCCCTGCTGGTTCGTTACCCGAACCTTGACCCACTGGCCATTGCCGGCGCAGGCACTGCTATGGGCGTTGCCGGTTACCAGATTGTTGAAATCTTCCTGCGTCATATGCGCCGGAAGCTGGGCGAGAAAGAGAACAAAGAGGAGTAACAGCAATGCTGTCCCGCAGGGAACAAAAAGCTGCTGCCATTGCCTGGAAAATTATCCGGGCACTGTGGTACTGGCTGCGCAAACCTCATAAGGAGCAAAAATGAAACTCTCCGATAAGCAACAACAATTTACCGTCATGATCGGAAAACTCATCCAGTTTGCCCATCAGCGCGGTTATGGCCTGACGTTCGGTGAGGCGTACCGCACGCCAGAACAGGCAAAACTCAACGCACAAAAGGGATCCGGCATTGCCAACAGCCTGCACTGCCAGCGGCTGGCCGTGGATTTTAATCTGTTTATTAACGGTGAATATCAGACCCGCACAGAGGCCTACCGCGAGCTGGGCGAGTACTGGGAATCCCTTGGTGGCGCATGGGGCGGTCGTTTTAAAAACCGCCCGGATGGCAATCATTTCAGCCTTGAGCACGACGGCGTGCGCTGATTTTACGCTTAATAAGCCTTCCTGCAGGCTTATTAAGCCCTCTTATTCTTGACTTTAAAAGGAAATGATGATGAACGATAAAAACACCCAGACTACCGCAGAGAACACCATCACTTTACAGGTCGGCGAGCATGAACTGACGTTTATCCCGACCGTAAAAGCCTACAACGACCTGCAAAACGACTTCATGCCGGATAACAAAATCGCGCCGCTGAAAAACTACCTGCGCCGTATCGTGATTAAAGAGCACCGCGATCTGCTGAACCAGTTGCTGGAAAAACCAGGAATGCCGGCCAGCCTGGCAACAGCCGTGAATAACGAATTTGTGCCGGAAGTGGAAATCACCGTAAAAAAATAAAAAGCCATCTGGGGGCCATTGATCGCAATGACCTTACCCGGATGCTGATTCTGCGCCGCCACTGGCTGCCCGGCGAGGATGACTCGCCGCAGTCACTGGCTGCCGCCGTCTGGCTGGATAACCACTACTGGGAAAATATGAGCATCGCCGTCAATAACGGCATTATCCGTGCTTTTAAGGGATCGTAATGTCACAACAGCGCCTTGAATTACTTCTTGAACTGACAGACCGCCTGACAAGGCCGTTGCGTGCAGCCGGGCGACAGGTTCAGGGATTTGCTGCAACAAGTCGGGGAGCCTTTCGGGACATTGCTACCGGAGGCGCTGCGCTCTGGGGAGTGGGTGCAGCTATTCAGGGGGCACTGATGCCAGCCATTGAAATGGACAGGGCGCTCGGTGAGGTGAAATCACTGGGCGTCGCAGAGTCCGGATTGCGTAAACTCAGCCGCGCCACCGTTGATTTCACTATGGAATACGGCGGGGCTGCGCAGGATTTTGTGCGTGCTTCTTACGACATCCAGTCAGCCATTGCCGGGTTAACTGACGATGAGCTGTCCCGCTTCACCACCGCATCAGCAACGGTGGCAGCAGCAACCAAATCCAGCAGCCAGACCATTACCGCCTACATGGGCACCATGTACGGCATCTTTAAAGACCAGGCTGATGCCATGGGAAAAAGTAAATGGGTGGAACAGGTCGCCGGGCAAACCGCCACCGCCGTGCAAATGTTTAAAACAACCGGCGATAACATGTCAGCAGCGTTCACCACGCTGGGTGCCAGTGCAAAAGCGGCCGGTATTGATGCGGCTGAACAGTTCGCCGTGCTGGGACAACTGCAGGCCACCATGAGTGGCAGCGAGGCCGGGACAAAGTACAAAGCATTTCTTGCCGCAGTAGGCAGCGCCCAGAAAAAGCTGGGGCTTAATTTCGTGAATAAAGACGGCACGATGAAAAGTGTTGTCGAGATCATGAAACTTATCAGGGGCAAATTTGGTGATCTGTCAAAAGTGGCTGATTCCGATTTGCTGAAAAGCGCCTTTGGCTCCGATGAAGCTGTGGCCATGATTAAATTACTCAATGCGGACATTGGCGGACTTGAAAAGAATATCGCCACGCTGGGCAATATCAAAGGTATGGATAAGGCTGTCGAAATGGCACAAGCCATGGCCGATCCATGGGAACAGGCCGCTGCAATTATTAACGGCATTCGCATTGAAATTGGCACGCAGTTGTTGCCTGTTCTGTACCCGTTTATCCAGAAAAGCAACGAAGGCGGTAAATCCTTTGTTGCCTGGTTACGTCTGTATCCCAATATCACACGGGCCATTGGTTTACTGTCTGCCGCCCTGCTGGGCATTGCCGCAGTGGGTGCTGTTGTCAACATTATGGTGGGTGTGGCGAAGTTTGTCTGGACAGGACTGCGGCTGGTCTGGCTGGCAGCCGTTGCGCCGCTGAAGATTCTCATTCTGCTGAAACGCACACTGACGGCTACCATGTGGGCATTCACTGTAGTTGCCCGAACGGTCAGGGCGCTGTATCTGGCCATGTCCATTGCCATGGGAACATACAACGTCAAAGCAAAAATTCAGCTGGCGCTGCTGAAATTACAGCGCGCCGGACTCTGGCTTTATTCTGTTGCACTGGGTGCCGCCGGCATAGCAATGAAAATCTACACCGCAGTCACCAGCGGAGCTGCTATTGCAACACAGTTACTTTTCAGCCCCATCACATTAATCATCCTGGCACTGGCTGCGCTGGGCGTGGGCATTTATTTCCTGATCACCCGCTGGGATGAGATTAAAGCCGCGCTGATGGATACCGCCGCCTTTCAGTGGGTGGCTGAAATGGTCGGCAGTATGGGGACATGGTTCGGCAATGCATGGAACACAATCCAGGACGGCTGGAATGCACTGGTTAACTATTTTTCCACGCATTCACCACTGGATGCCCTGAAGGATCTCGCGGGCGGCATCCTGAACATTTTCAGTAACCTCTGGGAACTGGTGAAACAGTCATTCAGTGATTCATGGGGCTGGATTGTGGACAAACTCAACATGATCCCCGGCGTTAACATCGGCACATCAGAAAGCACAGGAAGTGGCGAAGGCTCCGTATTAACCGGCGGTAAAGCCATCAGTGCGGGGCCGGGTGGCATTGCGGCAGAAATGCAGAACAACAGCGAAAACCAGACCACAATCGACAACTCCCGTCGCGTGGTCAACGTCAATGTGCAGGATCCATCCCCTGCCCGCCTCAACGAGTGGATGGAGCTACATGCATACTGATAAACCGCTTTACATTGATTTGCTCATCACCGGCCGCAATCTCACGCTGAACAGCGCCAGTGAGCCGGTGTTATGCAACAACAGAGAAAGTATTGCCCAGGACTGCCAGCACGCCATCATTGAGAGCGGACTGGCAACGCGCCTGCTGGCTGAAAAAAGCCCGACGCTTCGTGCCGACATCATGATGCAGATGACACTGCTGATTGAAGATGATGAGCGCATCACACCTGGCACGGTCAGTGTGACAGAAGAAACCCCGCTTTCTGGTCGCCTGCTGATTAGCGCCCACACCGAAGATTTTTTTGAACCCCTGACTTTTACGGTATCTCTTGATGATTAACGGCAAACCTACCGCAGATTACGAGCGCATTCTGGCTGATAATGGCATGCCGGTAACCGAAGAACAGGCACGCGCTGAATTTGAAGCCATTGTCAAAGACGAAGGGCTTATCACCAACACATCCCGCATGTCGCCGTTCTGGCGACTGATTACAGCTATCACCACAAAACCCGTAATGTGGCTGAAAGATGCGCTGGTTAATGTGGTGATGAAAAACCTGTTTCTGGCTGATGCCAGCGGTGTATTTGTGGATGTTTTTGCCTGGGCGGTAAACCTGCAACGCAAGGCCGCCACGCACGCAGCCGGCGTGATTCGTTTCACCAAAAACGACATTGATCGCGCAGTTACCGTGCCGGCCGGTACGCAGATTCAGACAGAACGCATTAACGGCGTGATTTATACGCTGACCGTTGTCAGGGATACCGTTATTCCGGCAGGAACACTCAGCATGAACATCGATGTTTCTGCGGAACAGGCCGGAGCCGGCTTTAACCTTGCGCCGGGATATTACCGCATCCTTCCGGTGGCGATTGATGGTATTGCCGGCGTTGAGAACGATGAAAACTGGCTGACCACACCGGGTGCCAACGAAGAAAGCGATGACGAGCTGCGTGATCGTGTTCGCAATCAGTTTAATCTTGCCGGCGCTTATCACACCGATGCTGTTTACCGGGGATTAATTGCCGGCGTTGCCGGCATCAGTGCCGACCGCATCTATTTTCTGCATGACGCACCACGCGGCCCCGGCACAGCAAATGCTTACATTCTGCTGGATACCGGCATCGCATCCGAACCGTTCGTTGATGCCGTAAACGCATTCATTAACGATGAAGGTCATCACGGACACGGTGATGATCTGCGCTGTTTTCCCATGCCTGAAACACGCCACCCCCTGACCGTGACACTCTGGTTGTATGCAACGCTGAACCTCAGCGATGAGGAAATTCAGACGTTATTGCGCAATGTGGAAAATCTGGTTCGCTGTGCATTTCGCGAAAACAGCGATTATGACGTTCAGAAAACATGGCCGTACAGCCGTTTCAGCATGTCCAGACTGGGCGAAGAGATCCACCAGGTATTTCCACAGGTGGAGTCGGTTACATTTTCTCTTCCGGATATTCTCAGTGATCTGGCCGTTCCCCGTCTGGAATCCCTTACTGTGGAGGTGAGCGCGTGAAACTTCCGGAGATCCCTGAATTCCCGCTCCCCACCTGGATGAATAAAGGCGAGCCGTTAACGCTGGCACATTCATCGCATCGCTACTGGGAAAAGGTATACAGCTGGCTGACGTGGCCACTACAGCAGATTGATGTCGACACCTGCGCAGAGCCTTTACTTAACCTGCTGGCTTATCAGCGCAATATCACACGATTTAAAGGTGAGCCGGTTTCGTTATTTCGCTTAAGAGTGAAACACGCGTTTATTAACGCTCAGGACTCGGGCGAACGCGCCGGCTTCGAACGCATCTTTAAGCGTCTTGGCGTGGGAGACGTTAAAACACTGGAACGGCAACTGCAGCATGACTGGGACGTTATTTTACTGCGCATTAATGACACCCAGTTAAGTGAAAACAACGCGCTGATGATGCAGCTCGTGCGCCAGTATGGTCGTACCTGCAGGCGTTATTTCTTTCAGGTAATCAATACAACCACTGCCCGGCTGACAGCCGGCACATTTGATGGCCATTACAGGTATCACACAGCAGAAGCAACGGTGAGAAAGGACACCATCTGGTTAACCGCTTCGCTACAGGCAGGACATTACGGCCTGTCCGTGGAGCATTACACATTACAGGCAGACGAAGCATGAGCACAATTATTACTGAACAGTACGAACACTGGTGTGCGAATCAGCTCATCAGTGGAAAACCTGCGCGCCCGGATACATTTGTTTTTGCATATATTCCGGGACAGGATGAATCCGCAGAGATCCCCCGCGATGAGATACTCCCTGATGAATCCATGATTCAGTATCGTGCGCCGGTCACCCAGTACGGCCTCCTGTCGCCGAACGCGACCGCGTTTTCCATCATTCTGGACACGACAGTCGGCGACTTCGAATACAACTGGATCGGTCTGCTGAACGAAGAAAGCGGCGTGCTCTGCATGATTGCACACACACCTCGTCAGCAAAAAATTAAAACAGCGAACGGCGTGCAGGGAAACAACCTGATCCGCACATTTTCCATGGAGTTTGACGGCGCAGCCGCAGCAATGCATATCGATGTCAGCGCTGATGTCTGGCAGATTGATTTCACTGCACGCCTTGCAGGAATGGATGAGACCCGCCGGCTGCTGGCGTTTGATCACTACGGTGAAGCCGCTTTTCTGGAGGATGGTTTTCAGGTCAGCTATCAGGACGGTACCGCCACTGTTGCCGCAGGTATCGGATATGTGGGAGGTCTGCGCGTCAGTCTGCGCGAACCTTACAGCCTGCCGGCTGCGGTCGGGGATACCATTTGGATTGATGCAAGCTGGCAGGGATTTGTTACCGGCGAATGGAATACCGTTTTTACGTTCTGCGCCCGCCAGGAACATGCGTCCTATACAGACGGTAACGGCTTCCGACACTTTGTCGCGCCACTTGCAAAAATGACAGGAGACGGCCCACAGGATCTGCGCCCGGAAACGCCCGACGAGGAACAAAGCAATGCACTGGCAGAGCACGAAAAATCCCGCCATCATCCGGACGCAACACTGAAGGAGAAAGGCTTTGCGCAGTACAGCAACGCCACCGACAGCGACGCAGAAGACCGCGCCGCCACATCAAAGGCAGTAAAAGCCGCAATGGATAAGGCAAAAGGCGCTGTTGAGCGTGACGGCGACACCATGACCGGGGAGCTGAAAATCCGTGGTGTTAATGCACTGAGGATTTTCAACGAAGCCTTTGGTCTGATTTTTCGTCGTTCGGAAGAGTGCCTGCACCTTATTCCAACACAGGAAAACCAGGGTGAAAATGGCGATATTGGCTCCCTGCGTCCGTTCACCATAAATCTGCGGACGGGTGAAATATCCATGTCGCATAAAGTGTCTGTTGGCAGTGGTTCGCAGGTCAATGGTGCGCTGGGTATTGGCGTTCAGAACGCGCTGGGCGGAAACTCAATTGCTTTCGGGGATAACGATACAGGTATAAAACAAAACGGCGACGGCATTCTGGATGTTTATGCGAATGGACAGCATGTATTTCGTTTCCAGAATGGTGGGGCGATAGCGTTAAAAAATATTCAGGCCGGAAATGCTAAAAAATTCACGTTATCCAGCGCCAACAACTCCACGAAAAACGCAACGTTTAATTTATGGGGTAATTCATCCCGACCTGTAGTTGCAGAGCTTGGTGATGATTCCGGCTGGCATTTTTACAGCCAGAGAAATACGGATAACAGCATAACGTTCGCTGTAAACGGGCAGATGGTTCCATCAAACTACGGAAACTTTGATGCCCGCTATCAGACCAAAACAGGCGGTGTACAGGATGTGCGTCTGGGCGGTGCCATTGGTATTGGGCGTGGCGGGAATGCACCATCAGGTCACCTTATCAGCGGTCTTGATGGTGGTGAAAGTATGGACTGGGCCAATGCCCGCCCGGTGCAGGTTCTGATTAATGGCGTCTGGCGGAATGTAGCGAGTTTGTAATTATGATGCACTTAAAAAATATTACGGCACAAAATCCCAAAACAATTGAGCAATACCAGCTGGCGCGACAGCATAAATTTTTATTGTGGCTGTTCTCCGATGATGGCCAGGAATGGCACGAAGCCCAGGAAAAATTTCAGCCAGACACTCTGAAAGTTATTTATGTTGAAACTGGCGAAGTGGTCTGGATCGGAAAAGACATCACCTCAATCTGCCCGGAAAATAAAAGTGTGATTGAGTTGCCGGATATTACCGCTAATCGTCGCATTGAGGCGTCGGGATACTGGTTCTACCGCAATGATGAATTTGTTTTCGACTACAAACTTAAAGCGGAAGATGAGCGCGATGCCTTGTTAAAACAGGTCAGCATCATGACCAGCGAATGGGAAAAAGACCTGCTGCTGGGATTAATCAGCGACGAAGACAAGGAAAAACTGAAAGCCTGCCGTATTTATACAAAAACGTTACGGGAGATGACATTCAGCCAGGTTACAGATAGAGCATCGTATGCCGCGATTGTATGGCCAGAATTACCGCAGAACATTAGCGAGAATTAAGAAGTAATGAGCGCACTGTTGACGAAAGCATTTGAAAAGTGGGTTGCTGAATGCACAGCCAGTAATTTACCTGCACGCCCTGACGCTATTATTTTTGCCCTGATGGAGCGGGAACCAACGCGCGAAGATAATACCGTTCCGGAAGAAAAAATCACATATGCTGTGAATGAACTGACCTACGGCCAGTTAAGCCCGAACAATATTGTGTGTAGCGCGGTTGTTCCTGATGACTGTGCATTCAGCTATGACTGGATTTGCCTCATCCATCAGGCCAGCGGAACACTATGCGGCGTAATAAAAACGCCTGTTCGACAAAAAGTGACAGGCGAGTCACTTATTCGTAATTTCACGATTATATACAGCGGCATTGCTCAGGCTGCGCAAATTACCGTTCCTCCACAGAGCTGGCAGGTAGATCTTTTCCCTGAAATAAACAAAAAAGCGCCACTGGACAGCCCGGCGTTCACAGGTACGCCAACCACACCAACGCCGCCGGATGATGCAGCAGGCACTGAAATAGCCAATGCAGAGTTTGTCCGCAAACTGCTTGCCGCGCTGGTTGACTCATCACCGGAAGCTCTGGACACGCTGAACGAGCTGGCAGCTGCGCTGGGTAATGACCCGGAGTTTGCAACGACAATCATGAACGCGCTGGCGGGTAAACAGCCGCTGAATGACGTGTTAACGGCTGTCAGCCAGATAACACCGGAAGAAAACACGCTGCCTT
>ERZ1035025.908-NODE-908-length-16965-cov-7.337788_pt1 | contig 16965 bp, 21 predicted proteins | sample MGYA00520619_ERZ1035025 | MGnify/ENA primary metagenome ERZ1035025 (study PRJEB33766, sample SAMN09781742) | gut metagenome | biome: gut microbiome | host: Homo sapiens | place: Madagascar | study: EMG produced TPA metagenomics assembly of the PRJNA485056 data set...
CAGAACCGCGGCGCAAACCAGCCCGACCGTGTGCGCAGGGGAATGCGGCAGATGTGTCTGTATTCCGTGGCGGTGATGATTGCGGCGGTCTTTCTGATGAAGTTTGGCGCGGAATGGATGGTGCGGCTCATCTCCGGCTCCACGGAGCCCATCGTGCTGGAAAACGGTGCGCGGTACCTGCTGTGGAACGCACCGTTCTATGCGGTGCTGGGGGTGCTGCTGTGCACCCGCTACGCGCTGCAGAGCCTTGGCCAGAAGGTCCTGCCGCTGTTCTCCAGCGTGATCGAGCTGGTGGGCAAGGTGATCTTTGTGCTGGTGTTCATCCCGAAATTCCAGTACAATGCGGTCATCCTGTGCGAGCCCATCATCTGGTGCTTCATGGCGCTGTATCTGGTGCTGGTGTATCTGCACGAGCCCTTTGTGTTCCCGAAAAAGAAGAAGTAAAAACAGGGCTTTGCAGCGATAAAAGCGACTGCAAAGCCCTGTTGTGTTTTGATGAAAAGTATGCTATCATAAAACTGCCGCTTTGGCGGCAGGGCGCTGTGCCACAAACACAGGCGGCTTTTTTCTCCTTACCGGCACCTGAGCGCGCCGGGTAAAGAGATTTTTCTTGAAATCTCGCTCCCCCGGACGCTTGAGGGCGGAAAGGGGGGATGCACCATGACGTTTGAACAGGTCGTATTGCTGCTCACGCTTCTCGGCGGAGCGATCTACGTTACGTTTGAAATTACATGGACTGTTTCTCACAGCGATAGACACAAGAAAAAATGACCGCCTCCAGCTACCAACTTGAACGGTCATTTTTCTTGATCTGATTCAGTAAGGAGCGAGCCGTTTGCGGGCCAGCGCCTTTCTATTTATAGTATAATCATTTCACAAGGGACTGTCAAGGGCGCATCCGTGAGCACTTGACAGCCTTTTTACGTTACAGCGCCGAATAGCCAAAGCTGTTCACCAGCGCATCGATGTGCTGGCCGGCCTTGCACATGGGGCAGTCGCGGCTGTCGAAGCTGGCGTAGTCCGGCAGGCTGGAGGGGTCGAAGATCGAGGTGACCTCATAGCCCATGCACTCGTGGGTGGTGGCGAAGATGGCAGAAAGGCCCGCCACCATGCCGCCGTAGTAGTTCACGGCTTCCACAGCGGCCTGCACGGTGTAGCCGGTGGTGAGGGAAGCGGCCAGAATGAGCACATGCTTGCCCTTGACCATGGGAGCCAGATTGTCGCGCAGAATGATCTGACTGCCGGTGGTGTACTCCGGTGTGATGACATAGATGGTCTGGTGGGCGTTCATGTTGGCAAAGCCGTCCTTGGTCAGCTCGTTGGCAAGGCAGGTGCCGATGACCTGCGTGCCGTCCAGACAGAGCACGGTATCCACGATGGTGTTGTGCTGGTAGGCAGAAACCAGCTCCTTTGCCACGGCTCTGGCCTCGGAAAGACGGGACTTCTGGGTAGTGACGTCGATGTAATAGTTGATATGGCTGTGGCTGGTAGCAAAGTGGCCCTTTGCCACGCGCAGGAACAAGTCGCTTTTCTTGGTGGGAAGCTTTACCATGTTGATCATCGAAACAGCACTCCTTTTTTCAGGTTCTTCGGGTCGCCCCTCAAATGCAAAAAGCACCGCATCCCTGCGATGCTCTTTCACGTTTTTATATCCCTATTGTACCGAAAAACGGCCCTGTGCACAAGGCACAAAACAACTAAAAAGCCTTGGCTGTTTTACAGCATAACCTCCAAAAACTGGGATACAAAAAGGCCCGCACCTTGCGGGTGCGGGCCTTTGATGCATCAAGAAAATCAGGTGGTGGGGAACAGAGAGGTGATGTCCCAGGTTGCGTAGACATCAGTATAAGTATTATCCGGCTCACCCAGAGCATTGTAACGCGGGAAGTAACGGACAGCTACCTTCTTCACACCGGTGAAATTAATATTCTTAACGGTGATGATGGGAGTATACGGAGTCAGAGGCTCCATGCCCAGGCAACCATTAGCATCGGAAATCGAAACGGTTTTGCCGTCACAATCAGAACCGTTGGTATAGCTCTTAGCATTGCCATCCGCATCAACGATGTCAATCTGATAAGAGAAATATTTGCAGGAGGCACCCCGAGAAACAGCAACATGCTTAAAAGGCAGAGTCAAAGTATTGGTGGCAATGTCATACTTGGCACCAGTCAGCAGGGTCTGAGAATCCGCTGTGCCGCCAAAGCCAAAAATGCCGCCGGACTTGCCGCCAAAGCTCAACTCGGAGTCATGGGCAGCATCATATGTAGCGGAAGGACGGTTGGGGTTGGAGATGCTGCCACATCCGGTGAACATGCTGGAACCGGCAACGGCAACTGCTGCAACAGCAGAGTACTTCATAAAGTCACGGCGGGAGAATGTATAAGACATAATAATTCCTCCTTTGAATAAAAGATCATAATAAAGCCTTGCGGCGTTACCTATAAAATAGGCGAAAACGGGGCAAAAGTCAATGCTTTTGGCAAAATAAAAGTATGAAAATTTGAGCAGCAACGTACATTCCGGACGAAATTTCGTCTCAGGAAACCGTTCTCTCAGGCGCGGGTCATGTCGGCGGCGGCCATGTTGAAGGTGATGGTCTTATCCGCCACGAAGGTGGGCATGTAGGTGATCTGCAGGTTCTGCCAGCCCTTGGGGACCATCAGCATCAGCTGCAGATAGCCGCTGCCCTGCGGGGGCAGGTTGGTGGACTCGGAGAAGGTCTGGGAGTTGGAGTTGTACAGCGAGATGTTGACACCGCACTCCACACCCTGACCGTCGCAGGAAGCGGCAAAGTCGGTGGAAGCAGCAGCCAGTGCGTGGAAGTTGGCGTCCACATTCTCCTGCGGGGGCACAGGGTAAGCTGCGTTGATCTCGGCCAGATTCTGTGCGCCGATGTTGAAGGTCTGGTTCTTGGTGCGGTTGACCACGGTGACCAGCACAGCGATATATTCATAACCCTCCTGTGCGGGAGCGGTATCGATGTGGAACAGGCTGGTCAGCATCACGCCAAGGCCATTCCAGTTGCTGATCTTATCGCCGACCTTGACATCCACGATGGTGTCACCGCCACTCTGCTGGCAGCCGCCCAGCAGGCCTGCTGCACCCAGAGCAACAGCGGATGCGCCGGTGCACTTGAGGAACGTACGGCGGGAAATGGGATTCGACATAAAGAGATCCTCCTTATCGATCGGAAAAAACGTATTCCAGAATATTCTAATTTGTTTATACCCTTTCTGCCCGCAAGATGCAAGGGTTTCGGGGCTGAATTTACAGCTTTTTCACAGGAATATCACCCTTCGGGAGAAAGGCCCTTCACATGCGTCTCGCTGGTTTTGACCAGATTTAACAGGCTGGGGGTATAAAGCGGGAACTCCCGGGTCAGGCTTTCGGTGGTCATGGAAAGGCAGGCCGGGTCCTTGACGCCCTCGCCGCCATTCACATCCTGCCCGGTCAGCAGGGCTTCCACGTTGGCCTCGGACATGCGCATCACGGCGTCGGAGCAGCCGCGCCAGCGGATGGGCTCGATGCTGAACAGGCTGGCGGCGTTGTGGGGCTCTGCCGAGTACAGCAGGCGGAACATCTTTGCCACCGCCATCATCAGGTAGGTGCTCACCTCGGTGGTCAGGGCCTTGCTGTGGCACTGGCCGATCTTGGCGTACAGCACATTCAGGCTGTTGGAGATCAGCTTTTTGTTCATGGTGGGCAGCACGCTGCCGTGGTAGATATTATCCTTCATCTTATCCGGGTTCGGGATGTCCTCTGCGGAGAGCATCATGCCGTTGCGCTCTGCACTGCGGCCCAGAAGATAATCGCAGGAGACATTATAATAATCGGCCACACGCACCACAAAATCCAGACCGCATTCGCGGATGCCTTTTTCGTAGTGGGAAAGCAAAGCCTGCGAAACGCCCAGATCCTCGGCGGCCTGCTTCTGGGTGATGCCGCGCTCCTTGCGCAGCAGCTTGATGATACGGTTGAATTCCATGATTTTTGGCTCCTCAAAGTTCGGTGTAAAGGAACATCCTTGTTTTTGGTTTACAGCAGGTTGATTATACACAACGGAAAACCTTTTGTAAAGCAAGAAAAGTGACGATATTTTTCGTTGATTTTCGTCATTTTTGTCAAAAGGCTTGCTCTGGACACCATATCTATGTTAAACTAAAGGTATTAACGCATACATTTTGTGGCCTGCGCAAAGCGGCTGCCGCCGCCAAAAGGTGAAAAATCTGGCAGACGGGATGATTTTCTGCCAGATTTTTTCTCCGCAGCGGACACAGCAGCCTGTTTTCGCGCAGGCCGCACAGCGATAAAGAGAGGCACTACCCATGAAAACTTTCAAGCTTCACCTCATCCGCCACGGCATGACTGCCGGCAACCTGCAGGGCCTGTACATCGGCAGCGGCACGGACATCCCTCTGTGTGATGAGGGCCGCGCCCAGCTGGCTGAGCTGAAGGAGCGGTTCGAGTATCCGCAGGTGGATACCGTGTTCTCCTCTCCCCTGCTGCGTGCAGTGGAGACGGCAAACATCCTGTTCCCGGATGCAAAGCACACCTTTACGGTCCACGACCTGCGGGAGGCCGGTTTTGGCAAGTTTGAGAACAAGCCTGTCAAGGAGCTGGTGCACGACGAGGACTTTAAAAAGTGGATCACGCCGGGTTCCAACTATCTGCCGGAAGGGGCAGAGCCCACCGACCAGTTCCACGCCCGCTGCGCCGAGAGCCTGATGAAGCTGTTCGAGTATATGATCCGCATGGACGTGACCGAGGCCGCCTGCGTGACCCACGGCGGCGTCATTATGAGCATGCTCAGCCAGCGCGCTGTGCCCACCCGCCACCCGGAGCAGTGGATGGCAGACCCCGGCTGCGGCTACACCGTGCAGACCGATGTGCAGCTGTGGATGCGGGACCGTCTGGTGGAAGCCATCGACATCGTGCCCTTTGGCTATGCCGACACCCTGCGCGGTCAGGCCGAAGCCGAGGAAAACGAGGCCTTTGAATAAGAAGCCGCTTTTACAGTTGAAAGTGCGGGTAAGGAAACAGTTACAGTTCTGGCCTATCCCTTGACAGAAACAGCACAATCCTTTATTGTATAAGGAAACGATTGCTTTAGGAGGAAGTTCCATGTCCCAGTCCATTTCCCGCCGGTCATTCCTGAAATGTGCCGGTTCCGGTGCGGTCAGCCTTGCGGCAGCGCTGCTCACCGGTGTATCTGCTGCGGCGCAGCAGCCGCATCTTGCGGGCGAGCCTGCCCTGCTGGACGGCAAGGCGGCCGTGGAGCTGCTGGGCTATGCCCCTGCGCAGGAAATGGGCAATGTGCTGGTGTATCTCTCGGTGGAAAACCTCTCTGCCGCTGCCCTGCCGGTGGGCGCAAGCTATCTGCAGAGCCGCGAGGTGCGCACCCTCAGCGACCTGTACAGCATTGGCACCGGCGTCACCGCCGTATGTGACGGCAAGCCGGTGCGCTGCGGCAGCTTTGCCGCGCCGCTCTATGGCGAGAACGCGGCGGACGCTTCGGTGTTCACCCTGAACCTGACGGCGGGCCGCGGCGCGCTGCTGCACTGCTTCTGCGCTGTGCCGGAGAGCTGGCAGACGCTGGAACTGACCTACCACCCGGACTTTGCGGCAGGCCGCAGCGTGACCTTCACCGTCCACCGCAGCACCGACAAGGCTGTTCTGGGTATGGTGCCTGCTTCCCCTGCCGAGGTGGGCAGCGTAGTGGATCTGTAAAGGCCCCTCTCAGGCGCTGACGCGCCAGCTCTCCCGAAGGGCGAGCTTGGATGTATCTGCCGGTTTCCACCTCAAAAGCTCCCCCTTTGGGGGAGCTGGCATCGCGCAGCGATGACTGAGAGGGTCGAACCCAAAACATAGAAAAAGACCATCTGAGAAGCATTCAAAATGCCTCAGATGGTCTTTTTTTGTTCTGTCAGTTCAGCGCATTCTGCCCGGCAGAGTCCAGCACGGTCAGCTCCTGCCCGGTCACGCTGGACACCATTGCGATGTAGCTGCGGCCGGCGCAGATGGACAGCGGCCTGCCGTCTGCATCGTAGAAGACAAAAGTGGAATCGGTCCCCTGCGTCCATGTGATGTGCCACAGCCGCCCGCCGTTCAGCCATACACCGCCGCCAAAGGAAAGGTCGTAGTCCAGCGTAAGGCCGTCGTCCCGCAGGCTGGATGCGGAGTAGAGGACCAGAAGATTATCGAACCGGGCCTGCGTGCCGGTGTTGGCGTCCAGCTGGGCGCTGCCGTCGGCGCGGAGCATCCCATAGCTGCCGCTGGCGGCATCGTAGGCAAAGCCGGTGGTGCTCTGGGGGGCAAAGTTTATCAGCACCTGTTCGGCGTCCCGGGAACCGGGCTCCGGCAGGCGGGGCTCTTTGGCCTGCGGCAGAAGGGCGGGCAGAGCGGAAATGGCAGAGCTGTCCTCGGCAGTGCTGGCCGAGGAGGAAGCGCTGCTGCCGTGGTCGCCCAATGCGCCGGAAAGGTTCAGGCGGCCCAGCACGGAAGCAATCTCCTCGCCGCTGGTGTGCCACAGCGGCGCGCCGCTCCAGACATCATCGCAGGAAAAGGCGTTGCGACCCACTTCCAGCGCATCTACGGCCCGGAGGTTATAGTAGTCCAGATAGTTGCGGGCAAACTGGCCTGCGCCCCGCTGGATGGGCAGCACCTCCTGCCCACTGAGCAGCCGCCAGTAAAGGTCCTGCCCCAGCGTGACCGGGCCGACGGTGGGCATGGCCGACACCGACGGATAGGCCAGACACAGGCTGGTGGGCCGGTCGTTTACGGTCAGGGCCTCCAGCACCACCGAAGCGCTGCCAATGCCCCACTGGGTGGTGCTGGCGGGCGCATTGTCGATGACGACAGCGGCGACCCGCTCGCCGGGATACTGCAGCTCCTGCCCGGTCAGCGGGTCGGCAGGCGCAGAGCCGGCCGGTGCGGTGCTGCCGTTAAAGGTGCACCCGCACAGCAGCGCAGCGCACAGCACCGCAGTGCCAAGGGCCAGATTCCAGATGCGTTTCATGCTGTTTCCTCGTTACTGATAGCTGAAATTGGACCACTCGTCATCGTCCACGATGGCAAGATAGGTCTTGCCGCGGTTGAAGAGCATCTCAGCGCCGGTCTTATCGTAGACCCGCAGCGGGTGCTCCGGCGAAGCCTTCTCCCAGCGGCCATGCTGCACGCCGCCGCGGCTGAAGTAATAAGCGTCGCCGCCGGAAATGTAGCTCACCTGCTGCACATCGCCGGAGTCGCCGGGATAGCGCTCGATGGGCGCAAAGCAGACCAGCAGATTGTCAAAGCTCAGCTGCTTTGCATTCAGCTCGTCCACGGTGTTTTCAAATTTGCCGGAGATGCGGCTGTACATCTGCATTTTATAGGTGCGGGACTGCGGATCATAGCGGAAGCTGGTCTTGTAGTGGTCCGAGTGGGTGATGCTGACCGCCTTGCCGGAGGAAGCACCCGCCATGGCATTCTCCTCGCCGGTGCGGTAGTCCGCAAAGCGGAAGAAGGTGGCGTCGTAATCGTACTTCAGCCCGATGCCGGCATTGGAAGCGGCCTGCCGGATCTCCTTGCCGGAGGTGAACTCAGTATGTTCATAGGCCACATCCCGGCCGCGGCTGTCGCGGTGAGCCACATGCGGATGGGTGGGAGTATTAAAGTAGCTCTTGCCGCCGATGTTCAGGCCGGAGTAGTTGTATACACTGATAAACTTGGTGCAGGCGGCACTTTCGCCATCGTGATAGTACAGGGCCTGATAGGGCATCAGCAGCTGCAGAAACTGGTCGCGGCCAGAGCGCAGCGGGCCGATCTCCGGGATGGAATCGGCATCGTGGAACACCGCGCAGAAGCGGGTGATGCCGCCCTCCACCTTGCATTCAATGAGCAGGTCGGCAGAAGAAAGGCCGCGCTGCGGGCGGGCGTTCTGCCGGGTGGTGTTGGAAATGTTGTTGACCATCACGCCCACGATGCGCCCATTGCTGCGCTTGGCTTCGCCGGTCAGCGGGTCGGCATCGTACGCCGGCAGTGCGGCAAGGCTGGCAGCGGGCTGCTCGCCTGTCGGCAGCGGGGAAGCAGCCATAGCTTCCGAGGATGCAGCAGAAGAGGCGGCGCCGGAAGAGCTGACACCGAAAGTCTGCTGGAGCCAGGCAGAGAAATTGCTGCCCAGAATGGCGCTGCCAGAAGCGCTGCAGCCGGAAAGCGCCAGCGCTGCAGCGGCAGTACCGGTAAGACGGAGAACGGCACGACGAGTGAGCTTCATACAAAAAACCTCCTGCTCAAAACAGTATCGGTGTGGCCCGGCAGGACGCCGGTGCCGGAAAAGGCGGACGGGTGCAGCACTGCCGGGCAGAAAACACGGCGTGGAGCAGACGGATTTGATTTGATTGTAACGGTTCTGCCCGCGTTTGTAAAGAGGAAGTTATCGGGAGGAAGCCCCCGCCCTCTGCCGACACCGGAGCATCTTCGACCTGCTGCGCGGATGGAAAGCGGAAGCCCACACCGATGCAGGAGCTTTTTGTGCCTTTTTGTCCGGGAGCCCTTGCATTTTTGCGCAAGTTGTGGTAATATTATTCGGCAGTATGTTCACTGCAGAAATATGCGCTCGTAGCTCAGCCGGTAGAGCATCTGACTTTTAATCAGAGGGCCAGGGATTCGAGTTCCCTCGAGCGCACCAAAGAAGAACCCACGATTCACCGTTTCAAATGCGGCTTGGATTGTGGGCTTTTCTGTTTTACGAGGGGTGCGGAACAGCCGGAATGTGCCTTATTTGTGCCTTGCTTGCGAAAAAATGCCTTGCCGTGTGCCTTACGTTGTGCCTTGCTTTTGAGGCCCGGCGGGGTGATCTGATGGGCTTTTGCTGTTTCTGTCCGAAAGCAAGTATCGTCCTGTGGACACAAAGCCCCACGGACTGCACTTGTTTGGGAGTGCCTTCTCCAAACCCTGCTCTAATTCCCGATGGTGTGTGGTGCTGCTTCCAGCGTTGGAGGTGCGTTCTGTCTGTGGCTGCTGTGAATCCCCTTGACTGATACGCATAAAATGTGTATAATAGAGCCGAGAGGTGAAACCATGAAACAGAAAGACTTGATTAACCTCTTTAAGCGCAACGGCTGGTGGCTGGTGCGGCAGGGTAGCAATCACATGGTGTTTACGAACGGCAGTGAAACAGAGACCGTGCCAAGGCACAAGGAAGTCAACGAACTTCTTGCAAAAGCCATCATCAAGCGCCGGGGGCTGAAATAAGCCCTCGTTATTTGGAAACGAAAGGAGAAAAGCCAACATGAAAGCAGTTTATCCCATCATCCTTACTCCCGCAGAGCGCGGCTATGTTGTCTTTGTCCCTGATCTGGATATTAACACAGAGGGGGACGACCTCGCGGATGCTATCGAAATGGCCCGGGATGCTATCGGCATTTGGGGCATTACCGAAGAGGACGCGGGCCGGAAGATTCCGAAAGCGTCCGGAACGATGCCCCGCCCGGCGGAAAATGAGATTGTGACGCTGGTTGACATTGACTTTGCGGCATACCGCCGGGCGAATGATTTGCGCACTGTCCGCAAAAATGTTACTTTGCCCTCGTGGCTGAACGACCTTGCAGAGCGGAACGGCGTGAACTTCTCGCAGGTGTTGCAGGAAAGTTTGAAAGAGCGGCTCAAGGTAAGCAATCGTTGACCGCCTGACCGGGTGTGCGTGTACCTGATCGTGTCCGCCGGGCGTGTGTCCGGTTTCATCATCCAAAACAAAAAGCCTGTCCGGCGTGGTAGTCGGGCGGGCTTTTGTGCTGTGTGCCGTCTGCGGGTGCGCTTGCTGGGCGTTGTGCAGGCGGGCAAGGATTCTATATCATTCTTTCCGGCGGGGCACGTTGTGCGGCTTCCAGCGCGGGCAGGGTGTCCGGGTGTCCCTGCCTGATCTGGGGGCACATTCCGGCAACGGGCGCGACGTTGCGCCGGTTTGCCCTATATCATACAGAGAAAAACAGGCCCCCGCCCATTTGTGCGCGTGAAAGCATTTCCGAAAATCCCAAAAGCGCGCCAGCGGAACAAACACGAATACCACCTGCAAAGCGAAAAAAGCAAGGAACCATGCGGAAAAACAGAACTTTGAGTGTGGCCACAGAGGAAAATTTCCGGCATTCGCAGGCGGTGCGGCTGTGTATACAGTCATTTCCCACAGAAAAAGCCCCTGCACAGTGTGAAAACACCCCCTTTATGTTTTGAAATCCGTGTTTTTTGTGGCTGATCGTGGCCCATTGCAGGAAGATGAACACAATATTGTGACATGAAATTGTATTGCGTTGACGTTGAATAGGACACACCCGGCGGAACAAAGGGCGCGGGGCTGTCCGTGCTGGGCGGTGCGCTGCTGTCTGTCCGGCAATGGTACAGGCAGGCAAGACGGCACCCCGCGAAATATCACGCGCGGAAACCATTTCCGAAAGTCTGCAATGCACCCGGGGAAACAACACGAATGCCGCCGGGGCAGGGCAACGAGAAAGGAACCATGAGGGAAAACAGAACTTTGAGTGTGTACACACAGCCCACAGGGATAGCCACAGCCAGACCGCACACCCGCCAGCGCCAGAAGCCAGCACACACCGGCACACCCGCCAGAAAACACCAAGGTACTGCGACGCACATTTCCATTTTATGCGGGTCCAACAGCGCAAACTATTTTTAGATTTTGCGGAAAGTTTTTCACTTCCGGCGAACGACCCGGAAAAAAAGAAGGTGGGGGCAAAAAAGAAACGCCTGCCCGGCGTGATCGTCGGGCGGGCGCTGGTCTTACTCACTTAAACAGTGGGCCTTGATAATAGGGGCTGTAATCAACGACAAGGTTGAAAGCATCTTTGAACCCGTAGAGTTCTGTTTCATGGTCGCAATCGTGAACGCTCCAAGGGGTTCCCGGTGCAATCAACAGGGAATCGGGCGGAACATTCAGCCCGGCGGCAATGCGGTTTAGGGTGTCAAGGTGAATCTTCCGTGCGGCGCGCAGGGGTTTCAGTTCCGCCGGGTCAAAGCCCGTGCGCTGTTGCAGTTCGGAAAGCGCACAGTGCTGTTCTGTAAGCAGCTGCAAGAGAATAAACGGGTCAACGCGCAGGCGTGAACACTGGTGACCTTTCTTGTTCTGTTTCACGGGGGCAAACTTCCTTTCTGTTTTGGCGGAAACTTGCGCTTTGCCCTGCTCCCGAAGTGTGATATACTATCATGGGAAAAGCAGGAACACGGGCTGTTCCCTTTCTTCTTACGGTTTGGGCTTTCGGTACAGCATAGAGAGAGCGGGCGGCTTTGCACTATGCGAAACGAAAGCCCTTTTTATTTTTGGGGGTGGTTCATGCGCCAGTTGTTGGCGGCGCGGGTAATAACCAGGCGGCGGAAGAAAATGATGTGCCCGGCGCTTTCGTATTCCTTTTCAATCATGGCGTAGTAGTCCTTTAAAACCTGCTGTGTGTCATCTTCTTCCCGGCGGCTTGATACTGAACGGCTCATTGTCAAAACTCCTTTATCATGCTTTCTTTTCTTTCTGCTGCTTCATTTTCCGTTCTGCGTTTGACATCATCTTTTCAAATACTGCGTCAACTTCCGGCGGGATTGTGACCTGTCGGCCCTTCTGCGCTTGTGCGGGTGCAAGATGAATCATGTTCCGGCGTGCTTCATCGTAATAATCACAGTCTTCCAGAACAACAGATAAACGGTTGGTGACAGTTTCGCAAAGATGCTGACAGGCTTTCAGCTGCATTTCCAGCGTGACACAGTTTTCATTCAGCCATTCGCCGGATTCGAGTTCTGCAAGGGTCTTTCTGTGAAAAGGAATGTTCAGGATGGATTCGGAATACTGAATGCGGCGCATGGCGTATTCCGTTATTTCGCCCTTCTTCATGAAAAGCTGGTAAGACGCTTCCGCCCAACGTCCTGCGGCTTTCGCGTCCTCAAGAACGGACTTCAAAAAGTCCGCGTCAACGGTACAGCGTGGCATAATTTTTCACCTTCAAAAATTTTAGTTGATGTTCTTTCATGGGGTCATGATCTCCCGGCGGGCTGGTTCCGGGACGCTGTGCCGCCGGGGCAGGCTGTCACAGGGCTTCAAGTTCGGCTTTCAGCCGGTCACGTTCCTGCTCAACGGTGGCAACAACAGCGGCGCGGACAGGTTCCGCCAGTTCCGGCGGGATGGAAACCGATGCACAGTTGCAGTCAACTTTTGAAATGGGACTGTTCAGCATAATCAAAAGCGTTTCCGCCTGCTTGTATGCTGTGTACAAGGGCATTGCATGCTTCATGGCTTCAATGGTCATTGTGGTTCACTTCCTTTCTGTGTGGAGTTCAGGGGATGCTGATCGTGTCCGCCGGGGGATGCTCCATCACAAGAGCGGGCGCGGCGTGTGCCGGTCTGCTGGTGTCGGGTGTCTGGGTTCCCCGTGCGCGGTCTGATTGTGGGCGGCTGGTGTGTCCGTGCTGGTGCTTCCCTGCATGATCTCCCGGCGGGCTGCGGGCACAGCTTCCAGCGTGGGCGGCGTGGGACAGGATGCCGGAGCCGATGCTTGCGGGTGTTCCCGGGCGTGCTGTGTGCCGCCTACGGGTGCGCCTGCTTGGCGTTGTGCAGGCGGGCAAGGATTCTTACAGGGCATTCCCGGCGGGGCGCGCTGTGCGGCTTCCAGCGCGGGCAGGGTGTCCGGCCCTCTCTCTTGCCGGATGATCTGCGGAGCGCTGGCGGCGTTCTGACTGTCTGCCTGTTCCGCCGGGCGTGTACTATGCCGCCTGCCAGAGTTTTACAATGCTCCCGTCTGCGTTCAACTGCACGCGGCGGGTTTCGTTGGTGTCAAGGCGGCGGCATTCCACCACGCAGGGCACACGGTGGGCAACAGCATAGCAATGGGCGGCGCGGATGGCCTGCCCCATCAAGGGCGTTTGTCCTATCGGTTCGCCGGTGACGGCATACAGGGTGTAAAGAAACATGGTTCAAGGCTCCTTTCGTTGTGCGGTCTGGCAATGCTGCCAGTGTGGGCGGGGTGATCTGACACGGGTTCAGCGGGTGCGGCGTTCTGTTCCTGTCCGGAACTCTGCCGGAATGCCTTTTTCAGTTCGGCGGTTTCTGCATCTACTTCCGGCGGTGGCGCTTTTGCTGTAGCGCTTTCTATCTGGGCAAGGCATGACTTTCTAAGGGCTTCCGTTGCGGCTTCATCTAGGCTTTCTGTTCCCTCTGGCAGGTATTCCAAGTTTGCGGGGGCTGCCGTTCTTTTGTTATGGTTGATCGGTTCGGGTTCCTGGTTGACAACTGCGGATTCTCTCTTTACTTCTCTCTCTAAAGTTACGTTAGGTTGAGTTACGTTAGGTTGTGGCTGCGGAATGGCTGACGATTGGTTAGCGGTTGGTTGACAACTGGTTTCCAATGGGTTGCCAGCTGGTTGCCAAGGAACTGCGATAAAATAACGTCCTTGCGTTGTAACGCCTAGGCGATTGAAGTCCTCTTGATGTGCAGTTGGTTTATATCTGTCTTTCCTTAGGTAGTTGACGTTATTCCAGTCAACAATAACAAGTGTGCCAGATGGAAAACAAATCACGAGATTTTTTTCTTCCAGCGTCCGAATATCTCGCTTTGAACATCCGGCTATACGTGCGATAGAAAGAGGGTTTGAAATAAATCCATCATCATCTGTAGCAAGAACTAGCTGATAATACAGCGCTTGTTCTTTGTGCTTGAGTGACAGGAATGAATCCGTTCCACAGACTTCTGCGGAAATCATTCGGCGCTTTCCCAAATAACCACCCCCTTACCGAGTGGCATATACACGCCGGATGCCGTGCGCCTGATCGCTGGCCAGCTCCGCCGGGCTGGGGTCGCCTTGCTCAAAGTAGCGGGCAAGGCTGTCCAGATTTACGAGAATATGCCGCCCATACCGGACAAAGCGAACCTTCCCTGCCTTGCACAGCAGGCGGATATAATGCGGGGTCACACCGTAAATTTCAGCAGCTTTTGCCGTGCTGCCCATGTTGGGGTAACGGATGGTTTCGCCCATGCGTCAACACTCCTTTCCATCTTCCAGCAGGCTTTCCACAGACACACCGAGCGCGGAAGCGATTCGCTGCGCTGTATTGCTGGTGATACTTCCCCCGTTCATGGCTTTGGAAATACACGGACGGGAGAGAAACAGTTCTTTGGAAAGCTGTACCTGTGTTTTGCCGGAACGAATCAAGGCGCATTTTGCCTTTTTGATGCTGAAATTCATGTAATCACTCCTTTTGTTTACATTTGACTTCATGGATACTATAACATACGCAATAAACGAAGTCAATAGTAAACAAAAAGAATCTTGAAGTAAACATTGTAAACGAAACGGGAGTGTGATATACTCGCTATAAGGGGGGCTGTATATGACAACCGGGGAAAAAATACGCGAACTTAGAAAAGCCCAAGGCTTAACACAAGAAGAACTTGCCCAAAAAATCGGGATAAAGAGAGGAACGCTTGCTCAATATGAAGCGGGAAAGCGTAGCCCTAAGCGAGAAACCATTGAACGATTTGCAAAGGCTTTAAATGTTCAGTGGTATGAACTTGCGCACACAGATGATTCATCGTGGAATCGGCTTTTAATGCTTGCGGATGATGTGCGAAAGGATAATGCACCGAACGCCAGCTGGTACGGCCTTGCGGATTCGGATATTGACGCGTCTGTGAAAAAGGAAGCAATAGAAACCTTTGACAAAATGAAAAACAGTCCGATAAGGGACAAGGCATTTCTTGAAAAACTCATGGATTCATTGATAAAGATTGTTGATACCTGTATGGACACCGAAAATAAAGATGCCAGTGAAGCATTAGAAAGAATCAACGAACTGATTGAGTGTCAAACAGCGCTTGATGCACTTAATGAAGCAGGAGAGTGTGCGGCATATTATAAGGCAATGCAACTACTAGAACCGGGTTTAGATATGTCATTGTTAGTTTTCCGTATCTGGAAAGAAAAGCCGGAAAAGGTGGAAGAACTTATTGAAATATTACAACGTACAGTTCAAATGCCGCTCTATTGTAAGCCTGGTATACCCCCCGCCGGGGATGCTCCCGAAGATGCAGACCAAAAGAAAGAATGATGCTGCCCGGCGGACTGCCTAACCGCTGCCAGACTGTGCCGGGGCGGAGCGATTTTGTGCAAACTGCCCTTTGTTCTGTGCTGATCGCGGCTGATTGTGGCCCAACAGCGGGACAGAATGCACAAAGAAAACCCCTGCAAATGCCCTTACACTCTGAAAGGAAAGCGTGAACCCATGGCGAAGATAGTAAAGCGCACAAAGAAAGATGGTTCCTGTTCCTACTGCATCCGGGTTTCAAACGGTTATGACCGTCTGGGCCGTCAAGTGATGGTCAACCGGACGTTTACACCCCCGCCGGGAATGAGCGGGAAAAAGCTGGAAAAGGAACTGAAACGGCAGGCGGACGCATTCGAGCAGGAAGTGCACAGCGGCATTTCCCTTGATGCGTCTATGAAAATGGATGATCTGATAGAACGTTGGTTCACCGAGTATGCAGAAAAGAAGCTGAAAGCCAAGACAGTTTACAATTACAGGCGGCTTGTTCCTCGCATTTCCGCCGGGCTGGGTCAACTCAAGGTCTGCCAGGTCAAGCCCTCGCACCTGATGGCCTTTTACTCGAACCTTGAGGAAACCGGCGTGCGGGAAGATTCCACCTATACCGCAACGCCTACCCTGCTGGAACGTCTGCCGCATGGAACGCGCGGTGTGATCGCACAGGCGGCGGGCATTGGGGATGATACCATGAGGAACGTGTACCGGGGCGCGAACGTAAGCCAGAGCACAGCGGAAAAGGTTTCCCGTGCCGCCGGGCTTCCCCTCTCCAAAGCGTTCACAGAGCACGCCAAGGCGGGCGGAAAGCTGAACGGGAACACGGTGCAGCATTACCACCGGATGTTGTCCAGCGTATTCACAAAGGCGGTGCAATGGGGCCTTGTGCCGGAAAACCCTTGCAAGCGTGCGGAAGCACCCAAGGCGGAAGAAGTGGATGTGCAAGCCCTTGAAGAACTGGATGTTGCAAAGCTGCTGACGGCCTTACAGGATGCACCGGCACAGTTCAGTGTTATCACACAGCTTGCCTTGTTCACCGGCGCACGGCGTAGCGAAATATGCGGCCTGCGCTGGTCTGACGTGGATTTTGACGCGGGCACACTCTCCATTGAACGGAACCTGCAATACATTCCGGGCAAAGGCACGGTATTCACCACGCCCAAAACAAAACGCTCCCGGCGGTGCATCAAGATAGGCCCGGACTGTGTGCAGCTGTTGCGGGAATACCGCCAGCACCAAAAGGCGGAACGGTTCAAAATCGGTTCCGAGTGGGTGCGCAAAGTGGAAATAGACGGGAAAGCTGTGGAAAACAATCTGCTGTTCACCAAATGGAACGGCGCACCTATTGACCCAAAGACGGTTACAACGTGGTTCCCGGGCTTCCTCGCGGCGCATGATCTCCCGCCGGTACACTTTCACAGCCTGCGACACACGAACGCTTCCTTGCTGATCGCGGCCCACGTTCCTGTAACGGCGGTGTCCGGCAGACTGGGCCACGCCAAGACGAGCACCACAACGGACATTTATGCCGGGTTCATCCGGTCGGCGGATGCAGCGGCGGCGGACGCACTGACGAACGTGTTTGAGCGCATTCGAGAAGAAAACCACGCATAAAAACAGAGCAGCCAACAGGGGACGGGGATGATTCCGCCGGGCCTGCTGGCTGCTTTTCTGTTGTCTGATTTCATTGTGTCCGGTTTATTGTGCCTTACACATTCTGGAATGTGCCTTATTTGTGCCTTGCTCTACTCGAATTTACTTGCTTTCACTCGCGTTTACTCGCGCATAAACAACGATAGAGCGTCGCTCGCTCACACTCACTCATATCCAAAAATTCTAGAGCGGCCATTCTTTTAATCAGAGGGCCAGGGATTCGAGTTCCCTCGAGCGCACCAAAAGGAC
>ERZ1035025.909-NODE-909-length-16953-cov-34.881702_pt1 | contig 16953 bp, 17 predicted proteins | sample MGYA00520619_ERZ1035025 | MGnify/ENA primary metagenome ERZ1035025 (study PRJEB33766, sample SAMN09781742) | gut metagenome | biome: gut microbiome | host: Homo sapiens | place: Madagascar | study: EMG produced TPA metagenomics assembly of the PRJNA485056 data...
TAAACACATTTTATTAATTAACCATAAATGTGTCTATCTATATCAGTATAAGTCATTCCGCCAGAAACTGAGCGAAAGCCAACAATACACCCAGATAGGTCAGTTTTGGGATAGAAAGGGAGGAAATGAGATAGATATCGTTGCAATAAATGAAATAGATGGAATTATTGACATCTATGAGGTAAAAAAGGATAAATTCCGTTATGACGAAAGTCTCTTGAAACAGAAGGTGGACTATATGCTCCAAGTATATCCTGAATTAAAGAAACTGGAAATTCGTCTGGGCTGCTTATCATTGGAAGATATGTAATATCCTCTATATATTAAAAGAAAAAAGGTGTATCCTGAATGCCCGATGAAGAGCAAGAAGGATACACCTTTACAAAAAGCTTGGCAAACCAGATTCTGTCAAACGTCTGTCACTATCATGTACATGCATAGCTTCTACGATACAATGGGAAGTAAAATAGAGGTAATACCCACATATCATAAAATCGTAATATTTAGGCATAAGCTTGCTCCATTAATTTTTTGTTTCGTATCCAATACTTTTGAACGATGCTGATTTCAATATCATCCATATTGGTTTCTGTAACTTCACCCTCACTAGTCATAACAAGAGCATGATATGGCGGGTGTAGATACACTACACGTATAAGGCCTTCTTCGGTTTTCGAAAATGCATATCCGCAAACAATCATCATAGCATTTTCTGCCACGATTTTAATCTCTTCTTCCTTCATTATAATCTATTTTTACTGACTTGATTGGTTTGAGAAAAGTCTCAGGATTGATATACAGATTCTTTAATATGGGCAAAAGGTCAATATACTCTTCCGTTTCGCCCAAACCTTCATAATCAGCCATAACAACAATATATCCATTATTCCATTCCTTAACATCCACATATCGCTTGAGGCGCTTGGGAGCACGGAATCGGATATTACTATTGCCATATCGAAAAGAAGTCATATCTCCGTTGGTAGAGAGCAACGCTTCTGATGAATTTTTCTTGTCGTCCACATCTACCTCCTTGTTTTAATGATTCACTTATCCTTCTGTTGCAAAAAATCCTTTTATTATGCTTGATAATAAATAGTATCTTCTGCATTTGACGGTTTGTATATACCAGCATCTGCGAACAGTCCTTCAAAGCATAAATCTTCGTTTAATTCAGGCCAATGAATACCATATCTACTCAATACGAAAGCCTTACGCTGGGCAGGAGTGGCGTTAGCAAGACGGTTCCAACGACTGAAAGGATAGTTAGCCTTCCAGCCATTTTGGGTTTCTGCCCAAATATGGGCATCGTCAACCCAAACGCGATTTACTCTATATTGCTCCATAATATCTTATTTTTGATTAAAATACTCTTTCCATCTATCTATAATGACCGCCTCATTCTCAGAAATAATAGATTCTATCAAAGCAATATCATGTTTTTTGAATCCATGATTATAAATCTGGGTTAGAGGAGATACATTGTATTTTGTTTCATTTCCATCCTTGATACATGGACATGAATTGGTTCATGATCATTAGAATAAAACATGAATCTGAATCCGAAAAATATAAATATTGTTGGCATCGTTTCTTTTTTTTTGCAAAGATACGCTTTTCTTCTGAAAGATGCAAGGAATTTTGGAAAAATGCTTGAGGGTGAGGAAGATAAAAAGAAAAAGGTGTATCCCCGCTTGCCCGATGTGTTGGGCAAGAAGGATACACCTTATTATATTATAGTTCTTTTATTTCCTTTTCTGTCAAACCGGTAATTAAAGCTATCTGCTCTATGCTCAATCCATTAGCCAGCATTTTGCGGGCGATATTATTTTTCTCTTCGGCACGACCTTCAGCTCGACCTTCAGCTTTGCCTTCAGCACGACCTTCAGCTCTGCCTTCTTCCATACCTTCCAATCTTGCATTTCCCAGAACGTCATTTTGAATCATGATGGCATTGATGTGCTCATCGTATGCATAACGTTCTGCATCCGACATGGAATAGTATTTCAGCTTCTCACGAGCTTCCTGCAGACCTGGCGCTTGGGTTTCAGGAGAGATGACACCATTCTTCAGATACTCAACCCATTCTTCCAATGGTGATTTAGCCACCTTGTTGAATTCGTTTACACGAACCAGAATATAAGTTGGGAAAATCTCGGAAGGCGATTTCCTCACTATCGTATCTTTCTCCTTGGTACTGATGATCAGGTGGTCTTGGGTATGCAAGCCCACGAAATTGTTCTGTCCCACATAGATGTAGTCTGATCCCTTGCCCAGATCAAAGTACAGAATGCTGATGGAATATACCTTCTTCACCTCTTTATAAGTATTGCCTAGATTGATATGATTGAAAATAGACAGATTCCACTTAAAATAAATGCTTTCACAATAATATAGAATACGGAATGCATGAATATCTACAATGATAATTTCTCCCTTGCTATTTTTGGCTTTGATATCTACACGATTAAATTTATCTTCAGCTGCCTGCTGGTTGCCTTCACTCTCCAAGATATCAATAATCTTGATAGGCTCATTCAGAAACACAGTCAGGAAGCCCTCAAGCACTCCAAAGTTAGCCTTTTGGCGAAGCAAGCGCTTGATGGCCCAGTCAAATCTGATGTATCTATCTTTCAATTCTTGCATTTTGATTTCTTCTTTTTAAAATGATTCAACATTTGTGTTGCAAAGATTATGCCAGCGAGCGCAATGAGAGTTTACTTTCAAATTGCCGAGTGCCGCCAATCTTCTGCAAAAATACGCTTTTCTTCTGAAAGATGCAAGGAATTATTGAAAAATGTTTGAGGCTGAAGGAGATAAAAAGGTGTATCCCGCTTGCCCGATATATGGGGCAAGAAGGATACACCATTTTATATTATGGGTTAGGATAATCTTGATTGATACCTCTAGGAAGAAAATAACCCTTGATGCAATTTGGATTGCAGACACAAATCTGAATATGATTCTTTTCTCTGAATCCTGCATTAGGATATAGTTCCTGTCCTTCCCAAAATACTCCTTTTACTGAATCGTATGGATGGGCATTGGCATCCTGATTGTATGTTAAAGCAGTTTGTACAACTGCACAATCCAATTTTCTAATCAATAAATCTGTAGAATTTCCGATAGATGTATTCTTCGGTAATTCAATCCCTGATTCTTTATAAACAGTAACCATAGACTCGTAAGCATCTTTCAATTCCCGAAGATAGGAACTGTCAGTAAGGTCAAAACAATAACCTAAGTCTATTATTGCACCAACAACTGCAGGTTCTTTGATTTGTGAGTTCTTTCTTTTGGCTAAATCTTTAGCCCATTGCCAAGCTCGTTCCTCATTATTTTCCCAAAAATAGATGCCGTTTCCTAACCAGTCATAGTCATTAGTGCTGGAAAGAAGATCGGTCTTACCAGCAACTACGGCATCAACAACAGACTTGTCGCAGCCATGAAATCCTATTACTAGGTTGGAGCGCCTTGAATATAAAGACTTATCCATAATTATCTCAAATGTGGTGCAACTTCTCCATTAGGTAAAAGAATTCCTGCCCTAATTAAAAAGGCACGTGCTGCTTCTTTACTGGCAGTAGAAGCCTTTCTTGCAGCCTCTAATCTTTCTTGTCTTTTGCTATCAAATAAATCCATATTCTACCTCCTTGTTTTAATGTTTCAACATTTATCTTCTATATCGATTATGTTGCTAACACAATGAAAGTTACTCTCAAAATGCCGCACCCTCGCTAATCTTATGCAAAAATACGCTTTTCTTCTGAAAGCTCCAAGGAATTATTGAAAAATATTTGAGAATGAGGATTATAAAAGGCAAGTCGCTTCCTTGTCTGACCAGTGATGGGGCGGCAAGGATGCAACTTTGACTTTAAAGGTTGTTTTTTTCCTGTCATTAATTAGTAGCACTCTCTGATTGAGGCCGTCTTACCAGAGTCTTCCTTGCCACGTAGGCAAATAAAATCTTTTTTGTGGCATAATCGATTATTTCTATGAATAAAAAATGTGCTCACTACACACTCATACGAGTAGTAAGTGAGCACACTTTAATAAATACTCTTTATTGAGCCTTCGGTACTGCTACAACTGGATTGTTGTTGCCTACCAATGCTTCATTATGATTTTCCTCATCTTCAGGAATCAAGTACAAGAATATAGGAGATTCTGCTGGCAAGTTAAATCTTACAGAAACTTCATAATTAGCACCTGTACGATCCAAAGGTTTCTTTAAGCGGAGCAAATCTGTGAAAGAGAATCCCTCACCCCACAACTCAACTCTTCTTTGGAACCAAACTGCATCTTGCACACCTTCTGCAGTAGTTGCATTGCAAGTATAAGAAGGGTCACGATATGTTCTGACGAAGTTCTCCAAAATTCGTTTGCCTTCTTCTACATTACCACCCATTGCAGTAGCCTCAGCTTGGATGAGAATCATTTCCTCTACACGCATCAATGGAATATCACAAGCATTCAGCTCATTACCATACTGATTCTTGTATGCACCAAACTTTACATTGGTATAAGGTTCTGTGATGTCAGCAACCTCATCACCTGTCTGATTATATACAGCGAGGTATTTTACGACATTTCCGTCCTCGTCCTCATCTTCTTGATGAACCACATATTTTGGATTGACAATTGGTGAGTTCAAGTTCTCATCAATCCACCATCCCTTGCGAACGTCTGTAGAAGGAATCTCTTTCCACAACTTACTGTTTATCATTCGGCAAGCGTATGTTGGTGAATAGCCATTGCCTGTAAATGAGCACATCATAGAAGGGAAATTCAAGATACCAGACTGTACGATATCATTAGACTCATCAACGATGTTACCCCAAATCCAGTTGGATGCACTTACATCATTGAAACCAGGTGCAGCTGCTGCATCTTTTGAAAGAGGAGTATAGCCTTCTGCTGCCTTTTTGGCATCTGCCGCTGCGTCAGACCAATTTTGCATAACCAAATTAACACGAGCGCGTAATCCATATGCTACCTGACGATTAATCTCAGATTTTGCAGAACGTGAGTCAGTCAAGTAATCAATAGCAGTATTCAAGTCATCCATAATTTGCTTATAGACATCCTTTACTGCTGCACGAGGATTGTTGTTTGCCTCTGCCTCTGCTGTTTTCTCAGTTACGATAGGCACACCAGCTGCATCTTCATGTCCCTTATATGAGAATTGGTAAATCTGAATCAATGTGAAATACTCAAAAGCACGCATGGCATAAGCCTGACCTACGTAAGATTTTGCCACATCAGAAAGATTCTCCAAATCTACAGACTTCAATACGTCATTAGCAACCTTGATGTTCTTGTAGCATTGGTTCCAAATAAAATATGTAGTCTCACTGTTTGCAGTTCTATCAACGAAACGCAAAGGTTTGTTATACCAGTTGTAACCAGACACCTGAGAAGGTTCATCTTGTCCTGAGGCATCCATCATCATCATTGTAGAAGCATAACCGAAGTCATAGTGACGAGGTTGACCTGTGCCATACCATTGTGTGATAGCTCCATACTCAATCATGTTGGCATACATACCAGAAACCTCAGACTTCAGTTTGCTTTGGTCTTGCGCCAACACCTCATTCAATTGACCATCGCTCATTGTACTTCCACTAGGATTGGTATCCAAATCAGAACAACTTGTTGTCAGCAACATGGCACTACCGAGAAGTGCCACAAAATATCTATTATTCATTTTCATTGTCTCAATCTATTATATTAGAACTTAACACTGATACCACCAGAGATTGTACGAACAGCAGAATACTGCATATTGGTAGATTGACCGAACGACTGTCTTGGGTCAAATCCCTTACGCTTTGCAAACAAAGCTACGTTGTCGGCAGTGAAATAAACACGAAGACCATTTAACTTAATCTTATTCAACAAACTCTTAGGGAAAGAATAACCCAAAGAAAGGTTTGTCAAACTCAAATAGTCTGAACTTGTCAACCAACGATCTGATGTTGCGTTTGTATATTGATCATTAGAGTTCAAGCGAGGAACGTTAGTATTTGTGTTTTCTAGAGTCCAAGCTTTATCAATATCCTTGCTCCAACCTGTACCAGCGTCTGTTGCAGAACCACCATGCATCAAGAGTTGATAACCATAGTCCCATGCCTTGCCACCCAACTGATAAGCGGCAGCAATAGAGAAGTCAACACCATAAGCTGCTACTCTAACTCCGAAACCACCATATACAGATGGTAAGCAATCGCCTTGTGCGTAACGGTCTGCGCTACTCCAACTGCTAGTCTTCTTACGGGTTACATTGCCATTCTCATCCTTGACATCAATGTAGTAAAGAGCCTCACCAAGTTCTGCACTTGCACCTGGTGCCAATTCTGTCTCGTCACCATTATATACACCTGCATAACTTCTCATATAGTATTGATACATAGACTCACCTTCTTTATAGATGCGGCTACCATCAATCATCTGACCCTTCAAAGACTCGTCCAATTTGATGATCTTGTTCTTCCATGTGGTGGCATTTGCGTACAAGTCGATTTGAATATCCTTGGTCTTATATACTGTAGAGTTCAAGTCAATCTCTATTCCACTGTTGCGAACCTTACCCATATTGGTTGGATATACAGAGTAACCATTAGATACTGCCACTGGCATATAGTAAAGAAGGTTCTTGGTCAAGCGGTTGTAGTACTCAACACTACCACTCAACTTTCCATTCCAAAGATTGAAATCAAAACCAGTATTAAATGAGTATGAAGTTTCCCAAGTAATATCCTTGTTTCCCTTGCGATACAAACTTACAGCGAAGTCTCCACTATTATTAGATACCTTATAAATGTCGCGATAAGGATACTGATTCAAATATTTGCCATCTTGGGTCATCAAAGCATCATTACCCTGAATACCGTAGCTAATCTTATACTTCAAGAAGTTAAGCCAACTCTTGGTATTTGCCATGAAGTCTTCCTTGGTAAGAACCCATGCGGCACCAAAGCTACCAAAATTACCCCATCTACTATCTTTTGCAAAACGAGAAGAAGCATCACGACGATAAGAGGCACTGGCAATATACTTGTCATCGTATGAATACTGAGCACGTGCCAACCAACCTTCTGTAGAATATTCATCTGAGCTAGAGCCTGTTTGTGGTGACAGAATAGCATTGTCGATTTCAATAATGCCAGGGTTATACAATTTATTTTTGCTACCCCACAAACCTGTATCTTTCCATTTGTAAGTCTCATGACCAAGAAGTAAGTCGATGTTGTGCTTACCAAAATCATGAACGTATGTCAACAACTGCTGGTTGTTAATGGCAGAAGTGCGTTCTGTTTGCTTCTGAACCACACCACCTTGTGAAGAGTACTGACCATAGAAAGCATTATAAAGTACACTTTGGACAGTATTATCAATATCCAAACCAAGATTGTAGGTAAACTTCAAACCATCATACAAGTTGACCTCGGCAGACCAACGTCCACTGAATACATCTGCTACGTATGAGTTTTTGTCCAACTGACCTGATGAAGCAGGGTTGCTACCACCCATAAAATTACGCTTATACTTATAGCCACTCAATCCCTTAGCATCTCCATAATCATACATAGTAAAGCCACGACTATCTGTCATGATATTACCTTGAGCATCACGGATGTAAAGTGGATAGATAGGAGCCATGAAGTTGGCAACATAGAAAATATTTGCACTTGAAGAAGCATTGTAATCATCCTTGTTAGTTACAGAATAATTGCTATCATAGTGAGTGTAAGCAAGATTGGTTGACAATTTGAGCCAAGACTTTGCTTGATAATCAACCTTAGCACGTGAACTATAACGCTCGAAGCCTGTATTCTTCACAATACCTTCATCCTTCAAGTATCCGCCTGATACGAAATAATTGACCTTGTCTGTCGCACCAGAGATGTTAGCATTGTACTCTTGACGGAGATTGCCTCCATTGAACACTTCGTCAAACCAGTTGTCTGGTCTATATGTATAGTTACCATCGCTATAGCCAAGTGTCGCATTTGGATTCAACTTTCCATCCAATCCAATAAGATTCTCACCACTTGGTACAGTGAAAATATTATAGCCAACACCACCATTTCCAGTTGTTGGCAAGACTGCATTGGCATAAGCATTAGCAGCTTCATTTGTAGGATAATTAGCTGTGCCATATACACTATTGTAGATAGCAGTATATGCCTTCTCGTAATATGTACCAGGATTCTTGATGACATCATAGTTTGGCAATGCACGAGAAGAACTTCCTAAACGGACATCAACATTGATTTCTGCTTCACGTGAACGGCCCTTTTTAGTTGTAATCAAAACAACACCATTGGCACCACGAGCACCATAAAGAGCATTAGATGCTGCATCCTTCAACACGGTTGTGCTTTCAATATCCGCTGTATTCAATGCAGATATATTACCATCGTAAGGAACACCATCGATAACATAAAGAGGTGAGTTGCTAGAAGACCAAGAACCAATACCACGTACACGGATTGTTGATGCTTCACCAGGCTTACCACTAGGCTGAGTAACCTGAACACCAGCGATTTCACCACTCAAAGCCTGAGTGATGTTGGTTACTTGACGGTCTGCAATCTTCTCATTCTTCAAGACGGCAGCAGAACCTGTAAATGAAGATTTCTTTGCCTTACCGTATGCTACAACCATGACTTCATCAAGATTGTGAGCATCTGATTCCATAGAAATTTTCATGTTAGGAGTCGCCTTGACTTCCTTCTTGTTCATACCAATGTAAGTAATCTCCAAGATAGCATTTTTAGCTACATTTAAAGAGAATTTACCATCCACATCAGTAACTGTACCAGTATTGGTGCCTGCCACCTTGATAGATGCGCCAATGATAGGCTCTCCATCTTCTGCAGAGACAACAGTACCGGAAACTTGACTTTGCGCAAATGCCATGCTCGTACTAACAGCTATGGCTGCGGCTACTGTCATGAGTCTTTTTTCCATAAATCTCTCTCTCTTTTAAAAAATTAATATATAATGTTATTTCTTTCTCTACATGTCACGAGGTTGCTCCCCATTGAGGGAATACCAAAGAATGCTTTCTCTACCTCTTGTCCCGAGGTGGTGAAATTGGAGCGTTTTTGGATGATTCCGTCTATAACGTCCCAAATATTTATAGTATTTATGTACTAATCGGGTATAACCCCGTATGTCTAATAATAAAAAATAAAAGATTATGATGTATTTCAAATTTGAATTTAGTCTTGGTAAGGGTAAGAAACAAGCTGCAACGAAAAAGGAGAAAAAAGTATTAGGATGGAAAATAGTACATTCCCAAGTGGAAATGCTGAAGAAAGAGGAGAAGTTCAAGACTGCGAGTAATTATTTGACTGCGGCTCGCTCTTGGACAAAGTTCTTGCAACGTGAAGACTGGACTTTCTCTGAGATGGATAGTCAAGAGGTAGAGCTTTATCAGCGATGGCTAAGTGACAAGGGTATTTGCCTCAATACGATTTCAGCTTATCTTCGATCCTTACGAGCAATGTACAATCGGTGGGCAGAGGAATATTCTTCGAATGATGATGTGTGTCCTTTTACAAAAGCTTTCACAGGAAGAACGAAGACTGCCAAACGAAGTATTACCGAAAGTGAAATCCGCAAACTCCATGATTTGGACTTGGAAGAGGGTTCTACCTTGGCGATGTCTCGAGATATCTTTATTTTTAGTTTTTATGCAATGGGGATGCCTTTTGTTGATATTGCTTACTTAAAGAAAAGCCAGATGAAAGATAACGTCATCCGATATGCTCGACATAAGACTGGTCAGCCTATCAGTATTGCCCTCGTCCCAGCTATGCAAGCTATTATCTCACGATATAGTTCTTCTGATTCCATCTATGTTTTCCCGTTGTTAACGACTCAATCCCCTGACTTGCTTCATCGTGAATATCTTCGTCGGTTGCGCCAATACAACTACTCGTTGCATGTTCTTTCCAAAAAGATTTCTTCATCTATCCCTCTTTCCTCTTATGTGGTTCGACACTCGTGGGCGAGTATCGCCTATCAGCATAACATGGATATTGGATTAATCGGAAAGGCATTAGGACATACCAAGACTTCCACCACCTTCGTTTATATAAAAAGTCTTTTTGATTCCAATCTGGCTTCTGCCAACCAATCATTGATGCAAGATATAGGAATATAAAAAGCAGAGCCTATACTCGATTTCTCCCTTCACCAAGTGCACCATACTCTGGATTTTTCGTGTTCCATTTTGGGGAGCTGCTACAAGAAGGGAGAAACTCCTTAGGAAAATGTGATTTCATTTTTGTAATCCGCTGATTATTACTTTTTAAGAAAAAAAAGCATGGATTATGGAAAGAAGTGCGTCAGTAAAGGCAATAAACTGCCCTTTTAAGATAAAAATGGCATCCTAAGGCAAATTTGATAAATGTGAATCTCATAAAGGGATTGGTTGAACAAACAGCAATTTCCTTTAAAAAGTAATCTTTTACTTATAAAAGCAAGAAAATAAGACACAAAAATAGTCTTTTTGTAACAAAATGCAAGTAAAATGCAACTTTTTACAAAAAATATTTGGAGAAAAGCTAAATATTATGTAATTTTGCAACCGATTAAAAATATTTTTAAAATTATGCTAAGTTCTCTTACCATAAAGAGAGTTTTAAACTCTTGGATAAAGGGATTTGAGACAGGCTTATATATAATAAGGTATAACTCTTCCACCTCGGGACAAGAGGTAGAGAAAGCATTCTTTGGTATTCCCTCAATGGGGAGCAACCTCGTGACATGTAGAGAAAGAAATAACATTATATATTAATTTTTTAAAAGAGAGAGAGATTTATGGAAAAAAGACTCATGACAGTAGCCGCAGCCATAGCCGTTAGTACGAGCATGGCGTTTGCGCAAAGTCAAATCTCTGGTAAGGTTACCTCTTCTGATGATGGTCAACCTGTTGTTGGCGCATCCATCAAAATTGTAGGTACCAATACCGGTACTATTACCGACATTGATGGTAATTTCTCATTGAACGCTCCTGCTGGTGCCAAGTTGGAAGTAACCTACCTCGGTATGTTGCCTCAGACAGTAAAGGCTGGTCAGAAGATGAAGATTGTATTGGAAGCGGATAACAAGACTCTTGATGAGGTCGTAGTTACCGCAATGGGTATTTCTCGTGATAAGAAAGCCCTCGGTTATGCTTCACAGAAATTAGGCTCTGAAGATCTGAACATTGCTGGTACTAGCTCTTTGGCAAGTGCTATGCAGGGTAAGTTGACTGGTGTTGACATTCGTCAGTCTTCTGGTGCTCCTGGTGCATCTTCTCAGATTGTAATCCGTGGTGCCCGTTCATTCTCTGGCGATAACACTCCTCTTTACGTGGTAGATGGTATGCCTATCGCTTCTTCCACAGATTTTGATATGGATGCGCTTAATGGTGGTGTAGTAGGTTCAGATAAAGCAAACCGTTCTATCGATATCAACCCTGATGATATCGAGAGCATTGACGTGCTGAAGGGTCAGGCAGCTTCTGCCCTCTATGGTATCCGTGCATCTAATGGTGTCATCATCATTACCACCAAGCGTGGTAAGGCTAATGGAGGTCGCCCTCAGATAACATTTACCACAGACTTGAGTGCTCAGACTGTCAGCAAGAAGTTCGAACGTCAGAATATTTATGCTCAAGGTAATAGTATAAATGCTTATGACCCATCATCTTCTTTGACTTGGGGTCCTAAGATTGCTGATTTGGCTAACGATGCTGCTTATGGTGGTAACACAGACAATAGATATACTCAGGCTTATGGCAAGCATGCGGGTATGTACTATAACCCTAAGTATGCAGCGGCTGGACTTGACGGTTGGACTACTCCACAGATTTATGATAATGTAGGTGATTTCTTTGATACAGGTTTCACCCAGAACTCTAATTTGAGTATTTCTCAGAAGAATGGCAACTTGGCTTATTCTTTCGGTATTGGCGATACATACCAGACAGGTATCATCCCTTCTACTGGTATGATGCGTACTACTGCACGTGGTGCCGTTGACTTTGAAATCAACAAGCAGTGGAAGACAGGTTTCTCTGCTAACTATAGCGCTACCAAGATTACATCTGCTCCAGGTGCCAACAGCGGTATAATGAACGTAGTTTATTCAGCTCCTTCAGAGTACAACCTGAAGGGAACTCCTACCCATGCGCCAAACGATCCGACAAGTCAGATTTCCTTCCGTAATTTATCATTCAATAACCCATATTGGTGGAAGGACAATAATGAGTATAAGCAGCACACCAATCGTGTGTTCGGTAATGCCTATCTTGAGTATCGTCCAAACTTCGGCTGGGATACAGAGCGTTACAATCTGGTAATCCGTGAGCAGGCTGGTCTTGATATTTATACTACTAATAATAGTGATGTATATGAGAAGGGATCTGCACAAAATTCAGGTGGTGAGATAGAGAACTATGGTGTTCAGCACAATATCTTCAACAACCTTTTTACAGCTAACTTCACTGCTAAGTTGGGGGCAAACAACGAGTGGGACTTCGGTGCATTGCTCGGTTCTGAGTTCAACCACGACTATCAGCGTCACTGGGATTATGATGGAACCAATTTCCTTTTCTATGGTCAGCCTACTATGACCAATACCACAGTTAAGCCAGTAACAGAGGAATATCAGGCTCAAGAGCGTACCGTAGGTTTCTTCGGTCAATTATCTTTGAGCTATGCTAATCAGGTTTATCTGACAGTGACTGGTCGTAACGATATCGTTTCTACCATGCCACGCAACAACCGCAGTTTCTTCTATCCATCTGTATCACTCGGTTGGATTTTCACAGAGCTTCCAGCTTTGAAGGATAATCACATCCTTTCTTATGGTAAACTTCGTGCATCTTTCGCTCAGGTAGGTCAGGCTGGTCACTATTATAGCAACTACTATTATGTGCCAAGCTATGGTAGCGGTATGTATGGTCTTACACCAATTAGCTATCCAATGAATGGAGTAAGTTCTTATGTGCCTTTCTACGTGAAGTATGACCCTAACCTGAAGCCACAGAACACCGTGAACTGGGAGTTTGGCGCTGACTTGAACTTCTTCGACAATCGTGTTCGTCTGGAATATACAGCCAGCTATCAGGATATCAAGGATCAGATCTTCGATGTTCCTACAGGCGGTTCTACAGGTTATCAGTACCTCCGTACCAATGCCGGTGAGATGACCACATGGTCTCATGAGTTTGCCATCAACGCAAGCATCATCCAGACTAAGGATTGGGATTTGGATCTTGGCGTAAACTTCACCAAGCTGACCAACAAGGTTAAGTCTTTGGCTGATGGCGTAGAGAGTATCATGTTGGGTGGTTTCCAAGAACCACAGATACGTGCTCAGGCAGGTTATACTTATCCGAACATCTATGGTGTAGGTTTCCAGCGCGATGAGCAGGGACGCCTCTTGCTCCAGGATGGTCTTCCTATCGGTACTGCCGGTAGCCAGAACCTGGGTGAGTGTACACCTGATTTCAATATGGGCTTCAATCTGAAGGCTCGCTGGAAACGCTTGACTTTAAGTGCAACCATGGATTGGCAGAAGGGTGGCAAGATGTATAACGGTACACTCTTGACATTGAACTACTTCGGTGCAACCAAGGAGTCTATCCCATACCACGAGGGTACTATGGTAGCTGAGGGTATTGATATTGCAACAGGTGAACCAAACAAGGTTGAGGTAAGTAAGCAGGATTACTGGATGGCTTACAATAACGTGACTGAGGCAGGTATCTACGACCGTAGCTTCCTGAAGCTCCGCGACGTAACCTTGAGTTACCAGCTTCCTAAGTTTGCTGGCATCGACATCTCTGTATATGGTTTCGCACGCAACGTGCTTCTCTGGTCTAAGATGAAGGATCTGGATCCAGAGTCTTCTCAGGGTAATGGTAATATGAGTGGTACTTTCGAGCGTTTCTCTGTGCCAAATACTTCAAGCTTCGGTGGTGGTTTCAAGATTACATTCTAATCGGCTGACCCACCTCGGAATCATTTAAAGTATCAATATTAATAAAGGATAAAACAATGATGAATTTTAAGAATATATTTGGCATCTTGGCAATCTCTGCAGTTTCTATGATGACTGTATCTTGCTCTGAGGATATCATGGACAGAATCAACAAAGACGAGGCTCACCCAGGTGAAAGCGTCGTTTCTGCCAAGTTCCAGCTCACAGATGCCATCGTTTCTAGTGTTTTCACTACCAACACAGGTAACTTCGCCTGGTATGTTGCTTCTTATACAGAGCAAATTCTGGGTACAGGTAACAACCAGCTTAAGAATGCAGAGCTCCGCAGCATCAATGAGACTGCTGCTGCTTCTACTTTCGATAATGAGTGGAACGGTACTTATCTTAACCTCAACAACATTCAGCAGATGATTGCTAAGTGTGAAGAGGGTGGCAATAGCGCCGGACAGCTTGATATCAAGGCTATGGGTCAGATTCTGGCTGCTTACGATTGGGGAATCATGACCGACTTGTTTGGTAACATTCCTTGCTCTGAGGCTTTCAAGGTATCTGCTCCTAAGCTCGATACTCAGGAAGATATCTACAAGCATATCCTGGAATTGCTGGATGCTGCCAAGGGTAATCTGGATCAGGCTATTGCCGGCAATATGAAAAATGCGGGTGCCTACGATGTCTTGTTCAATGGCAACTTGACTCAGTGGCGTGGGCTTGCTCATGCCTTGAAGGCTCGCTATCTCTTGCATGAGGCAGGTCGTGCTACCGACAAGAATGCACAGTATGCTCAGATTCTGGAAGAGGCTAATGCTGCTGTAGCTGATGGCTTCGATGGTGCTAACCTGAATATCTTCGATGGCAACAACCAGATTGATGCATGGTCTGCTTATTGGTATAGCCGTGAGTATAGTGCTTCATCTAAGACTGTTGATGACTTGATGGTAGCTCGTCAGGACCCACGTGAAGCTATCTATAATTATAATGGTGCTGACTGGTATGATGAGCCTAGCAGATTGGGTTTGATGACTCCTGGTGACAAGGAAGCTGCTGGTGCAACCAGCGCAACCAATTTCCCTCTCTGGTTCTTGAACGGTATCAGCGGGGTGAAGATTCCAAGTCATTTGATGAGCAAGTCTGAACTTTACTTCATCATCGCAGAAGTGAAGGCTCGCTTGGGTCAGGATGCCAAGGCTGATTTCGAGACAGCTGTCAAGGCTTCTCTTGCTGACTATGCTACTGTAGGTGCTACAGAAATCAGCGACGAGGATGTTGCTGCTTATCTTGCTGGCGAGACTGCAACTAAGTTTGCAGCAAATCCATTGAACGAGATTTTGGTTCAGAAGTATATTGCCCAGACACGTGATGAGCAGTTGGAGACCTTCAATGATATGCGCCGTTGCAAGTATCTTGATGGCAGCTATCCTGTAGCTATGACCAACCCTAACAATACTCAGGCAGGTCAGAATCGTTTGCCACTTCGTTTGCCTTATGGTTCAAGCGATGTTCTTTCAAACCCTAACGTGAAAGAAGCTTTCGGTTCAGGCAATGATGCAGGTAAGTATATCTTCACCGAAAATGTATGGTGGGCAGGTGGTAACCGCTAATCCATTTTTGACAATATAATAAAAGGTGTATCCTTGTTGCTCTTCATCGGGCATTCAGGATACACCTTTATTCTTTTTATCTCTCTCACCCTCAAGCATTTTTCAATAATTCCTTGCTTCTTTCAGAAGAAAAGCGTATCTTTGCAGAAGAAAAGCTGCACTCGGCAAGCTGAAAGTAAACTCTCATTGCGCTCGCTGGCATAATCTTTGCAGAAGAAGCGATACTCTCTAATCATGGAGATATGTTTTTAGATATGGCTTTACCAATTCATAATTTTACGTATATCCAAGCTAACAGAACTAAATCTGTCAAACTGAGACAACCAAGCTGGTACCTCCTTATTCATCCATCCCATAACATTCATCATTTCATCGTGTATCATCTCAACTTCATCGAGATTCCAACAAATAGCTTCATTATGATCTATCCTATTGCGCAAGCGACGGAATTTGTTTAAGGAACTAGCAACTACCTTTCTTTGCCGATTAGCTTTCTTCACAAAAGGGAAAGCTCTCCTTAAGTCTTTCCAAAGGATACGTTCGTAGTTCCTATTAAAAAGGGATGTCCAAAAGCCCCAGGTCAACTCTGCAGTAATCTTTGCTGTGGTTATATCTTCACCTCGTGCAGCAATTTGTTTCTTAGCTGTACTTATATATTTATTCAGCTCCATCAGGCCTGGAGTTGTAGAGAAAATGACATACCAATCTTCTCTTTTGGCAAATGCTACAAGTTCCCGAACTACGGAATTACGGAGTTCTACCTCAAAGACAGAAAGACATGGGTACATAGCTTCGGAAAGCATTATGTTACATTGATAATGCTTAATTGCCTTTACTTCATCCCTAGGATAGAGCAAGAAATATTTCTTCATTCTATCTGTCGAGAAAACTTTTTCGAAAAAATCTTTGGTATATTCCATTTTTATTCTTATCTTTGCAGCGCAGTCCCGGTAAGGCCCTCTCCCAGATTATTCGATGCTGGTGATGACCCCGGGTTTTTTGTTTTTGCAAAAGTACATAAATATTTTGATAGTGACAACAAAAAAGCCTTTTTTCTTTGCTTTTTTTGTTATCTCCTTCAGCCTCAAACATTTTTCAATAATTCCTTGCATTTTTCAGAAGAAAAGCGTATTTTTGCAGAAGATTGGCGGCACTCGGCAATTTGAAAGTAAACTCTCATTGCGCTCGCTGGCATAATCTTTGCAACACAAATGTTGAATCATTTTAAAAAGGAGGAATCAAAATGCAAGAATTGAAAGATAGATACATCAGATTTGACTGGGCAATCAAGCGCTTGCTTCGCCAAAAGGCGAACTTTGGTGTGCTTGAGGGCTTCTTGACAGTATTT
>ERZ1035025.917-NODE-917-length-16819-cov-5.569017_pt1 | contig 16819 bp, 15 predicted proteins | sample MGYA00520619_ERZ1035025 | MGnify/ENA primary metagenome ERZ1035025 (study PRJEB33766, sample SAMN09781742) | gut metagenome | biome: gut microbiome | host: Homo sapiens | place: Madagascar | study: EMG produced TPA metagenomics assembly of the PRJNA485056 data set...
TTTCAACTGTACTATTCTTAATAATATTAACTAGTTCAGGATAATTATTAAGATTGTTAAATACATTTATAACAAACTCGTTAATAAAACTAGTAATAACATCAAGAAAGTCTTTATAATCACCTATATTAGTAAATATCTTTTCAAGTGCTTCAGACAAATCTTTAATAACAGTATCAAAAGACCATCCTTCCCAATTGTCAGGATTAGTCCAAGCTTCATCACTAATATCATCACTATTATATCGTTGAGTCCAATTAACATTAGTTTCATCACGATATGTTATAATATATCCTTTACGACGATAAATTTTATCAAGTTTATTAACAGTATCGGCAAAAGTACCTTCCCAAGTTAAATAAATACTATTACAAGCGGCAAGTATTCTATCTAATCTTGTTCCAGTTACACCATCAAAAATAGCTTGAATAACAGTCAAAGGATAAATATTATATCTAGTATCAGTTTCTTCACAATACTTATCTAGTATATGAATCGGCATATTGCCTTCTTTATCACATTGAACTTTACTAGGATCAAAAGATTGGCAATTAGTACCAACAAAAACATTCTCTTCTAACATAATTACCAAGGATTAGAAACACGTTTAATATAATGTAAAGCAACAGTAGGTAATAGTTTATTAATAGCAAGATAATCTCCTGTCCAATTATCTGTACTAATTTGTGCCCACACCATTTCACCATTTCTACTAATATTAGGTCCAGTCATATACCAATTGGTATTTTTATTAATATTTAAATCCCAATAATTAGTTTTAGTAGTACCATAAGGATAAGTATTTTTACAATCTTGATCCAAAGATCTACCATGATCATTTGCTCGCCAGTTACTAGGAACTACAACATGATGATTACCATCACCACATTTACCAGAACTAGCGGCAATTGCATGTTGATGTAATGGTAAATCAGTACCACCAATATAAAAACCGTAAGCTCCAATATTTAAACCAGGAGTAGCAGGGTCATAAGTATCACCTACATTTTTAAGAACAGTACTCCAATCAAGAGTGTTTTGTTTAGGATTATTATAAATATTAATACCACCACCTATATGACCCATAACAAATCGTCCTTGAGCAGCAGTATAAATTTCCCAACCATTAGGAGGAGTTGAAGTATCCCAAAGCATAATAGAACCAATAGGAACAACAGCAGCAATCCAAGCTTGAATTTGACTAGCAGCAACACCACCACCTTCTCCACTTCCACCACCTGGTCCAAATCCTTCTCCAACTAATTTATTTTTAATATCAGTATAAAGAGAATTAAAATCTACATCAAGTCTACTAGGTTTAGTTTCACTATCTGCAAATTTATTCATAACAAGATATTTACCTGTTCTAGCTTCACCAAGTTGAGTAACAGACATAACATTATGGGTGCCATCTCCGCCTGAGCCACCACCACCTTCAAGACCAGCAATAATATCATTAATTTCTTGCTTAGTATAATAATTATTAAGTATAGAATTAATAATATTACGTACTTCTTCTTCGGTTAGTCCGCCACCGCCAGAACCTCCGCCAGCAGCATTAATAGTAATAGTACCATCAGTATTTTCTACAAAAGTAATATTAGTACCAGCTTTAATCTTATTTTTAAACATTGATACATAATTACTTTCAAAATACTGTTTATACGCATTACTTATATTACCACCATCTTGTTCTATCCTATTAAGAATTTCTTCAATCTTATTATTAATATATTGTTCAAGATTGGTAATACTATTTTCAATATTACTATTTAAATCTCCAATCTTATTATAAATATCTTCAAATTTAGCATTATATTCAGTAATAAGATTATTAATTCTAGTATTAATATCAATTATATTTTGTTGTAATTCAGATATTTGTTGGTCATGAATTTCAAGATGGTCATTAATCTTTTTAAGTTCTGCAAGAAGCCAAGCATAAAACTTTTCCATCTCTTCTCTTAACTTCTCTAAGAAAGCTTCAAATTCAGCACGAGTAAGATATACAGATAAATCAAAACCCATACTTACCCATTTCTCACCATCCCAAAACCAATAAAAATCATTAGTATAAGAACCACCCCAACCAACAATTTCAACTTGTTTATTATCTTCACCTAAATCAAGAGGATGATAAAGTATTTGACCAACAGCCCAATTTCCATCAAGAGATATAGATTCTTTATCAAACATATCTTCTTGACGATAATTACTAAGAAGTCTACATTGATTTAGTTTAACTGCGCCATCATACATTCTACCACCTCTCCAAAGAATAATACTATTATCTGGAAGTTCAATAGTTTGTCCAGCTAAACAATAATCATATTGAAGTATATAAATAGTATTAGGCTCGTTAATCATATCTTGAGTAAGAGTATTAACACCACTAATCATATTCTTGCGAAGATATTTACGAGCCTTTCCACTATAATCATTTGTATTATAGTCTTTATCTGCAAATTTAAGAAGATTATCAACAACTGTTAAATCTTCTTCATCAGCTGCATTAGTAATCTGTGAAGCGGTAAACATTTGTTTAACAGATTCACTAAGCATTTCAGGAGTAATCTGACCTTCAAGTATTTGAACAGCATTATCTTCAAAATACTGTTTAAGCACTTGTGCCATATAATTAACTACAACATTACGACGAAGATAATTATCTTGAATATTAATACCAAATTCATCAGCAACTGCACGTTCTGCAATTGCTCTTGGAAACATACCACTAAATGATTCTACAAATTTAGAACCAATTTCAGAATCAGCTTCAAGATGCCATTTCTTTGCATTAGTAACAGGAGTTATTTCATCAAGAATATAACTCTTTTTAGTTTCAATAACATAAACTTCACAACCTACTCCAATCTGTTCCCAAGTAAGAGCATCTCTATCTTCCATTGTAGATACTACAATTCTAGCAGCTTTAAGACCTCTTTGAACAACAGCAATAAGTTCTAGTATTTCTTTCTTGAAAGTTTCATAATCAATAACTAAATCTTCTCGAAGTTTAGCAATAGGTTGCCAATATTCTTCATTAGATAAAGGAATACCAGCAGGAACAGCTTTACGAGATATATAGCTAGCATAGAAACCATCATGAACTATACATAGTCTTTCATAAGGTCTGTCATTCCATTGACCATTACAAGTAAGACTAACTTTACCAAGTTCTTCTTCTATTGTTTTCATATATTCTTTAGGTTTACTAAATTCATAATGTAGACCCCCCGTAGAGGATGGAATACATTCACATTATTCATTATCATAATCAACATCACTAAGACTATAAGTTTCATTATATTCTTTACCTTCTTCTCGTTTCTCCCAAAGTTTACCAGTTTCAGGATCAACATAAAACTTAGGAGCATCTCCACAACTAACTATTGCATGAATTTTACCTTCTTCATCAACAGGAAGTGTAATAGAACCACTATACTGAACTTGTTCACTACCTTCATAAATAATATTAAGTTGACCTTTAATATATTTAAGAAGAGTTTCAGCAAGTTTATCTTGACCAAGTTGATATGCTGCCATAGCAGATTGAAACATATTCCAACAAGTAACAATATTCTTATTATTACCTTTACAAGTAGCAGAACAATCATTAAGCATATCAAGTCCATATTGTGCCATAAGAACTAATAATTTGTGATAAACACAAACATATTTACTAGGAACAGTCATATAAACATATTGAGGATTAATCTCAACTTGTTCAGTTCCATCAGCTTTTACATAGACACCATTAACATAATTATCATCTATTTGTTCACTCATTCTAACATTAAGTTATTGTATGAATTAATAATTGATTTTTGTTGCTCATCAGAAAGCAATTCTAAGGCTTCTAGTGCTTGAATTAAAATTTGCCCTTGTGTTAGTTTGCACCAATTTTTTTCGTTCAATGGGAAGCCTAATTCTGCTATTCTCACCTGTTTTTCAGCCATGCTTGCAATACGCAATCGCATCTCTTTAGATAGCTGTTTTGGATTATTAATATAACCTCTTATCATAATATCATCTTATTTAAATGCCTTATTAATAATATAAGCAGTATAATCATTAACTCTAATATCAATACGTTTATTAAACGCAAGAATACGTTGATTAGAATCAAGATTTTTATTATAGACAATATTTATAATATCACCATAAATATCTTCTTTCCATTCTTCTTTCATATAATGACTAAGATAATCTTCATCACCACGATACATATTAAGTTTAGAATAAGCATCATAATAAACACTATTAACTAAATGTCTAGCGTTATATTCTATTTGGTCACGATTATTATCAATATTATTAGTAATAATAGTTGAAGCAACAAACTTTGCACATTCCGAAGCTGCATTAACCATAGTAATAGAAATAACAGCTTTAGATTTTTCTCTATCTTTTTCAATAATATCTCTAGTAACTATATTAACAATACCGGGAATAATACCTTGTTCAAAGGCATTTTGAATTAATTCCATTTTTATAGATACAAGAATAGGGACTATCAGTATCAACACTAATGCTAATACCAATAGCCCCTATTCGATTAATATTACCTAATATTTACCTAATCGAGTCGGGTAATAGGTTATGCTTTTTCTTCAGTAGCAATAGCTTTAAGGATAGTTTCAACAGTTGCAATAGCAGTAGCTCCAGTAGGGAACGCTATTTGTACAATCTGATGAACAACTTCATCTCTAGTTTTCATTTCACGCGGAACAGCAAAACGAAGCGTAAAGATAGTATATCCAGCATCTGCACTATCAGGTTGCTTCAAAGGATTAATAGGATATGCAGGATACAGTTCAGTATAAGTATCACGGTAAGTATATTCAATACCTGCATCAGCAGCAGCTTTATTAGCTAAATCAGTAATATAAGCAGCGTCACCATAAGCAGGTAAACCGTGAGCTGTAACTGTAACAGCTATACCCATTAATTCATCAGCTCCAAGAATTTCATAATCAATACCTTTAGACTCAGCAGTTAAAGTAATTTTAGCATCAGCAACAGATGCTTTAATACCATGTCCAATAGTATTATTATTAATTTGGTTAGCTAATTTCTTTGCTACATCATTAGCAGTAGGATTAAGACCAGTATGAATGGTAGCAGTCCAACGATTACGTTCATTGAACTTTAATCCTTTTTTCACAATCATAATAGAATAATCAGAATAAGCATTTACATCTCCGATAGTAAGATTAGCAGAGAAAGTAGTAGCAGCTTGATAAACACCTTTAACAAAAGTAAGATGTTTCTTATAAGCTGGAAGAACTACTGGACCATTTGCTTCACGACCAAGATTAATGTAAAACTTATCGGTAATCTTAGTACCGTCAGCGTCAATAGTTTCCTTGCCATCAGCAAGATAAGTAAAAGCAACCGCTCCAGCAGCAAGAGGTAAGCTCGCTCCATAAGCGACATTGCCCGCTAACAAAAACTGTCTCATTTTTAATTTAATTTAGAGTTTAACTTTGTTTATCAGCTCCATTAGAAGTAGCACCAATACTAGCAAGATAAATCTGTACTGCACGCATAACTATTTCCATATGTAAATAAGGAGGTAAATCACAATTAACCCAATCTTCTTCTCTATCTTCATCAAACTTAACTTTAGCAGGTTCTTTGATATAAAGATATTTAACTAATTGAGGTTTAACTGTATTATTACGTCCAGTATATATATCAACATTGATACCAGATTCATCTCCAAATATAGTAACTATCGGAGCATCTTTCGCAGCACGATTACAAAAATCTCTTAGCGTTTGACCTAAATCTTCAGCTTCAATAATTCTGCAATCATAAATTGTCTTACCATTATAACTAACTTGAAAGCCTGTATATAGCATTATTCCGTCGCTATCAATATTAATTTTATAAGGGTCAACTTCTGTTCCATTACCTGTAATATCTCCGCCGTTAACAGTACCCGCTGTGTATAAAGTTCTAAGAGCATTAACAGGACTAATAGAAGCATTTTGTCGAGCAACCTTATCATTATAAGGAACTGGTCCAACGTTTTCTACTATTACATTTCTAGCTTTTTCAATTATAGCAGCATTAAGACAAATATCTATATCTTCCATGAGAATAGCACGGACGGTCTGCATACCCATCTGTTGTGCTAGTTCTCTGAACGTCACGTGCATCTCCCCAATGTTCATAATCAAATGTTTTTAAGTTTATTTTTATAAGCACTAACAAGAGCACTATTAGTAGGATTTTTAAACCACATAACAGCTTCCTTAACATTAGCACCAATGAACTCGCCATCAGGAGTAGTAATATTCTGATTATGAATTGCTCTAATAAATTCTCCACGAGAAATAAGAACCTCAATTAAAGATTTAATAGTAATATCTTTATCATTGCAAAGTTTATTAAACTTAGCAGGTTCATTTGTACTAAATTTATCAAGATGAGTTTGTTTATCGACAGTATCCATAGCCATACCGTTAGGAATATTAATATTATTGGCAACACAGTATTGAATAAATACAGCATCAAACAAATCACTATTCGTGAGAAGTTTAACATAATTGCCTTTAGCAGAATTAATTTCCTGACGATGTTTAGCAAGACGCTCAGCTTCTCTTTGGTCATCTTTAAAATAAAATCTAATAGATGGGTCAGAATTAATAAGAGCAATATCTTTAGCTACATCTTTATATAATAAACAATGACGATAAATTAGATAATCATCAAGAACAATAGGATAACCATATTTATACTTTTCACTTTCAAGAAGATTTAACTTAGTAATTTTAGCTTCAAGAGCTTCTCTAAGTTCTTTAACTCCTTTACGGTCACTATTCATATAAGCAGTTTCAATAGCTTCTTCTTCAGCTCTAAAACGAAGATAATCTCGTTTACGATTCCAAAAGAAAGAAATATCAAAAGTCTTACCTAGTTCATCAACTGAAACACTAATATTATTAAGATAAGCCTTAACCCGTGAAATAAAGTTTTCATTATTAGGAGCAAGACCAATTAAAGCAGGAAAATAAGATTCAATCTCACCTTTATTAGAAGAAAGAGTACGAGAACTACGAACACAACTACCAATCTTATCCATTCGTTTAGGTAATGTTTTATCATTAGCTCTACGATATAATGAATAATTAGTAACTAAATTAATAGTAATAGTTCGTTTTTCAGTATAAGGTTCATCAAGACTTTCATCTCTAAATCCTACTGTATTAGCAGGCTGTTTATCTACTCCATCCTCTACGGGGGGTATAACCTGTTTATCTGTATTTATATTAGAAGCAGCAGGAGTATTTTCTCCTGCTTTATTAGCTTCATTTACTTTGTTAAAATCCATATCTTAAATAGCTTCTTTTAAATGATTATAATACACATTTCAATAAGAACATCTTAGTGGTATTATCTACCTGCAAACCAATAGAGCCTTTAACTTCATAACGAGCCATATCAATTTCAGTAGCTGCATGATTAGTATTAGGCAATCCCCAGCAAGCAGGAATATCAGTCATACCCTCAATAACTTTAGCTTTATAAGCTTGTCCTTTTTGACGTACTATACGAACATTCTGATTACCTTTATAATTACTCATATCAATCAAAGCAGCTTGATGAGAAGTAATAGGCAAGCCAGTAGTAGGATGAATCATACCATTTTGCTTAGCAGCTTCAGCATCAGTACCCTTATCGAAATAAGCATTATGAATAACAGTAATAGTATATCCATCTGGAGTTTTATACTTATTAAAGTAACGTCCATAAGAAAGACCATCACCATTATCTTGAATCATCTTTTCACCAAGAGGTGTAATAAATCCGTTTTCTTTAGCATCAGTTCTGATAGCCATTTCAAAGTCACGAATAAATCCTTTACCGCCCATAAGAGCTACATTCTTATCGCCATCTTGAGTATCACGGTCAAGAACATCACCGATTGTACGTTCAAGTTTGTTAAGAGTCAGAACTTCACCATAAGTATCGTAGTTAGATTCACGACAAATTTCTAACATACCAGCAGTACGAGGAATAGGTTTACCATTATCATGGTCTTTCAAAGGAATAGTACCATCAGGCAAACGATTATATTCAGACTTCCACAACCGTTCTTCGTTCATTACTCTCATGTGCAAGTTGAACTGTCGCATCTCTTCGTTAATCCAAAGATTAGAAGTACCACCATTGTCATTTTGGAATTGATATTGAGTAATAACATTAGCAAGATTACCAGCTATTTCTTTAGAATAACGATAAAACTCAAGTTGAGAAGTCATTCCAGCAGGACCCATAGTATTGCTTCTGTTACCTTTAGAATAAGATTCAGAAACAGTAGGAGCACTCATTGCCCAATACATACCTTTAGCCAACCATTGAGGGTCAACATAAGCATCAGGATTAGGAGAAGTAAGTTTCAAAAGATAAGCATAACCATAAGCAGATTCACCTAAGTCTTTCTGAATACGAACTTGAGTAATACCATCGGGAGCAGTAAGACCATGTTGTTCAATAAACCAATGAGTAGAGAAATGAACTTCAAATTCACTACCATTTTGACCGGGTTTAGTAACAGCAGTATTAAAGTAAGTTACAAAGTCTGTAAACTTCATACGACCCATAGTTTTCCAAGTCCATTGTACAGTAGCAACATCTTTAATACCACGACTACCTTGACCTTCAGTAATAAAACTTAAAGGAAAACGGTCATCATCCATACCATAATTATAAGTCAGAAAACTATTAATTTCTTCTGGCTTTTGAAGCTGAAGATAAGCAATTGATTCTTCATTAGAATAACCTCTATCTTCATAACGAGTTTGTCCAATAACACGTAATGTTTTCATCTACAAATTTACTATTATGTTAATAACCAAAACGCTCATCTTTCAGAGCATCTTTTTTACTGTCAGGTTTAGTTATTTTAATAGCTCCTTTTGTAGTTTTACGTTGACTAGCAGTAAGTTTCAACTTTTTAGCTTCTTTATCAGAAACAGCCATTTCTATCAAACTATCATAACCTTTACCTGTATATTTAAGCCAAGCCTTAAGCAGTTCTTCATCGCGTCTTTCAGCAGGAGATAACTTCATTAAATCATTTTCATAACGAGAAAGTCCTTTATCATCAACTTGATAAACATAATTGAAGAAATCTTCTGGAGTAGTAGAAATTTGTTTTCCATTACGTTCAATAATAACAGTTTCAGGAATACGATAACCAGCAATTTGTCGTTTATCAATACATTCTTTAACTCCATTCCAAAATTCCACAAGTTGTTTCTCTTCTTCTGCTTTAACTCGCATAGCTTCTTTAGCATTAGCTTCACGCATTTCGTTATCAGCTTTCTGAAGAGCTTCAAGTTCTTCTTTAGCAACATTAAAAAGTTCATTACTATCTTTAAGATATTGAATATACTTATCAACATTACCACGACGATTAAATTCCTTAAACGCCTCACGAACAATAGCTTCTTGTTGACTTACATTATTTTCATCTACTTCAATACCGCTTCTATCTCGAAGTTCACCAAAGCCTTCAAATGAATTGCCATTTGCAACATAATAATTAAGAAAATCACCAACAATAGGATAATCTTCAAATAACTTATTAACACCAGCTTGAGCAAATTCGTCACGTTTTAAATCAATAACGGATTGAATATAACTTGCAACTCCTTGAGGAGTATTATCAAAAGCAACTGGTTTACCATCTTCTGAAGTAACAGAAACACCTACAAGTTCTTGAATCGATTTAACATCAATAGTATTTTCTTCTTTAGTATCTTCTACTTCAAATTCTTTAAGATAAGCAGCAACTTCATTTTTAGCTTTAAAGATATTACCTTTATCGTCAATAAGATTACCGTCTTTATCAACAGTATATTTATTATCTCCATCTTCGATAATAGTACCTTCTTCCAAACCATGTTCAGCATCAGCGTCATTCGCTTTGTCATTAGACTGACCCCCCGTGGAGGATGAAGATTGGTTATCTTTATTAGCATTAGAATCACTATTCCCATTTCCATTACCATTATTAGTAATATCATCAATAGGATTACCATCAGCATCTAACTGCCCTGTTTTACCTGTATCAAGGTCTGTAATGTCGTCAGTAGGTTTTCCATCACCATTAGATGTTTCACCATTAAAACCAAAACTATCAAAATTAGGCATAACTCTTTGTTTTTAATTAATTACTATATCACAAATATAAACTATAATAATAATACGAGTTTTACTTGTATCGTTAAAATATGTTCACCTTTAAGCCGATTTGCCGACTAACATACTATTGCTAACTAGGATATTTATTACTGATAACCTATCCTGTCGCTTTCAGAGAAGCCATGTATGAATCAAATTTTATCATAATGATTAATCTATCACGAAATGAATAAAGTGCTTAAAATGAGCTTAAAATGGCTCATGTGATGTAAAGAAAAATGAAAATGGGCTGAACCTACTTTCACAAGCAAGTCCAGCCCTATTATGAACAAAATTTAGAAGTACAGCCGATTATTTACTTTTACTATCATAACGATTTTTATTCGTTTTTGCAATCTTGACTTTATCATCACTTTCTTTAAGTTTAACAGCTAATTCTTTTTCTTTAAGTTGCGCTTCAACAGAAGTCTTTTGAGCATCTAAACTAAGTTTACTACGTTCAAGATTAAGTCTAGCATTTTCCATACGTTCTTCAGCTTGACTCTTTTCAGCATCACTAAGACCATTATCAAAACTCATAATATTAGCATTTGCTTTCATAGCTTCAATTTGACCATCAAGATATTTTTCAACTCTAATAGTTTCTCTATCTTGTTCTGCTTTTCTATCAATCTTAGCAAGTTCAAATTCTTGACGAAGTTGTTCTGTTTGTTGAGAAACACGTTCAACATCAAGTTCATGCTCACGTTGAATATTTTGATATTTATCAATAAGTTTGCTAATTTGAGCAACATTATCTCCACGAATAGCAGCATTAGCCATATCCATATTACCATTTTGAGCAGCACTAAATGCAAGCTGTTTATATTGTTCAAGTTTCTCACGTTCTTTAACAGAAGTTTTACAAGTAACAATATAGTTAGCAAATATATGACTATTAACATCAAGACTTAAATATCTAATATCGCCATCTTTAGTTTTATAAGAAGTATTAAGACCATCAATCCAAGCAAGTTTAGTATAATCCATTTCAGCTTGATAATCTCGTTCTCTCATTTTATCAAATATAAATTCAATAATAACAGAACCCATACTTCCACGAATAACTGCTTCATCAGTAACTCCTTTACCAGCACTATTAGCAATCTCACCATAACGTTGTGGAGTCATATCACATTCCATTTTAGCAGTCTGTTCAATCTCTTGGATAAGTTGTCCAAGTTCAGTAATATAATTATTCATTCGACTTTCAAGATAACGAACATTTTGTGCTTTAACAAGATTAGCATCATCTTCATCATCAATATAGAGTACACCATCAGCAGCCATACGATATATAGTTTCAGCAGGTTTTTTACCAAGAAGAGATTTAGCAATCATAAGAACATTCATCTTATTTTTAGCAATAGCCATTTCTCTATGATAAGAAACTATATTACGAAATACTTGATAAGGAATAACTGTATCTACAACACTAAATCTTCCAAAACCTGGAAGAAGTTCTGCAATACCATTATAAGGAAGTTTGCCATTCCTATTGTAAGCAATAGGACGAGCCTTATAAGGATATATACTTGTAGCACGAGAGCCAATTCTAACGCTCTCATAAACTTGTGGACGCCACACCCATTCAATACTAATATCACCACCAGCAGGGTTAAGCTGATAAGTTTCATCAACAATTCTTGTTGTAACAAATGCTCCATTACTATATGTAAGAATACCTTCTTTTATTTCACCTCTCCAAACAGTATGCCAAACTTCAAATAAACCATTATTAGCATCACGAGCCATTATATTAGTGTTCTTAATATGTTGCAAATCATCTTTATTAAATTTACTACATATATCACCAAAATAATACATATATTTATCCCAATTTAAAAGTGCTTTATCACTAGAAGTAGTAGCACTATATTGATAATATGTATCAAGAGCTTCACGTTCTTTTTCAGAAAGATATTCATAAAATTCATCTATAATTTGCTGTTTAGTCAACATACGACGTTCAGCAAACATATCATAATCTTCTGCAAACATACTATCATTAGGAACAGGAAAAGCATCTCTAACACTAACAACACGTTTAATTAATTGATTACCTACAACATCTCTATATGTATAACAAGCTCCAAAAGCAACAAATTCAAAATAAGCTCTAGCGTATATAGTAAAAGCATCAGTAAGGTCATCAATAACATTAATTAAATCTTGTCCTTGTGCACTAATATCATCAATAAAATTTTCATTAAATTCTTTAATAAAAGCTTCAATATCAACAGCTTGTTCAGGATTAAATTGTTCAGGATTATTACCTTCATTAACAAACTGCATATAACTTTCTTGTATTTTCTTAGCAACAGCTTGTTCTGCAAGTATCATAATTTGTTTACCAAGTTCAGCATCTCTAGCAAATACAACTTCTGGATTATTAGCTCCAACAATAAAATCATGTGGATTTTTGATATATTCACCAATATATCTTCTAATAATACCTTTCATCATATCATAATTACGCATAGTAGCTGGAAAACGAGTAAGATTTTCATCTTTCTCATTATAAGGATTAAGAGTTTTTCTATAATATTCTCTAGGAATATTACCAAGAAGAATATTAAACTGTTCTTCTACATTAAAATCAGCTTTACAAGCAATACCAGCTTCTATAACATAATCACAGCATTTAGCATACCAATCAACTTCTTGTTTTTCAGCATAACTAACATGCTGATTAGGGAAATCAAGTCTACCAAAATTATACATATCTTTATTTGTTTAATCTTAAAACCATTGTCTATTAAAAATATCTGTTTTATCATTCTCTTCTGTAACTTTCTTACGACTAGCAAGTTCTCGCTTACCTTTAATATCAATAGACTTCCAATATATACCTAAAAGTATAAGACTAGATATACGGTCAAAGTTACCTTCGGCATTAAACTTTTTAAGTTCAAGAATTGTTTGATAATCAAGAAATCTTTCAAAAACATAAATATCTTCTCCAAATTCATTCTTACCAATAACTTCATATAAGAACTCTTTAAGAAGTCGAAGACCATCTAGTTTCTTAGGACCACTACCAATATTATAACCATAACTAGTACTAACTTTTTCTTTAACAGCAGAATCCCAAACATATAAAGGTTCATAACCTAGATATTTAGTAGCTTTCCATTTACGAAAATTAGAAACAGTTTCACCACGATTTATTTCTACAAGTCCAGTACCAATACAATTATACCATTTACATAGTCGATAAAACTTTTCATCAGCTTCTTCTAGTCTTTCAGTACGTCCATAATATGCAGCACACAACTTAGGTTTAAATCCATTACGTTCTCTAGGCATTTCAATAACAAATATACTATTATGAGAATGTCTATCAGTAATTTCTTTTTTATCTTTATCAATACCAACAGGGTCATAAACTGCAACATAAGTACCAGGAAGAATACTTCTTATAAGTCTATCATTAATATATGTTTCTTCATATTCTGGAGCAAACCAAACTCTTATACAACCATGAGGGTCTTCGTTACCACGTCTAGGAACTCCTTGAATATAATCATAAGTTTTCATATCAGGATTTTCAATTCTTATACGAGCATTAGATTTAAAATAAATCTTTTTAGTTCCATCTTCAAATAGTTCACCATCAGTATAAAACTTATAACTATTATCAACTCGAAGTTTATCTTCAAACTTATTAAGAGCTTCACTACTAAATATATTTTCACTAGCACTACTAAAAGATTCAGCAGGAAATAAAGCGCGCTGACCAAGATAATTAAGATATTCTGCAAAAGTTTTAGCAGTCTTTTTCTTTTCAATTCTTTCTCGTGCAGCAAGCTTAAGTCCTATTCGTAGATTACTATTTCCATCTTCATCAAATCCTTTAACTCCATCTATCTCTCCTTCAAGACCCCAAGCATAAGATTTAAAGAATCCACAAACTTCATTACGAGCATCATTATCAAAAACATTTTCAAAAGCCATAAATCCAAATGCTCTAGGATTATAAAAGTTTTGTTCAAATATTTGCATATTAGCAGCAGTAGCAGTTCCCCAAGCCATAAGAGTACCAGTAGTACGAGTACCAACAGTCATTGTAGGTTCAGTCACATTCATGAACTCATCAAAGTTTTGCATTGTAGACAATTCTTCAACTTTAATAGTAACAGCATCTTTACCAATAGCACAGTCTGGATTATTATTAGCACTAACACTTAAAAGAGAACTAGACCAACTATCATCAGCTTCAACTCCATTTTTCATACGATAACCAAGTTTAAAACTATCAGTAGTAGGACTAAATATTCCTCTTTTAAATGGAGTTTTCTCTTCAAAGAACTTTAAGTTATTAACAGCAAAGTCACTTAAACCCCCTTGTTTAATCAAATATTTATTATCAGCTGCAACATGAATAACAACTTTATGTTTAGATAAGTTAACTTCGTTAGAACTATCAGCAGCCATAATATAAGAAAAACCTCCACGTCGAGTTTTATCAATAATAAGATGCAAACCATTACGTCTACAAAATTCTATAATTTGCCAAGTCCAAAATTGGGCATCAATAAAACTAGGAAAACTATAAATCTTTTTAGCAGTAGCTCCATGTTCAGTAACAATAACAGATGATTCATCTGTACGTTCCATACGAGTATAATTAAGAAAATTATAATGACCACCTGTTATCCAAACATCTTCTATACTTCCATCTGGATTTTGCCAACAAGGAGCAGAAAAACCATTACGTCGTCTATCACATTCTCTACGTCTAAATTGTCTATGAGGAATACTATCAACTTTAAATTGAGTATATTTACCTGTGGCTTGATATGTTCTAGCAGCTTCATTAAAAAGTTCAGTATTAACAAATTTGCCAGGTCTAATATTTAAAAGAAAACCACCACTATCTCCAATTAAAAAGTTATTATGAGGGTCATACCATCCACAATCACTAGCTTTCTTATACTTTTTCTCTTTATCAGGTTCTTCAATGTATTCTAGAAAAGGATATTTACCATCAGCCATAATATTTTATTTAACTAGTAAACAAACAACAAAAGCGATAGCGCAAACAGCACCACCGCTTACCAAATATCTATTATTACGTTTAATACGTTCAATAGATTTATTTAAATTATCATTTGTTTTATTACTATTATTAAGATTATATTGTAAAGTTTCAACTTCTTTATGAAGAGCATTATATTTAATCTTATGAAGATTAATTATACTGTCTTGTTCATTAATAATATCTTTATAAAGTTTAGCTTTAATAATTTTAGTATTAGCAACCTTAATCATATTAATAGGAACAAGAACAGTTGTATCAGTAGTGTTGACTCCCCGTGGAGGATGCACTACATTATCAATCTCACTCTGACACCAACTTCTTGAATAACTCCCAAGTAGCACTGTCATTAAGACTAATAACTTTATCTTCAATATCTTTTTCATGTTCTTTAAGTTTATAAACTACACTTTCTCTTTCAGTTATAACTAACTGTATAGAATCAATCCGAACATGATTAATAGCGGTGTCACTTTTATTATATGAATTGACTTCTACACTAAAACGACTTATTGATAAATACAGAGTAACACATAAATTAATAATCGCTATTATAAATATTGCTATTAACATCTTCTTCATAATTCTATACAGTATTAAGTTAATCTTTTATTTCTATAAGTTTATTAAGCAAATCAAGATTCCATCTACCAGTTTCTTTAAGACCAAGAACTCTTTGAGCCATCTTGATAGCTGCAACTTGACCACAATTCACGTTAGTATCAAATAATTGTTCAGCAACTCTCTGACTATTAAAATCATCAAGTTCAAATACATCCCAATAACCTATTTTATACTTTTCCCAAACAAGTTTCTGAAGCTGAACATCATTATCAAGTTTAGACTTAAACTCTTTACTACCAACAGTATAATGTTTCTTATAAGAATCAATCATAGTCCAACCTTGCCAAGTAGGATTATATTTACGACTGATACCTTTATAAGTTTCTCCACCAGCATCATCTTTATCGTTTACATAACCACCTTCTTTAATAGATAGTTTTTTAAAAGCATCTCCAAAGTAAGCCATAATTTAATTTATATAAGGATTAGTACAATATCTAAAACAATCAACAGCGTCATAATAATCATCTTCATCAAATTCTTTAATAGTTATCCAAAACCAAAGACATCTAATTTGAACTTTATATTTAGCAACAGTAACTATAACTTTATATCTAGCACTACTATATTCAGTATTAACTTTTTTATTAATACAACAAATAAGTCTAATATTATTTTTACGTTTAACTATATACATAATTTAATCTTCATTTAATACTCTATTAACCCAACCTCTAAGAAATTTGATATTATTTCCTTTACCGGCGATGTCATTATAATATCTAATACGTTCAAGTTTATACTTAGCTACAAAATAATCAGCACTAATTGTAGTATCAGACTTATAAGCATTAAGAGAATCTTGAGTTCTACGAAGTAATTCTTTAGTTAAAACTAATTCATTAATAGCAGTAGAATCAGTAACAGGAACATAACGAATTTCAGGAACTGGAGTAATACGTTTAGTGCATCCACTAGATAAACAAACAGCAAATATAACTAAAACAATAAAAC
>ERZ1035025.919-NODE-919-length-16806-cov-5.620441_pt1 | contig 16806 bp, 15 predicted proteins | sample MGYA00520619_ERZ1035025 | MGnify/ENA primary metagenome ERZ1035025 (study PRJEB33766, sample SAMN09781742) | gut metagenome | biome: gut microbiome | host: Homo sapiens | place: Madagascar | study: EMG produced TPA metagenomics assembly of the PRJNA485056 data set...
CCCGTTGAACTCGCTGACTTCGAGACAGCAACAAGAATTATGGCGTATGACGTGGATCAAATCAACATGCATTACGGTCCTGAAACCATACAGTACTATCGCATGGTCAAAGCTTTTTCAGCATTGAATGACATCGGGGCGGAAAAAGCTGCTGTAGCTGTGGAAGATCTGTCCAAGGTGCCAGAGTACCGCCGGGAAGACGGCGCAGCCAGCCGGGAGACCACACCAACCACGTCCGCCAACAAATAATCCCTGTCCAGTTTATTGACACGCCACGCGCGGGGATGTCCGCATTTGTCTGCACCTTGAAGCATGAACAAAGCCTGACAAAGTGCCGCCGCGAATAATGCACCACGATACGCGCGCGGGAATCCTCCGATCACCTCAGCATAAAAAAGAAAAACCGCCCCCGGCGGCAACCGGGAACGGTTTTGAATAGATAGCTTGCCCAGAGGGACAATACCACCCAGACAGTAGTATTATACCCTCTTTGGGCAGGCTTTTCAAGCTATACCCAAGGAGGTTTTATTTTATGGGTAAACGCACGAATACGGCCCGGTGGACGGGCAAACACTGGCGCATTGATGTGCAGCAAGACGGCAAGCGCAAGAGCTTCTACAGCAGCACGCCGGGCCGCACCGGCCAGCGGGAAGCCAACGCCAAGGCCGACGCCTGGTTAGATGACGGCATAAACCCACGCGGGGAACGTGTGGGTGCCCTGTATCCGCGCTGGTTCGCCACGATGCAGGAAACGACCAGCGCGGGCAACTGCCGCAATATTGCCAGTCGCTGGAAGATCTGGATTCTGCCCATGATTGGCAGCAAGCGCATTACCTCATTGACAGAACAGGACGTGCAGGAAGTCGTGAACAAAGCCTATGCAGCAGGCAAGAGCAAGAAAACACTCAAGAGCCTGTGCGCGGACATGCGGGCCTTCTTCAAATACTGCCGCCTGTGCAAGCTGTCCACGTTCAACCCGGAATCACTGCGCATACCCGCCGGGGCACGGTACAAAGGCAAACAGGTTTTGCAGCCTGCCGACCTGGTAAAGCTGTTCAACGTGGATACTACCACATACCGCGGGCAGATCGTGGAAGATGAATATATAAATGCCTACCGCTTCCAGGTGCTCACAGGCCTGCGCCCCGGGGAAGTCATCGGTCTTGACTGGGCAGACATCCGCGGCGATACCGTCCATATCTGCCGGTCTGTCAACATCAAGGGCGAACAGACGCGCGGCAAGAACGAAAACGCTGTGCGCTCTTTCTCTGTGTCTTCCCTGGCCCGGCGGGTTCTGAATGCCCAGCAGGACGCCACAGGCAGGCGCGGCAGTGTGTTCCGTATTACCAGCGAACCGCACTATTACAAGCGCTGGAAAGTCTACTGCGCAGCCAACGGCCTGACACCTTGCAGCCTGTACGAACTGCGCCACACGTTTGTGTCTGTGGTGAAAACGTTGCCCGCCGGGGAAGTCAAGGCGCTTGTGGGCCACAGCGCCGACATGGATACATTCGGCGTATATTCCCACACCCTGACCGGCGATGCCGCCCACACCGCCCAGGCCGTGAACGGCGTGTTCCTGCAAGTGCTGAAAAATGCCTGATTCTGTCGCCCTGCCCGGCGGACCTGTACCGCACTTTATACCGCACTTTTGTATTTTCCCATACCCTGCCCTGCTCTTACAGCAGAACAGAAGCGCAAATAAAGAGCATAGCTGTGCAGAATTACGAGCGTGACATTTTAACGTAATTCCGCGCCGTATCGGTTCGAGTCCTGTCACCTCGACCATAGAAAAAGCACTTAGAAACGCAAGTTTCTAGGTGCTTTATTTTTGTTATACCGCAGTGTTTACCGCACCTGCGCCATAAAGGTCTATCAATAGGAACGGGGAACGGCATCGGAACCGTTCCCCATCGATTGGCATTTGGCAGGCGTAGCATCCTCCTGCATCTCTCAGGGCAAAGCCCTTGTCGTTACCATCGGCGTGTGGTCGCTACGAAATCTACCACCTCAAATGCCTTTCTTATCCTATGCTTATTGTAGCACATTCATTCCCGGCTGTAAAGCATTTCTACATCACATCGTACAAATACGCGTTCCTGGTATCCAGATACTCAACCAGGCGTTCTTCCACGCTGCCGCCATGGTTCCAGGCGGCAAAGCCGGTGCCGGTGTAGGAATGGTATGTAATGACTTCCTCGTGGAAGCGGTTCAATGCCGGATTGCGGCGCAGTTTGGTTAATGCTTTATGCTCTGCCGTTTTGCCCTGGCCGCTTTTTAATTCCAGCGTTGAATCAATCTCGGCCCAGGTCTGGCGCTGGTAATACCGCCGCCGGATAACAGCGGCTTCTTTGTCGGACAGCTTGGCAAGGGCTTCTTCGATTGCATCATGCAGCTGTTCCGCAAATAGATCATCTTCTACCGCCTGCAAATCTGCCGCCGCTGACGGGTCTTCCTGCTGTTCGCCAACGGTGGCGCTGCCGCTGTCCTCCACGTCAAGGGGCAGATCAAGGCTTGTGCAGTGGTTCAGCGGGTCGGCGCTGGCCTTGTGCTGCCGGCCGTCCTCGCCGGTTACGTTGCGTTCATGGCCGTTGGTCAATGCGCGCTGTATCTGCCGCCGCTGGGTCTGTATCAACCAGTTGGCGAATGTCCCGGCGGCTGGGTCGTATGTCTGGGCCGCGTGCTGGACAGCAAAAAAGCCCTCCTGTTCAAAGTCGTCAGCGGTCAGGCCGTGGGCGTCTGCAAGGGCCTTGTGGGCCGGGTACCACTTCCAGAACATAGAGCGCAGCAGGCCCTTGTTCAGCTCCCACAGCTGGCCCAGAGCGTAACTGTTGCCGGTGGCGGCAAGGGCGGCAAGTGCTGCATTTGTGGCCTGCTGCTCGGCAGTGTTCACAGTCTCCATTGAATCCTCCCCATAAACAAGAAAAGCGCGCAGGCTGTAAACCCGCGCGCTTTTGCGCTTTAATCAGGTGGTGGCCTGATAATAAATGCCGGTCTTTTTGTTGTCCAGCACAAACGCGTCATAGCAGATACGGCCAGTAACTACCGCGCCGCTGCTGTAAATCGTGTCCGTGTGAATCTTGTAGTCTTCCAGCTTGACCGGCCCAACGGTAGCGGACGGGTGTGCAACCATAAAACCAAACTTTGCGGGCAAACGGTTTGCGGGGACCTTTTGCACGCTCATGCCGTCAAGGTTGCCAATCACGCCGCGCAGGCGCATGTCTTCGCCGATGTCGGTTTCAAGGATAATGTCCTTGCTCTTCTTCATCAGCTGGTAGGTTGACGGGGTAACCACAAGAACGCGGTCCGTCTCCGGCACTTCCGCATCGTCCAAAGTCTGGGAAGCGGCCAGAATCTCATCATAGATGTTTTCAGAGGTCAGGGCCTTGGCGGTGGGCTTGGTGCCTGCCAGGCTGCACATCTTGGCGTAGGTGTAAGTGTCAACTTCCGGAATAACCACTTCGCGCAGCTCACGCGCCAGGGCGCTTGCCGCCTGCACCTGCTGGGCGGTTTCGTCTTCGTCCAGCTTGTCAATATTGAAGATAAAAGAACGGTCCTTGTTCAGGGTCATTTCCTCGTTGGTCGCGTTCAAATCCTCAATAGAGCCAAACCGGCTGAAATTGCCTTCCTCCGGGCCGGTGCGGCCGTAGTCCGTCAGCTTTGCGGTGCTGATCTTGTACACTTTCACCGTGTGGGCGCCCGTCCAATCAAAATCCTGATTGGTCAAAAGGGCGCGCTTGGATTCCGCTTTGAACTGTTCATCAGTGTACGGAGAAAATTTTGTTGCAAGGGAAATTGCCATTATGATTCATCCTTTCAGTGATGCCGAAACGCTTCACGGATTTCATCACTGGAAGAAATCGCCCCCGAGTTGCCGGGCCGGGTAAAGATAATGCGCGGCGCATCCCCCGCGATGTTGGGGAATGCTGCAAGCAGCTTGTCCGCCTGGTTTTTGAACGCATCAAAGTTGCTGGTATCCAGCACGTCAAGCAGCTGGGCCGGGTAGTGTTTGTTACCGGCCACAAGCTCACGGCACTGCATGGCGTGTTCACGGGCGGCAAGGTCTTTTTCGCGCTCGGCCAGGGGATCCGGTGTCTGTTCCGGTGCTGCCTTGCTGCGTTCGCGTGCAAGCCGGTCCGCTACAATGCGGTTGACTTCTTCCTGGGTAAATGTCTTGCCCCCTGTTCCCGCCGGGGTTGCGTTGGTCTGCTGGGTTTGCGCTTCGGCTGTGTTCTGCTGGGCGTTCTGGGCGCCCTGCGTGGTGTTTGTGGTATTGTCCATGTAAGTTTCCTTTCCCGGCTGTTTCCCCCGCCGTGGGGTGGATTTGTGCCGCCGTGGCCGCGTCCTGCTGCAACGTGGGCCGGTCACATAAACACAGGGAAAGATTAAAGCCCCAAAGAAACACCTGGAGAAAACACCGAAAGCGCAGGAGTGAACGCTTTGCTGTGGGGAAAACAGCACAAACCGGCAAAAAAACAGGCGCAAGAAAAGGCTTTAACCTTTCCCTGCGCCTGTGTGGCTTACCTGTTGGCGGTACTCTGTGATAGTTTTATTCTACCACAGAACGCGGCTTTTTGCAAGTGGTCATGTACCACACCGTCACGCCGCCGGGGGCTGTGCTTTCATGCTGCCGGGCGTCCGGTACGGTCTGCAGCAGCTCGGCGCGGGTGCGCTCAAACAGGGCCTTTTCCGGGGCCGTGTAGGTGATCTTGATTTTCAAATATAAGCGCCCCTTTCCATGCCTGCAGCGGCTTCAAGCGCTGCCTGGTGGAAGCTCATGCCCGCCGGGGCCAGGACTACCACAACGTCCGTGCGTTTATCCCAGGCCGCTACAAAATCGCGCCCACGCCGCACATAGTAGTCTTTGCCGCCGATCTGGTAGTAGTGGACGGTCTTGCCCTTATACGTTCCGATCAGCACTAACCGCACCCCCTTCCCGTTGGGCGTATTCCATGCCGGCCGCAAACACGGACGAAAGCATAAACACAAGGTTTGTTTCGCTTTCTTTGTTTACCGGCTTGGCTCCCCACAGGTCAAGCACTTCATAACAAAACGCATAGGTACCGCCGGGCAGGGGTTCAGAATTGTGAATCAGATCATACGCTTCCCAGGCGGTCAGCATAGCCGGTGCACTCATGCTTCCACCTCGCTTCCTTCTCGGTTCAGCTCTTCCAGTGCGGCTTGCAGCTGGATTTTCAGGCGGTCGCGCTCAACCTGGACGGCGGTCTGCTGCCACAGGTCGGCCAGGTCAACGTGGGCGGTGATGGTTTCGCCCTTGCGGATGGTGGCCACAGTGTAGCCGCTGCGCTCAAACTGCTGGGTAATGTAGCCCGCCGGGCGCAGGTCCAGGCGGTTCAGGGCGCTGATCTTGCCGCCGTCCAGCACTACGGTTTCGGTGTAGACGGTGCGCGGCTTCGGCTCCCGCTGGTCGATGTATTCAACCACGTAGGCGGTCAGATTGATGATTTTTTCAGTTTTCATTTGCTTTTTCCTTCATTTTCGGGTACAATAGAGGGCGGTAATTTCGCGCTATGCAATCGCTTTTTACCGTCCGCCGCTCTGGGTGTTGGTAGCACCCGGGGCGGCATTTCTTTTTGTGGCTGATCTTCGCGCTGACATTCGCAGCGCTCGCCGGGGTCAAGGTTGGCCCCACAGCGGGGGCAGGTGTGGTAGATCATAGCGGTTTGCGATGGATTTCACGCGCAACGGCCTGCATGGCGGCGGTCAGATCTTGAATATTAAGTTCAACGGTTTCAAGGTCTGCCGGTTCAGGTACAAGGCCACATGACCCCAGGGGGGAATTATACGCGCGATGTCTCCACATGGCGCAGTTGCTACCCTCGCACTTCTGCAGATCGGGGCCAGCTTTCAGAGACAGCAACGGACAAATCGGAACCTCCGTTTTCACGGCCCCAAGATTGACCGATTCAAGAACGTTTTCAGTTGAATTTTCCATTTTATTACTCCTTTCGTTGGGTATGTATATACCGTTCGTACCGTTTCTGACCGGTTATATCGTCACATAACATGAACGGTAACAAACTAAATAAACGGTAGTTACATATTAAGAGAAAGACAGGTTTGCTGTTCAGTGTCTTCGCTGCTATCACCTGTAAGGTACTTGTAAAAGTGGTGCTTTCCGCCGCCTGTTCCGTTTTTCGCCCGGTCGTGCTTGATACCGTCCACGCTGTACAGCAGCGGGTCAAGGGTCTTTAAGCTCTGGGTCAATGCCCTGGGATTCGCGGCCAGGTTCCTGTGCGTCAAGATCTTCCCATCTGTCAGCAGCTCTTGTGCGCTGCATGACCATGTGCCGCCGCCCTGGGCAACCAGTTTGCGGATGGTCTGCACAATGGGGTTGTTCTCGTACTCTTCCCGCTGTCGTTTCCGGGCCAGCAAATCAGCATCGCCAAGGTTTTGCCAACGGTATACGCGCTGATCGAACTTCAAGGCAAGCTGTTTGCTTTCAATATCGCGGCCGGTGATAGAAAGCGTTGTCGTATCATCGTTGCGGTTCTGCCGGGTCATAACTATGGCCGTATCAGCCGCGCCTAGTATGCCGTTGGTGCCGCTGATCCGATTGAATGGGTCGGTTTCGTCATTCATTTTGCGCAGATGGTGAACAACCACAATACAGATACCATGCGTACCGGCAAATTCTTGCAGCTTGCCAGTATCCTTGTAATCTGCTTCATATGCGTTTACGGGGGCAGTCTTGACCGAACGCACCTTTTGCAGCGTATCAATTACGATCAATCCACAGTCCGGGTGCTCGGTCAGATAATCTTCCAGCTGGTTGATTAGTCCGTTGTCAATGTCGTTGCAGCTGGTTGCAAAATCGAACCCGGCGGGTGCACGTTCGCCCTGTAGTACCTTGTTCATGCGCTCATTCAAACGGCGGTCATTATCCTCAAGCGCAAGGTAAAAACTGCCTTTTTTGACCGTCTGGTGGTTCAAGAATGAATTCCCATAGGCCACGGACAGGCATAAATCAAGCACAAACCAGCTTTTGCCGTATTTGGGCGGCGATGCCAGCAGGGCCAGCCCTTGCGGCAACAGGTCCGCAACAATCCATTGCACCGGCGGAAACTCTTTATCTTGCAGTTCTCTGGCCGATATGGTTTTTAGCTTGTTGACCTCTCCCGGCTCTTCATCCTTCTTCGGGCAAAGCATGCGCAGCGTTTCCAGTGCGTCTTGTTTGCGTGTTCCCGGCGGAACGGCGGCTTCTTTCTCGTGGTAGGGTTCCAGCGTTTCAGCGGGCAGCTGTTCGCGCACAACACGGTAGTGGAAGATCTGTTCAAGCAACTTTGCCCGGTGTTCGCTGCTGCTTGTGGCGCAAGCCAGATAATACAGCATGTCAGTCATGCCGGGGCTCAACATGTGCTTGCCCAGGGCGTCAATCAGGTCTGTAAAGTCTGCTTCTGTGCAGGCTGCAAGCGGCCCGTTTGCTGTCCACTGTTCAGCTGACCACAAAATGCGCCCCGCCGCCTGCTGAGCCCGGTAATAGTCCTTGAACGCAAGCCACTGCGTGCCGGTCTCTTGTTCTTTCAATTCCGGCCCGCCTTCCTGTGGTCAAAGAAGTACTTGCTGTACTCCTCCGGCGGAATATGCAGCGCTTCGGCAATGGCTTCCATCTGCCAGGCGTCAAAGGGCTGCTTGCCCTGCATCCTGGCCGTCATGGTGCTGGACGCCATACCGGCCGCGCGGGCAACCTCGTTTTGCGACATTTCGCACTGCGCGAAACGCACGCGCAGGTTGTAGAATGGTCTGTACATGGTTTAGTCCTCCTTCAAGTCTTCCAGTTTCATACCCAGAGCGCGGGCAACATGCTGTGCGGTTGTACGCCAGACGGGCCGCCCCTTTCTCATGCTGATAACAGCGCTTCGGCCTACGCCAGCTTTCTGCGCCAGCTCTTCGCCGGTCAGGTCCTGCCGGGCCATTTCGGCAATTAGTTTGATTCTGTCAACAGTGATTGATTTTGACATTGTGTGTTTACCTCCTTTTGTTTGTGTTCATACAGGCTTATGTCTGTGTTTCATAATATAGCACATGCTTTTGTATGTGTCAATGGTTTGAAATACACTTTTTTGCTTGTATTCTGTATTCAGGTCTGGTATAGTAGAAACGAGGTGATAGCATGAAAGACGAACGCGCAACACTAATAGGAAACGAAATAAAGCAATGCAGACTAGAACGCGGCCTAACGCAAGCCCAGCTTGCCGAAAAACTGAATGTAAAGTATCAAACTGTACAGGCGTGGGAACGAGGTTTAAGAACGCCAAAACTTGAAACGCGTGAAAAGATCGCGCTTGCACTTGATGTAAACCTTTCAAGGCTTCTTGCACTTGATGAACGGGGTGCAGGGGCTTTATTGGGATATGATAGCGATTTATACACACATGACGAAGAAGAATTGATAGGATATTACCGAATGTTGAATAGTGTCGGAAAAAAGAAAGTTTCTACATATGCAGAAGATTTGACCGACCTTCCACAATACACTGTGCCTGATAAGCCGATATCGAACAAATAACCCCTGTTCAGTTTATTGACACACCACGCCCGCATTTGTCTGCACCTTGAAGCCTGAACAAAGCCTGACAAAGTGCCGCCGCGAATAATGCACCACGATACGCGCGCGGGAATCCTCCGATCACCTCAGCATAAAAAAGAAAAACCGCCCCCGGCGGCAACCGGGAACGGTTTTGAATAGATAGCTTGCCCAGAGGGACAATACCACCCAGACAGTAGTATTATACCCTCTTTGGGCAGGCTTTTCAAGCTATACCCAAGGAGGTTTTATTTTATGGGTAAACGCACGAATACGGCCCGGTGGACGGGCAAACACTGGCGCATTGATGTGCAGCAAGACGGCAAGCGCAAGAGCTTCTACAGCAGCACGCCGGGCCGCACCGGCCAGCGGGAAGCCAACGCCAAGGCCGACGCCTGGTTAGATGACGGCATAAACCCACGCGGGGAACGTGTGGGTGCCCTGTATCCGCGCTGGTTCGCCACGATGCAGGAAACGACCAGCGCGGGCAACTGCCGCAATATTGCCAGTCGCTGGAAGATCTGGATTCTGCCCATGATTGGCAGCAAGCGCATTACCTCATTGACAGAACAGGACGTGCAGGAAGTCGTGAACAAAGCCTATGCAGCAGGCAAGAGCAAGAAAACACTCAAGAGCCTGTGCGCGGACATGCGGGCCTTCTTCAAATACTGCCGCCTGTGCAAGCTGTCCACGTTCAACCCGGAATCACTGCGCATACCCGCCGGGGCACGGTACAAAGGCAAACAGGTTTTGCAGCCTGCCGACCTGGTAAAGCTGTTCAACGTGGATACTACCACATACCGCGGGCAGATCGTGGAAGATGAATATATAAATGCCTACCGCTTCCAGGTGCTCACAGGCCTGCGCCCCGGGGAAGTCATCGGTCTTGACTGGGCAGACATCCGCGGCGATACCGTCCATATCTGCCGGTCTGTCAACATCAAGGGCGAACAGACGCGCGGCAAGAACGAAAACGCTGTGCGCTCTTTCTCTGTGTCTTCCCTGGCCCGGCGGGTTCTGAATGCCCAGCAGGACGCCACAGGCAGGCGCGGCAGTGTGTTCCGTATTACCAGCGAACCGCACTATTACAAGCGCTGGAAAGTCTACTGCGCAGCCAACGGCCTGACACCTTGCAGCCTGTACGAACTGCGCCACACGTTTGTGTCTGTGGTGAAAACGTTGCCCGCCGGGGAAGTCAAGGCGCTTGTGGGCCACAGCGCCGACATGGATACATTCGGCGTATATTCCCACACCCTGACCGGCGATGCCGCCCACACCGCCCAGGCCGTGAACGGCGTGTTCCTGCAAGTGCTGAAAAATGCCTGATTCTGTCGCCCTGCCCGGCGGACCTGTACCGCACTTTATACCGCACTTTTGTATTTTCCCATACCCTGCCCTGCTCTTACAGCAGAACAGAAGCGCAAATAAAGAGCATAGCTGTGCAGAATTACGAGCGTGACATTTTAACGTAATTCCGCGCCGTATCGGTTCGAGTCCTGTCACCTCGACCATAGAAAAAGCACTTAGAAACGCAAGTTTCTAGGTGCTTTATTTTTGTTATACCGCAGTGTTTACCGCACCTGCGCCATAAAGGTCTATCAATAGGAACGGGGAACGGCATCGGAACCGTTCCCCATCGATTGGCATTTGGCAGGCGTAGCATCCTCCTGCATCTCTCAGGGCAAAGCCCTTGTCGTTACCATCGGCGTGTGGTCGCTACGAAATCTACCACCTCAAATGCCTTTCTTATCCTATGCTTATTGTAGCACATTCATTCCCGGCTGTAAAGCATTTCTACATCACATCGTACAAATACGCGTTCCTGGTATCCAGATACTCAACCAGGCGTTCTTCCACGCTGCCGCCATGGTTCCAGGCGGCAAAGCCGGTGCCGGTGTAGGAATGGTATGTAATGACTTCCTCGTGGAAGCGGTTCAATGCCGGATTGCGGCGCAGTTTGGTTAATGCTTTATGCTCTGCCGTTTTGCCCTGGCCGCTTTTTAATTCCAGCGTTGAATCAATCTCGGCCCAGGTCTGGCGCTGGTAATACCGCCGCCGGATAACAGCGGCTTCTTTGTCGGACAGCTTGGCAAGGGCTTCTTCGATTGCATCATGCAGCTGTTCCGCAAATAGATCATCTTCTACCGCCTGCAAATCTGCCGCCGCTGACGGGTCTTCCTGCTGTTCGCCAACGGTGGCGCTGCCGCTGTCCTCCACGTCAAGGGGCAGATCAAGGCTTGTGCAGTGGTTCAGCGGGTCGGCGCTGGCCTTGTGCTGCCGGCCGTCCTCGCCGGTTACGTTGCGTTCATGGCCGTTGGTCAATGCGCGCTGTATCTGCCGCCGCTGGGTCTGTATCAACCAGTTGGCGAATGTCCCGGCGGCTGGGTCGTATGTCTGGGCCGCGTGCTGGACAGCAAAAAAGCCCTCCTGTTCAAAGTCGTCAGCGGTCAGGCCGTGGGCGTCTGCAAGGGCCTTGTGGGCCGGGTACCACTTCCAGAACATAGAGCGCAGCAGGCCCTTGTTCAGCTCCCACAGCTGGCCCAGAGCGTAACTGTTGCCGGTGGCGGCAAGGGCGGCAAGTGCTGCATTTGTGGCCTGCTGCTCGGCAGTGTTCACAGTCTCCATTGAATCCTCCCCATAAACAAGAAAAGCGCGCAGGCTGTAAACCCGCGCGCTTTTGCGCTTTAATCAGGTGGTGGCCTGATAATAAATGCCGGTCTTTTTGTTGTCCAGCACAAACGCGTCATAGCAGATACGGCCAGTAACTACCGCGCCGCTGCTGTAAATCGTGTCCGTGTGAATCTTGTAGTCTTCCAGCTTGACCGGCCCAACGGTAGCGGACGGGTGTGCAACCATAAAACCAAACTTTGCGGGCAAACGGTTTGCGGGGACCTTTTGCACGCTCATGCCGTCAAGGTTGCCAATCACGCCGCGCAGGCGCATGTCTTCGCCGATGTCGGTTTCAAGGATAATGTCCTTGCTCTTCTTCATCAGCTGGTAGGTTGACGGGGTAACCACAAGAACGCGGTCCGTCTCCGGCACTTCCGCATCGTCCAAAGTCTGGGAAGCGGCCAGAATCTCATCATAGATGTTTTCAGAGGTCAGGGCCTTGGCGGTGGGCTTGGTGCCTGCCAGGCTGCACATCTTGGCGTAGGTGTAAGTGTCAACTTCCGGAATAACCACTTCGCGCAGCTCACGCGCCAGGGCGCTTGCCGCCTGCACCTGCTGGGCGGTTTCGTCTTCGTCCAGCTTGTCAATATTGAAGATAAAAGAACGGTCCTTGTTCAGGGTCATTTCCTCGTTGGTCGCGTTCAAATCCTCAATAGAGCCAAACCGGCTGAAATTGCCTTCCTCCGGGCCGGTGCGGCCGTAGTCCGTCAGCTTTGCGGTGCTGATCTTGTACACTTTCACCGTGTGGGCGCCCGTCCAATCAAAATCCTGATTGGTCAAAAGGGCGCGCTTGGATTCCGCTTTGAACTGTTCATCAGTGTACGGAGAAAATTTTGTTGCAAGGGAAATTGCCATTATGATTCATCCTTTCAGTGATGCCGAAACGCTTCACGGATTTCATCACTGGAAGAAATCGCCCCCGAGTTGCCGGGCCGGGTAAAGATAATGCGCGGCGCATCCCCCGCGATGTTGGGGAATGCTGCAAGCAGCTTGTCCGCCTGGTTTTTGAACGCATCAAAGTTGCTGGTATCCAGCACGTCAAGCAGCTGGGCCGGGTAGTGTTTGTTACCGGCCACAAGCTCACGGCACTGCATGGCGTGTTCACGGGCGGCAAGGTCTTTTTCGCGCTCGGCCAGGGGATCCGGTGTCTGTTCCGGTGCTGCCTTGCTGCGTTCGCGTGCAAGCCGGTCCGCTACAATGCGGTTGACTTCTTCCTGGGTAAATGTCTTGCCCCCTGTTCCCGCCGGGGTTGCGTTGGTCTGCTGGGTTTGCGCTTCGGCTGTGTTCTGCTGGGCGTTCTGGGCGCCCTGCGTGGTGTTTGTGGTATTGTCCATGTAAGTTTCCTTTCCCGGCTGTTTCCCCCGCCGTGGGGTGGATTTGTGCCGCCGTGGCCGCGTCCTGCTGCAACGTGGGCCGGTCACATAAACACAGGGAAAGATTAAAGCCCCAAAGAAACACCTGGAGAAAACACCGAAAGCGCAGGAGTGAACGCTTTGCTGTGGGGAAAACAGCACAAACCGGCAAAAAAACAGGCGCAAGAAAAGGCTTTAACCTTTCCCTGCGCCTGTGTGGCTTACCTGTTGGCGGTACTCTGTGATAGTTTTATTCTACCACAGAACGCGGCTTTTTGCAAGTGGTCATGTACCACACCGTCACGCCGCCGGGGGCTGTGCTTTCATGCTGCCGGGCGTCCGGTACGGTCTGCAGCAGCTCGGCGCGGGTGCGCTCAAACAGGGCCTTTTCCGGGGCCGTGTAGGTGATCTTGATTTTCAAATATAAGCGCCCCTTTCCATGCCTGCAGCGGCTTCAAGCGCTGCCTGGTGGAAGCTCATGCCCGCCGGGGCCAGGACTACCACAACGTCCGTGCGTTTATCCCAGGCCGCTACAAAATCGCGCCCACGCCGCACATAGTAGTCTTTGCCGCCGATCTGGTAGTAGTGGACGGTCTTGCCCTTATACGTTCCGATCAGCACTAACCGCACCCCCTTCCCGTTGGGCGTATTCCATGCCGGCCGCAAACACGGACGAAAGCATAAACACAAGGTTTGTTTCGCTTTCTTTGTTTACCGGCTTGGCTCCCCACAGGTCAAGCACTTCATAACAAAACGCATAGGTACCGCCGGGCAGGGGTTCAGAATTGTGAATCAGATCATACGCTTCCCAGGCGGTCAGCATAGCCGGTGCACTCATGCTTCCACCTCGCTTCCTTCTCGGTTCAGCTCTTCCAGTGCGGCTTGCAGCTGGATTTTCAGGCGGTCGCGCTCAACCTGGACGGCGGTCTGCTGCCACAGGTCGGCCAGGTCAACGTGGGCGGTGATGGTTTCGCCCTTGCGGATGGTGGCCACAGTGTAGCCGCTGCGCTCAAACTGCTGGGTAATGTAGCCCGCCGGGCGCAGGTCCAGGCGGTTCAGGGCGCTGATCTTGCCGCCGTCCAGCACTACGGTTTCGGTGTAGACGGTGCGCGGCTTCGGCTCCCGCTGGTCGATGTATTCAACCACGTAGGCGGTCAGATTGATGATTTTTTCAGTTTTCATTTGCTTTTTCCTTCATTTTCGGGTACAATAGAGGGCGGTAATTTCGCGCTATGCAATCGCTTTTTACCGTCCGCCGCTCTGGGTGTTGGTAGCACCCGGGGCGGCATTTCTTTTTGTGGCTGATCTTCGCGCTGACATTCGCAGCGCTCGCCGGGGTCAAGGTTGGCCCCACAGCGGGGGCAGGTGTGGTAGATCATAGCGGTTTGCGATGGATTTCACGCGCAACGGCCTGCATGGCGGCGGTCAGATCTTGAATATTAAGTTCAACGGTTTCAAGGTCTGCCGGTTCAGGTACAAGGCCACATGACCCCAGGGGGGAATTATACGCGCGATGTCTCCACATGGCGCAGTTGCTACCCTCGCACTTCTGCAGATCGGGGCCAGCTTTCAGAGACAGCAACGGACAAATCGGAACCTCCGTTTTCACGGCCCCAAGATTGACCGATTCAAGAACGTTTTCAGTTGAATTTTCCATTTTATTACTCCTTTCGTTGGGTATGTATATACCGTTCGTACCGTTTCTGACCGGTTATATCGTCACATAACATGAACGGTAACAAACTAAATAAACGGTAGTTACATATTAAGAGAAAGACAGGTTTGCTGTTCAGTGTCTTCGCTGCTATCACCTGTAAGGTACTTGTAAAAGTGGTGCTTTCCGCCGCCTGTTCCGTTTTTCGCCCGGTCGTGCTTGATACCGTCCACGCTGTACAGCAGCGGGTCAAGGGTCTTTAAGCTCTGGGTCAATGCCCTGGGATTCGCGGCCAGGTTCCTGTGCGTCAAGATCTTCCCATCTGTCAGCAGCTCTTGTGCGCTGCATGACCATGTGCCGCCGCCCTGGGCAACCAGTTTGCGGATGGTCTGCACAATGGGGTTGTTCTCGTACTCTTCCCGCTGTCGTTTCCGGGCCAGCAAATCAGCATCGCCAAGGTTTTGCCAACGGTATACGCGCTGATCGAACTTCAAGGCAAGCTGTTTGCTTTCAATATCGCGGCCGGTGATAGAAAGCGTTGTCGTATCATCGTTGCGGTTCTGCCGGGTCATAACTATGGCCGTATCAGCCGCGCCTAGTATGCCGTTGGTGCCGCTGATCCGATTGAATGGGTCGGTTTCGTCATTCATTTTGCGCAGATGGTGAACAACCACAATACAGATACCATGCGTACCGGCAAATTCTTGCAGCTTGCCAGTATCCTTGTAATCTGCTTCATATGCGTTTACGGGGGCAGTCTTGACCGAACGCACCTTTTGCAGCGTATCAATTACGATCAATCCACAGTCCGGGTGCTCGGTCAGATAATCTTCCAGCTGGTTGATTAGTCCGTTGTCAATGTCGTTGCAGCTGGTTGCAAAATCGAACCCGGCGGGTGCACGTTCGCCCTGTAGTACCTTGTTCATGCGCTCATTCAAACGGCGGTCATTATCCTCAAGCGCAAGGTAAAAACTGCCTTTTTTGACCGTCTGGTGGTTCAAGAATGAATTCCCATAGGCCACGGACAGGCATAAATCAAGCACAAACCAGCTTTTGCCGTATTTGGGCGGCGATGCCAGCAGGGCCAGCCCTTGCGGCAACAGGTCCGCAACAATCCATTGCACCGGCGGAAACTCTTTATCTTGCAGTTCTCTGGCCGATATGGTTTTTAGCTTGTTGACCTCTCCCGGCTCTTCATCCTTCTTCGGGCAAAGCATGCGCAGCGTTTCCAGTGCGTCTTGTTTGCGTGTTCCCGGCGGAACGGCGGCTTCTTTCTCGTGGTAGGGTTCCAGCGTTTCAGCGGGCAGCTGTTCGCGCACAACACGGTAGTGGAAGATCTGTTCAAGCAACTTTGCCCGGTGTTCGCTGCTGCTTGTGGCGCAAGCCAGATAATACAGCATGTCAGTCATGCCGGGGCTCAACATGTGCTTGCCCAGGGCGTCAATCAGGTCTGTAAAGTCTGCTTCTGTGCAGGCTGCAAGCGGCCCGTTTGCTGTCCACTGTTCAGCTGACCACAAAATGCGCCCCGCCGCCTGCTGAGCCCGGTAATAGTCCTTGAACGCAAGCCACTGCGTGCCGGTCTCTTGTTCTTTCAATTCCGGCCCGCCTTCCTGTGGTCAAAGAAGTACTTGCTGTACTCCTCCGGCGGAATATGCAGCGCTTCGGCAATGGCTTCCATCTGCCAGGCGTCAAAGGGCTGCTTGCCCTGCATCCTGGCCGTCATGGTGCTGGACGCCATACCGGCCGCGCGGGCAACCTCGTTTTGCGACATTTCGCACTGGGCGAAACGCACGCGCAGGTTGTAGAATGGTCTGTACATCACACATACACCCCTTTCAATTTCTCGCTGAACTCTTGCTCAAGGTTGGGTGCTTTAGGCGTGTTTATAAAGCCTTTCGTGCGTGGCCTGTTTACGGCGATACTTTTCTTTGGTAACTCATATTCAAGTGCGCCATCTGGGTATGTACGCACAAATTTTACTAAACTCGGATATTCCTGCGCCATGTCCGAAAGTTTGCGTGAAAGTTTCCGGTTCATCGTATACACGTTGGCGATGTTCTCGGCCTCGTTGTAGGTGATAATCGTTTCTCGTTCAATCAGCGGAATAAAGTTCTTTTTCATTTCAGGCTCCTTTCTGTGCTTCGCTGTTTCAGGTTTCCAGCAGTTCCGTGATGTCCACACCTAGGGCGCGGGCAATCTTCCCGGCGGTTTCCGGCAAGACTTCCTTGCCTGCATTGATGTTGCGCAGTGTCTGACTTGAAATGACCGCGTATTCGCGCAAACGGCGTTGATTCCAGCATTTGCGGGCAAGTGCTAAGTTCATTTTGTTTTCGTCAATCTTCATTTCAGGTTCGCCTCTTTTCTTACAGACCATTTTTGGTCTGTATAAAGTATCATAACAGATAATAAATGGTCTGTCAATAGTAAAATAGATATTTTTTGGTCTAGACTTTGTGCTGGATAGCTGGTATAATTTCAGAAAAGGGGGTATAGTATGAACTTTGGTTACGCCTTAAAACAAGCGCGACTTAGTGCAGGCTTGACGCAAAAACAACTTGGTGAAAAGTGCGGTATGGCGGATT
>ERZ1035025.923-NODE-923-length-16754-cov-5.170429_pt1 | contig 16754 bp, 14 predicted proteins | sample MGYA00520619_ERZ1035025 | MGnify/ENA primary metagenome ERZ1035025 (study PRJEB33766, sample SAMN09781742) | gut metagenome | biome: gut microbiome | host: Homo sapiens | place: Madagascar | study: EMG produced TPA metagenomics assembly of the PRJNA485056 data set...
CCAGACACTGCATCACCAGCCAGACCACCAGCGCGCCGATCAGGTACGCCAGCAGCGTGCCCGCCGCCCCGGTCGTGGAAATGATGTAGCCGGTATTGAAGAATAACCCTGTCCCAATCACGCCACCCAGCGAGAGCATGATCAGGTGGCGTGTTTTCATGGTGCGCTTAAGCTGCCCATTTTCTTGTTGTGTTTGCATATTACCTTCTATACGTATGGACATCTAAACATCCAAAGAAGGTGTGTTATACCGCGATTGTTAATAAAAAGCTAGATGACCAGACGCAAACGGGCGCGCCGCGCGCTGAGTCTGGGATGGGTTGTGAGGATGACATAGAGAATCGGACGCCAGGACATAAGCACCTCCGCAAGCAGATACTTACAGCATGGTGCGGGAAAAGGCGATCTTCGGTCAGTCGAAAGTGGTATCCGTAAAGCGCGAAGTCATACCGTAACACTGCCCGCAGGACGGGTAAGGCGCAGCCGCCACCCGGTGCAAGGTTGGTAATTCTCACAATCGGTTCTATAGTCGTCACAGTTTCTTAGTAACCAGGACTGACTGATGCGCTTTAACGGACTGACTAAAGGTTTCTTTATTTTCATTCTCGCCCTTGTGACCTGGGCCTTCTTCGACGTGCTGTCGCCCTACTTCTCCGCGATACTGTGGGCCGCCATTCTGACCGTTATCTTCAACCCGGTAAAAAACAAGCTGCGCACCGCGCTGGGGGATCGCAACGGGCTGGCTTCGCTGTTGACCATTGGCATTATCTGCCTGATCGTCTTTATTCCGCTGATGGTGATCCTCTCCTCGCTCGCCATTGAGCTGAATGTGGTTTACACCAAACTGCAGGAGAACAACACCCAGTTCCCGGAAGTGGTGGCGAGCATCTTCAACCACCTGCCTGACTGGGCCAGCGGCTTCCTCGCGGATCACAACCTGACCAACGCGGCGCAGATCCAGAAAAAACTCTCCGATGTCGCCCTGCAGGGCGGACAGTATCTCGCCGGCAGCGCGTTCCTGATCGGCAAGGGGACGTTTGGCTTTGCGATTAGCTTCGGCATCATGCTGTATCTGCTGTTCTTCCTGCTGAAAGACGGCCCGTATCTGGTACGCCAGATCCTCGACTCCCTGCCCCTATCCGATTTTGCCAAGCAGCATCTGTTCGCCAAATTCGTCGGCGTGTCACGCGCCACGGTAAAAGGGACGGCGGCGGTGGCCGTGGTTCAGGGCATCCTCGGCGGGATTGCCTTTGCCATTGCCGGTATCGACGGCAGCGTGCTCTGGGGCGCACTGATGGCGTTCCTCTCGCTGGTGCCCGCCATCGGCTCGGCGATTGTCTGGGTGCCCGCCGCTATCTTCCTGTTCGCCACGCACCAGATCTGGCAGGGGCTGTTTATTGTCGGCTTCTTCGTGATTATCGTCGGGCTGGTGGACAATATTCTGCGCCCGCTGCTGGTGGGGAAAGACACCAAAATGCCGGACTACCTGATTCTGATCTCCACCCTCGGCGGCATGGAGCTGTACGGCATTAACGGCTTTGTGATCGGGCCGCTCATCGCCGCGCTGTTTATCGCCTGCTGGAACCTCTTTTCCGGACGCGATCACGAAGGCAACGCCGAAGAGCTGGACGCGGATTTCATCGAAGAAGGAAAAAATCCTCCAGATTTGTAAGGACGTGACGATAAAGAGCACACCAGGCGGCGCTGTGCCGCCTTTTTTTTACGCCTTAAATCAAACGTTTTCTATAATTTAAAGAACGCCATCCTACTCATGTCGTAAAAGGATCATCTGGTGCGAATCGCGACGATAACAAACTGGGCCTATGGTGCCACGGTCTGCCTGACCATCGCCTCCGGCATTATCATGCTGTTGGCATCCAATGCTGACACGGCAGAGCGCCAAGCCGTTGAACAGCGACAGCGATTTGATCAGCTCACAGAGGATGTTGAGACAGACGCCTGGGCACAGTCCGATTTAGGACGCCTCTATGTCATCAAAAAAGATCCGCAGACGTTAAAGGAATACAATAAGTCAGAGAATAACCTTAAGAACATTGAGATACGGCTGGAAAAACTGCGGGACAACGGCGCATCAGATGATGAGCTCTCCCTGCTGCGCGAAGGCATAAAAATCATCGATGAGCTGCAGGACGAGCAGCAAACCGCCCTCGCCAGCCTGGAACGCGGTGAAGACGCCCAGGCCGTTGCCTTGCTCTATGGTCAGCCCTATGAGCAGGAGCTGGATCGCGCGCAGAATCAGATCGATCACTTTCGCCAGATACTCGACAAGCGCGTTATCGGCTCCGTAAAAGATGCGACAAAAAAATCGAAAGCGCTGCGTACCGCCTCTGAGCTGACGGTCGGCCTGACCGCCCTGCTGTTCCTGTTTGTACTCGGCTTTATATTAAAGCGCCGCGTGCTGCGTCCCGTGGTGCGCCTGAGCGACGTGGTGCACCGCCTGGCATCCCAGGATTACGCGGTTGAAACGCCCAATTTCAACCAGATCGATGAGATAGGCGATATGGCTCAGGCCATCAGCATCTTCCGTGAAAACGGCCTGGCGCGGCAGCGTCTGGAAAAAGAGCGCGATGCCGACTGGGCCATCCGCGAGCTGCTGGCGCGCATGACCCAGCGGCTGCAGGGCTGTGAGAACTTTAACGATGTGATTAACGTGGCGGAGCTGTTTGCCCCCAATATCGCGCCGGGGATCGCGGGCCGACTCTACGTCCTTGACCGCGAGCCGTGGCAGATGCGCTGCGTCGCGCAATGGCTTTCGCCGGTTGGTGAAGAGACGACGTTCCACCCGGACGAGTGCTGGGCCGTGCGACGCGGGCAGAGTCACCCGCCGGTGAACGGTGAGCCGGATATTGCCTGTTATCATCTTCCGGCATCCCAGGCGGAAAGCGCGCTTTGCGTGCCGCTGATCGCTCAGGGTGAGGCCATTGGCCTGCTCTCCTTCCAGAATATCACGGCGGATAATGCCCCTTCCCGCGCATATCTGGAGCTGATGGCCGAGGCGCTCGGGCTGGCGCTGGCCAACCAGCGTCTGCGCGACGCGTTGCTGGAAAAAGCGTTGTTTGACCCGCTCACCGGCCTGCGTAATCGTCATCATCTGGAAGATACCCTGCAAACCCAAACGGCACAGGCGATACGCACTGGCGTGCCGTTAAGCTGCATGATGATTGATATCGACCACTTCAAGAGCATTAATGACCGTTTCGGCCATGAAGCGGGCGATCTGGTGATCAAAAGCGTGGCGTCAATTGTTCAGCGCGCCGCACATGACAACGGGCTGGCATTCCGCTACGGCGGCGAGGAGTTTCTGGTGCTGCTTTCCGGTGCCGATGAAGCAGAAGCGTACGCCTGCGCGCAGAAGATTTACACCGGCGTGCATGAGCTGTCGCTTCGCTACGGGCTGACCGAGATTGGGCCGGTGGACGTGTCGATTGGCATTGCCAGCTACCCACAACATGCCCAGACCGACAACCTGCTGCGCGCCGCGGATGTGGCGCTATACCGGGCAAAAGAGCTGGGACGCGCGCGGATTGTGAGTTTTGGGATGCTGGAGGCGGGCTGACGCTTATTCTCGCGCCCTGACTTTCCCCGATTCAGGCGCGCGTGATAGCCCAAAGCACGACAATCCCCAGGGCATTGCTCCGCTTTTCCACATACAGGGTGGTATCGGAATAAACGTTACCCTGCGGGTTACAGATGCGGATCTCTTTCTTTAATTCCGGCTCGTAGACTTCCGCACCCGAGCAGGTGTGGCGGGTACTGGACTCATACCGGTAAGGTTTGCTCCAGGCCGAATAGTCCCCCTCCAGCAGCCAGGCCGTTGTAAAGACCGCGAACATGGCAACCGGCAGGCTGCAGATAAAGAAGCCGAGGTAGATTTTTACCGCGTCAGCAAGGCGCTTACCTTTCAGTCTCCCCTTTCTGATGAAATAGACCATCGGCACCAGCGCCAGCAGCAACGCCCCACAGGCAAGGTACTGCTCCCCGCGGATCGAAAGGTATGTCACGCGGTAAATGTTGACTGACCAGACCACAAAAGCCGATATCAGTGCTATCCCGCCCGCGATGAGAGGGATCCAAAAGGAAAAACGCGCTTTTTTCATGGTGGACACATCCTTGTCATTCTTGTCGGGTCAGAAGGTCAATCATTGCCCGGGTGGCTGCTGACTGACGTCGGTGTGGGGCAAACAGCACGGAGAAAGGTCGCGATCGTCCGCGAAGGTGCGGCAGCACCTCAACTAACTGGCCGCCCTGTATTCTATCGCGAACGATAAATTCATAGCTCTGGCAGATCCCCATCCCCTGCTCCGCCAGCGAAACCACGCCGAGTACATCGTCTGATATTTCGATAGTTGAGCCCGGCATCCAGTCAATATCGCGCCCTTCGTCATGAAATACCCAGGGGGCGATACGCCCGGTGCGCGGCATGATAAACGGCAGGCACTGATGGCGCTGCAGCTCTTCCAGCGTCTGAGGCTTTCCTCTCCGATGCAGGTAGTCCGGAGAGGCGACCAGAAGCAATGCCGCGTCTTCCAGCTTACGCGCCACAAGTCCACTGTCAGGCAACTGTCCCAGACGGATCGCCAGATCGAACCCCTCTGCGATCAGGTCAACGTTGCGATTGGTAATGTTCAGCTCCACCTGTACGCGTGGGTAGCGTTGATTATAATGCGCCAGCAGCGGCGGCAGGCGGTAGTGGGCATAGGTGGTTGGGACACTCATTCTCACGCGACCGGTCAGATCGCCCTCCTGACCCCGGCCAACGCGTTCGGCGTCATCGAGCAGAGAAAACGCAGAACGCGCCTGCTCAAGATAGACGCGTCCGGCTTCAGTCAGCCCCACCCGGCGGGTCGTGCGCTGTAACAGTTGCCGTCCAAGACGCGCTTCCAGACGGGTGACCGCGCGGCTCAGTACCGAAGGGGTGGTTGAAAGGGCAACCGCTGCGGCAGTAAACGAGCCGTGCTCAACCACAGCAATGAAGACTTCTACGTCGCCGAGGTAATCGAATTTCCGGCTCATTTTGCTCTCTCAGGAACAAATGTTTTTCAATTTGGCTAATTTATCTCCCGTTGGGCGATGAGTAAAGTGGCCAGCATTCATCACCTGAACGCGCTACTGGAGCCTGTCAATGTTCAACCGCCCCCTTATTCTGCCCGCCATCGCAATGGCGGCGTTGTTCGCTTTCCCGAGTGTTGTAAACGCGGCGAACCACCCGCCTCTGGAGCGCTGGCGAAGCTATGCCGGTGTGAGCTGGGATACCGCTCAAGACGGGAAGATTCCTGCGACGTTTTCCGGTTCGGTCAATGCCCCTATTGCAGGTATCCACTTTGATGCAATGGACCGGGCCTTTGTCAGCACGCCCCGGCTGGTTTCCGCCGCAGCACCCGCCACGTTAAGCATTCTGGATACGACGGCGCAGTCTGGCCCTGCCCGCCTGACGGCGTTTCCCTCCCGCGAGGGGAATGCGGTGAACACCGATCCGGCTCAGAGCCTGCGCAACGTGCTCGGTTTTTATATTGACCGTAAAAACGGCTGGCTATGGGCACTGGACATGGGGTTTGTTGCAGGCGAAACAGAGTCCCCCACGGGGGCGCAGAAACTGGTCGTACTGGATCTCCGCTCTGGCCGCACCATCAAACGTATCGCCCTGGACGACGTAGCGGACCGCAAGGCCAGCTTTCTGAATGATGTGGTGGTCGATGAGAACCGCCGTGTCGCCTATATCTCCGACAGCGGCTCGCGGAGTGCGCCTGAAAACCAGGTGGGACTAATTATCGTCGATTTCGCTACCGGTACAGCCCGGCGCGTGCTCGATCGTCATCCTGCGCTGCAGATTGAGCCAGGCGTAAACGTCGTCTCGCACGGGGTTGAAGTCTGGCCTGGTAAACCATTACTGATTGGTATCAATGGTATTGCGCTTTCACCCGATGCGGGCACGCTGTACTGGACGGTGACAACCGGCACGCACGCCTATGCGGTACCAACTGCGACACTGAGGCAGCCTGCGTCAACCAATGCGCAAATTGCCGGGCAGATCCGCGATCTGGGTCGCGTGGGGGGCAACACCGACGGAATGGTGACAGATGTAAAAGGTAACCTCTACATTACCGATGTCACACGCAATGGTATCGTCAGATACGATCCTGAAACCCATTCCATGTCGCTGATTGCGGCAAGCGAAGAGGTGCGCTGGCCAGACACGCCGGCAATCCGTCCGAACGGAGACCTGGTATTTACCTCGAGTCGCCTCAATGACCACTTCGCGGGAGCCGTTAAACCCGGAGAAGAACGCTATGATTTGTGGCGCTTGCGTCTCGATGCTTTACAAAAATAAGGGCAAGTAAACCAGGAGACCTGCATATATGGGCTCATAATTTCACACGTTCTTATTTCCTTAAAGGCTGAACGTGATGTCTTCCCCCTGCTCAGAAAGAAGTGGTTAATATTGCGCTCCTGGAAATTCCGTGAGGCGCGTTTTACTTCGCGCTTCACCGAAGTAACGCACGTTTGCACAACGTAGACTGGGCCTTCGTTAATCAGAGGATGATAAAATGAAAACCCAGCAGGTCGATTTTGCTTCTTTATATTTTGGTACACCGGTCGCCATTATCTCCAGCCAAAATCCTGACGGTTCAACCAACCTAAGCCCGGTCTCGTCGTGGTGGATCCTTGACCGGAATATCGTGTTCGGGCTTGGCACCTCTGGAAAATGTTATGAAAATATCACAGGTAACCCCGATATTGTTCTGAACATCCCGGACAGCAGGCTCTGGCAGAATATTGAAGCTATCGCAAATAAAACGGGAAAAGCATCGCCACCGGAATGGAAGAAAAAGAGGGGATATGTTTTTGAACAGGACAAATTTAGCTGCGGGAATTTCCATAAGGAAAAGGCGGTGACGATTAACTCGTTGAGAATTAAAGAGTGTCCTGTACAAATAGAGGCTAAGGTTGGCGGGATAGCGCCCCTGACCGGTTCGCAGGGGAACCTGGTGTCCGTTGATGCCACAATAACCTGCGTCCACATATCTGAGGCATTATTAATTCATACTCAGAGAGGAGTAAAATTTAATGTGGAGAAATGGAACCCCCTCTATTATCTGTTTCGCCACTATTTCTCGCTGGGTCACCGACTCGGTCACAACTTCCGACACGATGAGTAACCCGGTCTTTTTGACAGCGGAAAGGTTTAAACTTTTCGTGATATTCTTTCTTTACGCCCCTTAGTTCCTATACTCGAGCCATATTCGCCACTGTATTAACACCTGTCACGCACAATACGTTGCGCATGACAGGTGAAGATATTTTGTTCTGGAAAAACGTCTATGTCGAAACTGGATTTGAGGTCCAAAAAAACCTGGGGCGCGCTGGCAGCGATCGCCGTTGTCGCCGGTACGCTGGCATCTGCTTTTGCATGGACGGCGGGCTGGCTTGGGTCACGCACGGTCAGCCAGGCACTGGTGGGTGAAACACCGAAACCCTTCCCACCGGGTTTTCGCCGCGCGCATGGAAAAGGCATCTGCTTTGCCGGCACCTTTACGCCAAACGGCTCTGCGGATTCCCTTTCAACCTCCCGCCTCTTCTCGCAGCAGGAAGTGCCCGTGGTGGGCCGATTCTCTATTGGTACTGGCGATCCGCATGCCCCGGATAGTACGACCAAAACCCTGAGCATGGCGCTACTGCTAAAGACAGATGACAAGCAACAATGGCGGATGGCGATGAACAACGAGCCTTTCTTCGCCACGCACAGCCCGGAAGGTTTTCTGGCCTTGCGAAAAGCCACGGCCGTTGATGCGTCCACCGGGAAACCGGATCCGCAGCGTCTCAAAGACTTTTTGAAAGCGTACCCGGAGGCGGAGAAATACCTTAAATGGGCGGCACAAAAACCCGCCCCCGGCAGCTTCGCAGGCGCGACGTTTTACAGCATTAACGCCTTTTACCTTGTGAACGCGCAGGGGGAACGTCAAGCCGTTCGCTGGATGATGCGTCCGCACGAGCCTTTCCTGTCGATAAGCAATGAGCAACGACAGAAAGCCGATGATAACTTCCTGTTCGAAAACCTGCGTCAGCGCCTGGCGCAGAAGCCACTCTACTGGGATTACGTTTTGCAGCTCGCACAGCCGGGCGATCCGGTGGATGACCCTTCCCAGCCATGGCCGGACGATCGCAAAAAGATGGTGGCCGGTACGCTGGAAGTGACGCGCGTCGAAGCACAATCCACAGGCGCGTGCCGCGACGTTAACTTTGACCCTTCTGTCGTTCCTGCAGGCGTTGCGGTGTCTGATGATCCCATCTTAAACGCCCGCTCCGCGGCCTACTCCCACTCTTTCAGCCGCCGTGAGCGGGAAATCGGCTACGGCAAGGCCACCGAAGCCGTGCAAAAGCAGGAGGTAAAATGAGCTCAAATAAAGACAGGCGAGAGCACGCGCCGCAGCATTTCAATACCCTGGCGCGAAGCCTGCACTGGCTGATGGCGGTGATGATCCTGGCTATGCTGTTCATCGGTGCCGCGATGATGACGTCGTTACATCACCGGATTTGGCTAATCGACCTCCACCGGCCGCTGGGGATCGCCATTTTACTGCTGGCACTGGTTCGTCTGGTCAACCGACTTCTGAGCCGCACGCCCCCACTTCCTGCCGATTTGCCCTTCTGGCAGGTGCTTGCCGCAAAGGCATCACACTGGATGCTGTATGGGTTAATGCTGGCAATGCCGCTGCTGGGCTGGGCGCAACTGTCGGCAGCGGGCCTGCCAATTGTCATGTTTGATGGCGTCAACCTGCCGGCAATTGTCCCGACCAGTCCGGCACTCTTTGCCTGGTGTCACGACGCCCATAGCCTTCTGGCAAAGTTGCTTTTTGCCGTGGTGCTGGTCCATCTCTCCGCCGCACTCGTTCATGCGTGGATCTACCGGGACGCAGTGTTTGCCAGCATGGCGAAAGGGGGTAAGCCGGCGTCAGCCATCCGGGATGACCTGAAGTAAGGCAAGCGCCAGGGGACACGCACAATCAGAATGTTCGTGTCCTCGCTTATCATCGCCATCCTGAAACAGCGCACACAACCGGGGCGCGTATTTAGCCGCTAAATTCGCGCGCCAAAAAGCCACGGACACCCCACAATTATCGTGGAAGATAATATCTCTCAATTAAAGCGATTATTTTTTAAACAGAAGAGCATTTCTGCCCGCAATTTTAGCTTTTATCAAAAAGTTAAGCGTCGATCGCGTATCAAACACCCTGCCCCCCGCAACACCTAACCCATTGATTAAAATGAGTTTACATCAATAAAAACGATAAAACCCCCTACTCCCCAACAAAATATATCAACTCGTGTGATATCTAAATTATAATTCTTATACTTCTGTTAAAAAGGTGGAGGTCAAAATGCGATTAACCCTACTGCTGTTATGCTGTCTGGTACAAAGTGTAACCTGGGCTGGCGACCTGCCAAAACCAGTTGGTAAACCCATTTTAACGATTTACGGTAATATAGAAAATACCAACGAAAATGGAAAAGCAGTGTTTGATCTCGCCAGCCTTGAAAAACTCGGAGTAGTGAGTTTCGAGACGACCTCTCCCTGGTATAACGGTCGTACGAAGTTTGAGGGTGTCCCCATGAGCAAGCTCATGGATTATGTGGGTGCAAAAGGTACGAACGTGAATGTTATTGCGCTCAATGATTACTCAACCATCATCCCTCTCAGCGACTTTAAAAAATACAACGCCATCCTTGCCTTAAAGGTCAATGGCGAATATATGCGCATCCGCGATAAAGGCCCATCGTTCATTGTATACCCCTATGACAGTCTTCCTGAGTTGAATAATCAGATTTATTACTCACGATCAGCATGGCAGGTAAGCAAAATGAAGATTGAGTAGCCGTTCAGGAGAACATAATGAACAGGATACTGGTTGGTATCATTTTTTCTCTTTTTATCACGACAGGATATATTGCATACCTTGTTTATGATCGACAGCAGGAATTGCAAAAACTGACTCAATACACTGAGTCCTGGTCCGTGGCACAACTGGTATCAGAGTATTACCGTTTTGAATCATGGCTTGGTCTATACGCAACCGATACTGATGACGTTACGATAGACCAGGTCCGCATGCGCCTCGAAATTATGCTCAGTCAGGGCGATTTAATGAAGGGGGGCGATTTAGGTCGCTACATTGATAGCGATAAAACGCATCAGGAGCTCGCTTTACGCTTAGAAAAAATACTGGCCTATCTGGATAGTCATCTTGAAAAAATGAGCCATCCGGAGTTACAGGCGTACCTGACAAATATGCATGAGCTCGACGCACCGCTCAGCCAGCTGTCTGCAACGGCATTAACAAAAGATATTAACACGGTTAATGAATCCAACAACAAAATACAAATCCTGTATTATATTTATTCCGCACTTTCTTTGCTTCTGGTGATTTTAAGTTTTATTCTTGGCTTCTTAATGATCTACCAGAATAAAAACATTCTGAAAGCACACATGCAGGTTAAAAGCCTGGCTGATGAACTTCAAATATCAAAAGAAAAACTGCAAATTCAGAACGCGAAGCTTGAGTATGATGTTTATCATGACTCCCTCACCGGCATGAAAAACCGCCTTTTCTTCTGGGACGATCTCAACAAAATTAATCTTCAGGCAGATAAAAACCACGTCCCCGTCACCGTAATGTTATTTGATTTAGACCGCTTCAAAGAGGTCAACGATACCTATGGCCATGATACGGGAGATTTGCTGCTGAATCAGGTATCCCGCCGGCTGACCTCAATGAGCAGCGCAACGGATACGTTTTACCGCTTGGGCGGCGATGAATTCGCCCTTCTCTCCAGCGGACTCACGGAAACCGCCGCCGTTTCGCGCGCCAAAGAAATCAGCGATCATATCAGCCAGCCCTATACGATTAATAATCAGCTGATAAAAATTGCCACCTGCGTGGGCATCGTTTTGTCTGATAATGAACGCCGCTCTGATTATCTTTATAAATTTGCCGATCTGGCGCTCTACGAGGCGAAAAAAGAAGGTTCGCAGCAGATCAAAGTCTTCCGGCAGTGGATGCTGCAAAGACTGCAGGAAAGCAGGACCCTTGAACATGATATGGCTCTGGCGATCGATCACAATGAATTCGTTGTGTATTACCAGCCTATTGTCGATTCATTCAGCAATGAAATTTACGGCTATGAAGCGCTTATTCGCTGGATACACCCGGTGAAAGGGATACTCGCGCCAGATTATTTTATTTCCGTCGCTGAAAAAACGGGAATGATCAATGAGATCGGCAAGTCGGTGCTGGAGATGGCCTGCCGGGAAGCGGTGTCCTGGGCGGTGCCGGCCAGGATCTCGGTGAACGTCTCACCCGTTCAGCTAGGCACGAAATCGTTTACCACGATGGTGCAGTCCATCCTGAAAGAGACGGGGCTACCGGCCAACCGACTCGAGTTAGAGGTAACAGAGTCTTCGCTCTTCAGTGACAGCAACATGCCGATCACTATTCTCAAAAAGCTCCGGGCACTGGGTGTCAAAATTTCCATCGATGATTTCGGAACGGGATATTCCTCGCTCTCGAGACTGAGTGAACTTAATTTTGATAAAATTAAGATAGATAAATCCTTTGTGAATCCGATATCCACGCAGGATGATGCCCTTAATATCGTTAAGTTAATTACCGGCATGGCGAAAAGCCTCAATATGCGGGTCATTGCAGAGGGTGTTGAAACCGAAGCGCAGCTTGAACGTCTTCAGGCGCTTGGCTGCGATCTCGTGCAGGGGTACCTGTTCGGAAAACCACAGGCTGAGATTGACAGAAAGATTAGATACGGTTGAAATGGTTGTGCGGTTTTTTCTGGCCCAAAATCACGTAGACGGTTGATAATCAAAGGTTAAACAATGAAAAAAACAGCCCCGGAGTATACACCTGTTGATTTATCTCGTTGGCCAAGGAAGGAGCATTTTGAAGTCTTCCAGTCATTTGCTGAATGCACAATTAACCAAACCGTTCTGATCGACATTACCGCGCTGCGAAAACATATCAAAGCGGTGGGCTGGAAGTTTTACCCCACTATCATTTTTCTCCTGTCTAACATCATGAACCGGCATCCTGAGTTCCGTATGGCCATGAAGGACAATGAGCTTGTCATATGGAATGAAGTTCATCCCAGCTACACCATTTTCCACCCTGAAACGGAGACGTTTTCGTCATTGTGGAGCCATTATGACGGCAACATTCATCACTTCCAGAACACCTATGCAGAAGATACGGCCCGCTATGGTAATAGCCTTTCTTACTGGCCTAAGGAAGAGTCCCGAGAAAATGTCTTTTTCGTGTCGTCTATTCCGTGGGTAACGTTTACGAACTTTACGATGAACATTGCGCATATGAAGAACTTCTTTTCGCCTATGTTCACGTTTGGAAAATACTACAAACAGGATGGAAAAGTGTTGTTACCGCTCGCGGTGCAGGTCCATCATTCGGTGTGCGATGGCTTCCATGTGGCAAGGATGTTTAATGAGTTGCAGGAGATGTGTGATGGTTTGCCGGGGCTGTCAGAGGAACAAAATGGCTGATGCACAAGGGACAAATGTTGTTTATTTGATAGTCGGAAGACTACGTTTAAAGTTGGTGCGATAACAGGAACAAAACATACATAAACAACAAATTGAAATATATGTAATTATGTATATTACACCTTGATAGATACCACCAAAAGTACCCCCGTAAGATTTTATGCTCCACCATCAGATCACAAAAAAGCTTTGCCGTGGCCATCACACGCTCACGAAGTATCTATTTGGTTGAAATGCTATGTTACAGAAGACGCCAACTGTAGTTTGAAGAGGCGAATGGTTTCGCGCGTAGATAACCTGCATGACAATCTTAGTATCTCATTTTACTATGAATTTCCCATCTGATTCTAAAATAAGGAATACTATGCGCCGCCCGATCTCTGCGCAGCTTGCTGCTCCTGAAACACTAGAATTTTGTCAAAAAATTGTTCCTGAAGTTCATCCCTTATTGCTTAACAGTGACCCTTTACCGGAAGCGGAAGAAATGGACTGCTTCGTCAATGTCGAACAGGCTATCGCTAAGAACGGCGGCAGGGCTGTTTACGGCTGGGCTATATGGCAAGTACCAGGTGTTTATATTGAAGCCGAGTTTCACTGTGTTTGGGAGAATGATGCAGGAGAAATGCTGGATGTCACACCATACCCTTATCGTATGGATAATATTCTCTTTCTTCCCGATAGCACAAGGACTTACAAGGGCAGGCAGGTAGATAATATCCGTAAGGCTCTGGTCAATGATCCTGATGTGATTAGATGGTTGTACCTTGCCAGAAAACGTTTTGAAATCTTAAATACAGGTGACTTGGCGAATCAACATGGACGTATTGAACTGCCTCCAAAATTAGCCAAAGAGTTCAGCAAAGTCATGGAAGAAGCTGAAAGGCTGGGTTCTCGACTAAAACGTAGGTATCCATAACGAGAGCGTTTGTAATACCAATAGCCGTTCGATATGCATTAAACTGGATTATCTCCAAAATCTTTTGGAGGTAATCCAGCGGCGAAGGGATTAGAACTTGCAGCAAAAGCCATTGAAATACATTAAAAAATTAGTTTAATTAATTTAATATATACATATTACTATACACATTCATTCACTGCTTCCATCTTATTTATCTGCTTTTCGACCTCTGTCTTCATCTGTAGTCGACTCAACTGGTGCTAATGAAATCATAGGCTGGTTTGTCGCAGGGTATGCGGGCCTCGTGGTGCCACTTTCCCTTCTTATTAATGGGCTTAGTTCGCCCGATTCTACTTGCCAGTACTGGGGCGTCATGCTCAAACCTCGCGATAAAGATTAACTTTATTTCGCGTGATGTAATGGTAGGTATTCTGAAAGGTGGATAGCCTTTCAATCATTGCATCTATATGCGATATTGAAGATAAGACTTGTACGCAAGGGCAGATTTCCGCCCTTTTATAGAATATTTTCTTCTAATTAAGGAGAGTTTAATTTCTAACTAAATACCCATAACCATATGCGATCTAATTATATGATTACTTCTTTATCACTTATCTCAAAATTAACCCATGAGATTTTCCTTTAAATATATCTCCTTCGAATTCATCTATTTCTTTTTAGCAGAGCCTGTTTTATAAAATCCATGATTGAGATCTAAAAAAACAACATAAAAGACATTGTTGCAAAGTCGGTATCCTTTAGTTATTTCAATGCCATTTTTTTTATCTGGCACGATAAAACCAGCTAATCTGGTTGCTCTATCTATTCTAAATCGCCCCCATTCGACACCCTTAGGTACATGCGCTGGAACTTCAAAGTCTGAATTTTTAGGGAAATTAATGTAATTAGCAAATACGGTTCCTTTATGGCCTATAGGTTCTAATAGCCAATGACTGATTGGTTGTCGGCAAAACTCCCTGAGCTTAATGAATAAACCTGAAAGTGATTCTTGGTCTAAATTATTGAAATCAGCCCCGGGAGTTTCTCCTAAAAAATAAGAAAAATTGAAAGACATTCTCTTTGAGATATTATTTTCAACATGATCGACTTGTCTGACAAGTTGCTCATGGTCTTCAATTGCATGCACCTTATTTATGAAGTCTTCTTTTCTTCTATTCTTAAATCTGCTCATAATTCAGGAACTCCACCCAATTTTTTCTTAAGATAGAGGCCAGAAAGTTTTCTATCAGACCTAACGATTGTACCAGGAACTAATGTTGCAGGCATTTCATCAAGTCGATAGCAGTAACTTTCTAAATTTTTCTTATCAACTAAGATAGTCCTGTACTTGCCTAAATAATCCATTATCTCAGTATTATGGGCTGTAAAGATGAATTGAGCAGCTAAATTATTTGTTTTTTCACTTTCAAATAAACCGATTATTTTTGGCAGAAGCAAAGCATGAAGATGAATATCAAATTCATCTATAGCAAGAACCCCACCCCGGATAAAAGTTGACCAATACATTGCCATCTTGTTAAAAAGCGTTTGAGTTCCGCTAGATTCATCAAGATATATTAACCTATGAGTATCACTCCCGTTTGAATGTTCGAATATTGGATAATACCGCTCTTTGCCATCATCATCATCACCTTTAATAATGCTAATATTAGAAATAGAGGGATCCGCTGTTTTTATAATATCCTTAGCGAAACAAAGTAATCTTTCATTAGAATTATACAATCCAGAAATATCATTCATTGAAAGACCAAAATTATCCCGCATCATCCCGGCATAACCAACATTACAAATTATTTTGGAAAAATATTTATTTACAGCTCGCAAATCTGCCATATCAGAATCAAAATCAAACTTATCAACCAAGCTTATTAAGGAAGCGTTAGTTCTGAGTTTTATTTTTTTAATTTCATTTAAACTCGACAAACAATGCTCAATGACATTTTCTTTACGCTCAAAGATAACAACTTCACGCTTAACTTTTTTTGTTAACTTTTCATTGTAAACTTTAAATTTATCAATAACAAAGCTATAGGTATAAAGTTTTTCATCTAAAATAAAATCGATATAGAATTCACTTGGTTCTTCACTTTCAAAGAAAGAGTCTAATCTTATTGTCTCATCAATCTTTCTATCAGATGAACTGGTGGCAAATGTATAGATGAAGCCAAGCGCTCTAATTATGTTGGTCTTCCCTGAACCATTTGCCCCCTTGATGCCGAGAATGTAGCTGATCCCATTTTTATTCGGAATCGAATCTAATACTCTTTTCTCTAGCGAGAAGGTTATCTCAGCACCTTCTTTGAATGAAAAGAAATTCCTAAATCCAAAGTTAACAATCATTTTACCCCCACTACTTCAAACAAAAATTCATATAGGCATTATATGACTTTTTTGTCGTAAAGCACAGATAAGAATTAACCGAATGTGCCATTTTTGTCAATGATTTGTCTGTAATCACTCTCATTTTATGAGTTTAATAAGGCTTCCAACCTGAGACATTATCGACATTTAAAATGCATTAATAAACATACTAATCAATAAGTTAACTAAAATAACAATCAACTTTCTGCCACACAAAAAAGAGTCAACTAGCTAGTGGTTACACTAGAAACTCATCAAGCCCGTCGCGATCATAACAATTCATAACAGGCTGACACCTGCCCTGCTTCGCATCAGGATTAACAAAAGCTAACAGCCAAGGCTCAACAAATCTCAACGCCAGCCCTTTACACTTCTGCTGAAGCTGCTGCTCGTGGGCGTCAGAATCCTGTTAGGTTGGGTTGACACTTTTCCCTGTTTCTCGCGAAAAGGTGTCAAGTTTGAGGGGGGTGGGGATTTACAGTTTTTCACCTTCCAGCAGGCAGAGCGCCCTTAACCCTGTATTGCTCCAGTCATCCGGCGTATCGGGGTGCATTGTGGCAACGTAGGCCAGCTCAGAACGAAGAAACCGTAAAGCGCCCGCTGCACTGTTTTTGCCATAGAAGCTGTGGGTTTCTTCATCCAGCCGACAGAGAATCAGCAGTTGCTCTTCGGACTCGTGCTGAACATCAAAACCCAGCTCAGCGGCTGCTGCCTCTATCCGCTGGTTTAACTCAATACAGTTTCCGGGGCAGAGCTGGACGAAGCTGAGCCGTTCGCATACTCACAGGACGAAATACAAGGAAAAATGGACGACTGGGGATGGTACTGGATGAAAAGATGGTGCCGATAATAGGAGTCGAACCTACGACCTTCGCATTACGAATGCGCTGC
>ERZ1035025.930-NODE-930-length-16662-cov-5.431264_pt1 | contig 16662 bp, 15 predicted proteins | sample MGYA00520619_ERZ1035025 | MGnify/ENA primary metagenome ERZ1035025 (study PRJEB33766, sample SAMN09781742) | gut metagenome | biome: gut microbiome | host: Homo sapiens | place: Madagascar | study: EMG produced TPA metagenomics assembly of the PRJNA485056 data set...
GCTATATCTTCATCAATTCGTCCGGAGCAGGACGGTCGATATAGCGGATGTCCTCCCCATTCTGTATTATTTTGTCATTATTATCCGTAAGGCGTCCGATCACAGCCGCCTCTGTCTCCTCTTTTCGAAGCGCATCTGCCAGTGCTTCCCCATCATCACATATCATTAATATATTTCCCGTGGAAGCAAGCTGATACGGATTGAGCTTGTAATATTCACAAATCTCGATTGTTTCCTGTCTCACAGGCATTGCCTTGAGATCCACTACAAGTCCGGTATCAGCTTCCTTAGCCAGTCTGTAAAGTGCGGCAAAGATACCGCCTTCTCCAACCTGGCGCATGACAGATACGCCTCCGGCTTTTGCAACCCTGATTTCACGTTCTGCGAAGATGGTCTCTCGGAATCCCTCTACCTGATGCAAAAAAGTTCCGGAAAAACGCTTTCCAAGTTCTTTTCTTTTTTCATCCAGGATACGTAGAGTTCCCTCCAGACCAATCCATTTTGTAAGGACAATGTCCTGACCGGCTCGCATCGTCTCCTTGTTCCACGCCTGCTGCTTTACATCAGCCGCCAAAGCGTTCACCTGTACAAATGTACATGCTGCCCAGGCTGCGCGGATAATCTCCGGCTCCCAAAACGTCTGACCATGTTCTCTTGCACAGCGCGCGGCTTCAGCTTTCACATCATAAAGATGCGTTTTCTTTTCTTCCAGCGGTGCACAGACTCTGATTTCCATCTGATCCACCCGTTCCGCCCGCGTCAGCACTTCATTCATTGCCGCCGCGACTGCATATCTTCCTATCTGTTTTGAATTTCCGTAAGCTGTTGCCATCTCACTGACCACACAGCCATGTTCTGTCTCAAACTTCATATCTTGTCTGTTCACCTCCTGTCTTTTATTTCATTTATTTTCTCATTGATTTCCTAATTTTCAAAAAAACAAATCTGTTCTTTTTACCCGGCAGAAAATTCCTCCCGGCATTCTTACTGCTCAGACGAAGATTCCATGGAACTCGCCTCGCTAATCGCCGCCTGTATCTTTGCTTTATCCTGTGTTGAGACTGCTTCTTTCACAACCGCTGCCGCACTGCTGTTCTTTGTCTTGATTCCTACAGAAATGGTTTTGTCCGCTTTGCTGTAAGTACTTTCGTTAATGACATCTTTGCTCACCTGCTTACCATTCTCATAGACAATCTTCCAAAGTTTTACTTCTTTCCCCGTATGTGCACTTCCGGTCACTTCCATCTCTCCAAGCGCCAATTCCGCATCTGCTTTATACTTGACTCCCGGCTCTTCTGTCGATACCTCTTCCGACTCAAATTCAATCTTTCTTGTCTTATCTCTTGTCTCTTTTCCGTAAATTGCAAAACAAAGCTGATTATCGTCATCAATCTCTCCAAAAATGTAAATCGGAGTATCATAGTTATTTTCAAACACAAAATCTTTCGTGTCACCGGCAATTGCCGCATCTCTTGACGGCGGTACATAGGACACCAGCATCGAGTGTGGATACCGTTTTACGACTTTCAATTCAGAGAATAGCACTGCATTGTAGAGTGTCGTGGAAACCTGACAGATGCCACCGCCATATGTATCTACGACCTGACCATTCTCATAAGAACCTGCCTGCACATATCCATGTTCTTCATCATATGGTGCTGTTACATCGTGAACCGAAATCTGTTCTCCCGGCATCACGACTGTACCATTCAGTTTCTCCACACCATTTTTCAGATTCTTCCAGCGTTCTCCGCCTCCGGCATCTGTAGAAAATGAGCCAAGTTCATCCTGTATCGTGGACAGATCCGCCTCTGTCACACTTGGCTGTTCTTCTTTTACCTTTGCCTCCATGGCGAATGATCCATGATCCCAGGAGTCATTTAAATGTTTCTTAATTGCTTTTATAGTTCCACTCTTATCTACGGTCTCGCCAATTTCCTCTTTGTTAATCTGAAGTCCGCTTCCACTTTTCGTAATGGTCGCATTCTGTGCGTGCTTTGCAAATGGAACTGCCCGTTCTTCCAGAATATTCTCCGTCGCTTTCTGATCCAATGTATATTCCGGGCTCAGGACAACTTTTTCTTTAGATAGTTTACGAAGACTCTTATATCGTCCAAAAAGTCCGCCGCTTTTTCCATAGTCCATGGCAGCCTTCACATTCGCCTTCACGTCTGCGTAATCAAATCCACATTCCTCAAGTGTCGCTTCTGCCTTCTGACCTTCCACAGTCAACGATACCGTCTGCTTCTGATCTGCTTTCTTCTGACCGGCCAGTTTCTCTAGTGCCTCTTTTTTTGAAAGCCCGGACAGATCTACGGTTCCGACATAGATATTCTCTGCAATCTTATCCTCCGGAAACTGTGATACATAGTGATGAAACGCGCCACAGACAATTCCAAGTATCAGAATACAGCCTGCAAGACAAAATCCTGCAATCCTGATTCTGCGTCTTCTCATTCTCGCCTGTTTCCTGGTCATTCTCCTGCGTCTTCTTCGCGCCATCTTATTTTCTGCATCCTTTCCGGTTTATTCTAGGCCATCATATAAGGGATAATCATCGTTGCCACCATCGCGACAATCACAACAAGTACTACGATTGAAATGATTCTCCTTGTCTTTTTATCATTGAAATTCATTCTCTATCCTCTTCTTTCCAACGAATCTTTCTTTATCATACACGTTCTCGCTTCCTGATTCAATGGATTTCGAAACTTGTAATCAAAAAGTAACATTTTCCCCATATGCGGGAAATATTCCAGGTGCGTCATCTTGCGCATCTGATTTCTATCAAACTGTTCATATCCCGGCAAATGCTTTCGTTCTTTTTCCTCTTCTTCATAAAATGCTCTGACAAACCGCTTGTCTGTTGCATCTTCGCCTGCAAATTCCGGACGGCTCTTCGCATTTTCCCTGAGATAATAATCATAAGTCAGAAGTTCCCGCATTACGTCTGCCTGCTCCGGATATTTTTCTTTCACAAAATCCAGCACGATCTCATACCGGGCGCTTCTTCGGTGCTGAATCCCCATGTAATCATGCTCTTCATAATACTGCCACAAATCTTGGTACATCTGATATGCAGATGCATAGTTTTCCACCAACGCTTCCACTACATGGGTGAATTGTCCACTATTATAGTAGATTTCCACCATTTCTTCAATCCCTTTCAGCTCAATTACATCTGAATATGGAAGCCATTTTGTAGAAAGTACTTCATACGGCGGCTCATCTTTATATCGCAGCTCATATTCCTGCTGCATCTCCTGCATATACGAACCTTTTAACACTTTCAGAAAACCAAGCTGTAACTGGTCCGGGCGCATGCTGTAGACATCATCAAATGACTTTCGAAAGCTTTTTATGTCTTCATACGGAAGTCCTGCGATCAAATCCAGATGTTGATGGATATTTCCCTTTTCTTTTATCCTTGCCACATGCTCACGGACTTCCTCAAGCCTCATTGTTCTTCGAATCTCCCGAATCGTATCCGTATTCGTAGACTGCACCCCGATTTCCAGCTGGATCAGTCCCGGACGCATCTGCCGGATCAGTCTGATTTCCTCATCATTCAGCAAATCCGCCGCAACTTCAAAGTGAAAATTCGTGATTCCATTGTCATGCTCCTGAATATATTTCCAGATTGCCATAGCATGGTCATGTTTACAGTTAAATGTACGATCCACGAACTTCACCTGCGGAACCTTATGATCCAGGAAAAACTGCAGTTCATTAAACACTAGATCCAGGCTCCGGAATCGAAGCCGCTTATCAATCGAAGACAGACAATAGCTGCATGAAAATGGACACCCCCGGCTCGTCTCATAATAAATGATCTTGTTCTCGAACTTTTTCATATCGTGATAGACAAATGGGACCTCACTCAAATCCATTGGCACACGCCACGGCCGCTCACAGATCGTCCCATCCGGACATCGGAATGTAATCCCGTCTATCTGCTCCAGCGATAATTCTGATGTTTCGGAACGCTTCCCATACACTTTACATAATTTTGCAAATGTCTTCTCACCTTCCCCTTTCATCACACCAGTCAGTTCCGGCAGCCTCCCCAAAGTCTCCCGGGAGTCATAGGACACCTCCGGTCCCCCTGCCCAGATGATTACATCTTTCATAACTTTTTTCACATCCCGAATCATCGACTCCACATAATCCAGATTCCAGATATAGCATGAAAAACAGATCATCTCTGCCTGTCTCCTATAAATATCTTTTAAAATCTCATCTCTGTTCTGATTGATCGTATATTCCGCCAGTTCTATCTGAACATTCACATCCTGCGGCATATTCTTTTCGGCATATGCCTTCAGACAATACACGGCAAGGTTCGAATGTATATATTTCGCATTGATCGCGACAAGTAAAATCTTCATAAATATATGCTCCTTTTCGAACGATTATACCACCTGAAATCAAAAAGGGACAGGTTAAAGTTCAATTGGGGACGGGGTTTTTTTGAAAAAGAACCGGGGTAAAACTGAAAAAACCCCGTCCCCAATTGACTTTTCCACCATCTTCCGTTATAATATGGACTTGTGCAGCCGGGGTGGTAGCGGTACCTTGAACCTGCAATCCGCTATAGCAGGGGTGATGTTGTGCCGAGGGCATTGGTCTGGTGAAGCCGCCCCTGGTATGTGGCGTTGATATCTGGGTCTTACGCGACGAAAATCCATGAACCGTGTCAGGTCGGGAACGAAGCAGCACTAAGTGGAATCTTTCGGGTGCCGTAAGGGTGCCTGGGTTGAGTTTACTACCAGGGTAACGTTCGTTGGATCGTGTTCGACGCACAACGCACGAAAAATATTATTCGTGCACAAATAAAAGCAATAATCCAAAGTTACGGATTATTGCTTATTTTTTTTACGTTTTTCTCTCAGTTCTTTAAAAAATGTTTTCATCATCTGACTGCATTCTTCTTCCAGAACCCCTGTTGTAAGCTCTACCTGATGATTGAACTGCGGCATCTGCAACAAATTTAATATAGATCCTGCGCATCCTGCCTTTGGGTTCATGCAGCCAACTACAACTCTTGTCATTCGAGATTGAACGATTGCGCCGGAGCACATCTGGCACGGCTCCAGAGTCACATACATCGTACATTCTTCCAGCCGCCAGTCTTCCATTTTCTTACTTGCTTTACGGATTGCCTGAAGCTCCGCATGAGCCAGTGTATTTTTATCGATTGTTCTTCGATTATATCCGCGAGCAATAATTTTGTCCTGATACACGATTACACAGCCAATCGGAACTTCTCCGATAGCATATGCCTTTTTCGCCTGTTTGATTGCCTCCCGCATATATTTTTCATCTGCAGTCATTTTTACTCCTTACTATCTCGGCGGTCTTCGCACCTGCCGGCACCAGTAGCCGAATTGCTGATTTTCATTTCTTTCCTGTGGTTCAAGCGTCACATTCACATCTGCTTCTGCAATAAATTCCGGAAATCCAAATGTTGCCGCCGCTCTTGCTTCCCGTTCATGATAAATGCCAGGAACTCCCAGCTTTAATTGATTACCTTCGTCGATCAGAACAAGATGCCGGTAATTATAATATCCATGAAGCAGAAAATTATTATTGGCAAGTTTCCACTCGCATCGTGGCAGGATACTGATTTCTCCACGCTGGATTTTCATGATCTGCCGCCGGAAATTTTGCAAATCTATGTCTCTATCGTCTTTTTTCAGATCTTTTTTCTCCGAGGATTCTTCTACTGTTTCCTGATCTTTTTTCTCCGGGAACTCTTCTACTGTTTCCTGTTCCTTTTTCTCCGAGGATTCTTCTACTGTTTCCTGATCTTTTTTCTCTGGCTGTTCTTCTTCCAGATTTTCTGTCTCTTCATCGTCCCCGAACTGCGTTTCTACCTCTGACTCTTTTTCGTCTATACTCTTAATACTCTTAGATTCCCCGGCGGTTTGATCACTATCGAATTCTTGAAAGACCTTCGCCCTCGCAATATCAAGGTCTCCATACATTTCCTCATTCCAAAGCGCTACATAAAATGCTTCCTTGGGATCACCAAGACCAAGCCCACAAATGTCGTCTTTTTTCTCACACATCTGACCGACACTCTGCTCTGTCTTTCCATAGCCAGCTCTTATCAGTTCTTCTGTATAGCAAAAACATCCCCCGCAGGAAATCATTCCAATCTGTATCTCTCCTGCCGGAACGAAAAGTATATTTCCCATCTCAGAATCCAATTTTATAAGATAACAGGAAATGTTTTCATTGCTTTTTCCACACAGCCCTTTCCCATGTACAGAAATCGTTGTTTCTTTCCCATCTTGTTCGACTTTTACAAACCCGACATTTCTTTTTTTCTGATTCCCTTCATATTCATACAGATATCGAATAAACCTCTTCAATCCTATCCGTCCTGACTTGTATCATTTACCACAGTCTATTCTGTTCCACTCAAAAACATTCCTCGCATTTCCTGATAAAGACGCATTGCATAGCTGTCCGTCATTCCACATATATAATCTGTTACAAGCAGAATCCTCAAATACAGTTTTTCTGCCTCCGTCTTGCCCTCTGCCTGACAATGATATGCCCGCTTATAGTTATCAGAAATAAATGACACAATCCTAAGATCCATGGAATTTAATTTCTGGGACGGGTCATCATATTTGATGATTGCTGTCATAAACTTATCCAAAAGATCACTCAGCATGACAGATTCTGTCACTTCCATTCGATAAATAGGTTCCGATGTAAAGACTTCTCTGTATGCCAGGTCACCAAGAAGCTGCATCAGCCGCTCACAGTAAGTACCGTGAAACAGATCATACTTATATTCACCCTTCATAATTGCATCATAATTCGATGTAAACCCATAAGTTGCGCAGTTGATCACAAATCCCTGCACACGGATGATCCAGTTCTTTACTGCATACTCCTCTGGATTTGCCACATGCATCTCTTTCCCCCGAAAATATAACTCTTCTAGCTTATCCGCCGGGCGAAATATATTCGTTTCCTGATGATACATCATTTGCAGTTCCTTAAGTTCCTCCAGCAATGTATGATAACTTAAGTACCCTTTTACAAATGCATCCTCGATATCCGCAGTCTTATATGCAATGTCATCTGCCGCCTCTAATATAAACGTCAACGGATGCCGACAGCCATTCGTTCCAGTCTCCCTCTCGATCTCACGGAACATTTTCTCATCTGCCAGATAATATCCCATCTTGCGCGTCTTAATATCCCCGGAATCCAAGTCGATTCCTGTGGACGGCACCGGATATTTTACAATGGTGCTCAGAAGCGCATACGTCAGGTTCATACCTCGCTCATCCACCAGAAAATGCAGTTTCGTCACAAGCCGGAACGCCTGTGCATTTCCTTCAAAATGATACAGATCCTCTACCATCTGCCGGCTCATCACTTGTTCCATCGGCTTTCCATGATATGTCATAAGTGGCAGCTTCCGTTCGAACCACTCCCGGATTACATCTTCTCCAAAATGCCCAAAGGGCGGATTCCCGATATCGTGAATCAGCCCTGCGCATTGCAAAATATTACATATATCTTCTTTCATCTGTGGTGTAAACTCAGAATCTTTTTTGTAAACTAAAATGTTTTCTCCGATGTTCTGTCCAAGAGATTTTGCAAAAGAAGAAACCTCCAGAGAATGAGTTAGTCTTGTCCGGATAAAATCACTTTTATCCAGTGGAAATACCTGTGTCTTATCTTGAAGTCTTCGAAATGAAGCACTGCCAATAATTCGATGGTAATCTTTTTCAAATTCACTCCGCAAGTCTGAACTTTTAGCATTTCTCCCTCTCGTCTGTCCACCACGACATCTCTTTGCCGACAGAAGTTCTTCCCATCTCATCTTCTTATTTCTCCTCACAAATGATCTACTATTACTTAATCCAGATAAATCGGAGGCTCATAATCCTTGCCGAGAAGCGCTTTCTTGCGCTCCTGATATCCAAGGAATGCCCACTCTGTCATGTCGGTCCACTGATGATCACTTCTGTCATAAACCTGGACATAACCGATTCTCTTTGGATGCATTCTCACACTATTGGATTCATATTCCATGCCCGTATATGGGTTGATATCACCCACATTTTCTTCTTCCGGAGCTTCCCAATCCTGTGCGGTATCAGCAAACTCTTCTTCCATATCCTGTTGATTTTCCTCAACATATTCTTCGTATGCCTGCTCCTCTTCCTGATACGGTTCTGACTCCTGATACTCTTCAGCTTCCTGATATTCTTCCGGCTCCTGATGCTCTTCAGCTTCTTGATATTCTTTCGGCTCCTGATATTCTTCTGACTCCTGATACGGTTCTTCTGATACAGCCTCTTCTGTCTTGTCTTCCGGCTGCGCCTGATTCATCGCAGATTCTGCCTCCAACTGTTCTGTGGCAGCTTCCTGCTTGTCCTCATAAACCGCCTCTGCTTGCTTTTTCTTACGGCGCGGGAAATAAGCCCTCCAGCCACGTGGCTTCTCCTGCTCTTTTTCCTGTTCCTTTTCTCGCTCTCTTTCTCTTTCTTCTCTGTCTTCTCTTGCCTTCTTCTCTTCAGCCTCTATCGCAGCCATTTCTTCCAGAATATCCTTCACATCCTCCTGCTTGTCATACTCAACATCTTCCGAAGACTGCGGCTCTTCTTCATATTCTGCCGGTTCTTCATATTCTGCCGGCTCCTCATATTCTGCCGGTTCTTCATATTCTGCCGGCTCCTCATATTCTGCCGATTCTTCATATTCTGTCTGGTCTGCATATTCTGATGTTTCTTCCATCTGATCTAAATCTTTATGGATATCTACCAGTTCTCCAATTGTAATATCACGTTCTGCTCCAGATATGCCAAATTCCCTTGCTTTTACCGGCTGTTCTTCCTGTACCTGCTCTGGTTCATCATACTCCAGATTCAGTGTCAGCTGTTGTGGTTCTTCATCTATAATAATATTATTTTCAGCTCGCTTATCGATTTTGATATTTTCACGGGTTGTATATTCACTATCCGCATTCTCTTCCAGTATACTCAGATGAAATGGGCACTCTAATATAGATGCAATTAAACGCATGTCCTGTTCCTGAAAATTATCTCTGGCCAGTCTCTGCGTCAGATTCTGTCTGGACATTTTCTTTCCTGTTCGTTCTTCAATCATCTCCGCAAGCTGCTTGATCGTCATATCTTTACGGTTCAGAACGATTTTGACCTGTTCCCCAAATGTTAACTCTAACATCGCATTTCCTCCTTATTAAATTTCCCTTACTCTCCCTTGAAAATTTTCTGTCTTTGTAAACTTTTTTGTTGCTAGATAAACCCTTATTTTTCCTCTTTCATTTTAGCAAATGCCCTGTATCAAGTCAACTTAATTAAACTGGAACATAATGAGAGATATTTTCATAAAACCCATTGACAAATGCTATTCTAACGGGGTACTATATGTATTAGTTTCACACTTTAAACAACTAAAATTTTACAGTGTGAATATTATAGATGTTACATATATAAAGGTATAGAAGGAGTTACTATTATGATTATTGTATTAAAACCACTTTCCCCAAAGGAAGATATTGAACGTGTTGAAAATATGGTCAAAGCAAGAGGTCTGGACACTCACGTAATTGAAGGAGCAGAGATGACGATCATCGGCTGTATCGGTGACACATCACGTATCGACGCGAAACTCTTCGAAGTTGATCCTGCTGTCACAAAGGTTATGCATGTGCAGGAGCCTTACAAATTAGCAAGCCGCGCTTTCCACCCGGACAACTCCATCATCGATGTGTCCGGAGTCAAGGTTGGAGGAGATAATCTGGCGCTGATCGCCGGACCTTGTTCTGTAGAGTCTGTAGACCAGGTTCTTGAGATTGCAAAAGCTGCGAAAGCTTCCGGAGCCAACATGCTCCGCGGTGGTGCTTTCAAACCTCGTACAAGTCCATATTCATTCCAGGGACTCGGTCTTGAAGGTCTGAATATCCTCTGTGAAGCAAAAGCTGCAACAGGACTGCCAATCGTTACAGAATTGATGTCCGCCGAATATCTGGATGTATTCAACGAAAAAGTTGACCTGATACAGATTGGTGCAAGAAACATGCAGAACTTCGATCTGTTGAAACAGTTAGGACAGGTAGACCGCCCGATTCTTCTGAAACGTGGTCTAAACGCTACCTACGAAGAGTGGCTGATGTCTGCAGAATACATTATGGCATCCGGTAATGAAAATGTTATTTTATGTGAGCGCGGTGTCCGTACATTTGAATCCTATACAAGAAATACACTGGATCTCCAGAGCATCCCGGTTATCCAGAAACTTTCACATCTTCCGATCATCATTGATCCAAGCCATGCCGGTGGAAAATGGTGGCTGGTTGAACCAATGGCTAAGGCTGCTGTTGCTGCAGGAGCAAACGGTCTGATGATCGAGGTTCATAACAATCCTGAGATGGCACTGTGCGACGGTTCCCAGTCTCTGAAACCTGCGAAATATGATGCACTGCTGAAACAGGTTGCTGAGATCGCAAAAGTAGTCGGAAAAACATTTTAACTATTCAAGACCCGTTCGCGGGTCTTGACGTTTTCACAGGTGTAAAAGAAAGAAGAGGATTATCAGCATGAAATTATATGTAGACCTCGGAGCACACAGCTACTCCATTTATATTGAAAATAATATTTTGAAAGATACCGGAAGCTATATCGAAAAAGTTTACTCCGGAAAAAAAATCATGATCATCTCAGACGACAACGTATTTCCTCTGTACGGAGATACTATTGTAAAAACACTGGAAGATAAATATGAGGTTCATTCTCTTATTCTCCCACACGGTGAGCCAACCAAGAGTTTTCAAAGTCTTCCGAAAATCTATTCCGCACTTTTGGAAGCCCGTTTTTCACGAAGTGATCTGATCATTGCCCTCGGAGGCGGTGTCATCGGAGATCTGGCAGGATTTGCAGCCGCAAGCTTCCTTCGCGGGATCAAGTTTATCCAGATTCCGACCTCACTTCTGGCACAAGTCGATTCTTCCGTCGGTGGAAAAGTCGCCGTAGATCTGCCGGAAGGCAAGAACCTGGTCGGTGCTTTTTATCAGCCGGCTCTTGTGCTCATCGACCCACTTGTGTTAAATACACTGCCAGAGCGTTACATCAACGACGGTATGGGCGAAGTCATCAAATACGGCTGCATCTGGGATGCTGATTTATTCAAAAATCTGGAGGCACACACCTCATTTGAAGATTTGAAGAAAGATCTGACCGAAGTTATCTATCGCTGTGTAGATATCAAGCGAATCGTTGTTGAGCACGATCAGTTCGACACCGGCGAGCGCATGCTCCTGAACTTTGGTCACACTCTGGCACACACAATCGAACAGCATTACCACTACACACGCGAAAGCCACGGTGAGGCAGTTGCCATCGGAATGTATCAGATTACAAAGATTGCAGAGGAAATGGGACTGACGAAACCCGGCGAAGCGGAACATATACGCAAAGTCCTGGATATCTATGGACTTCCACACAAGTGTGACCTTATGCTCCACGACCTGATCGGAGCCATTGCCCTCGACAAGAAAAACCTGGGTGGAAAATTAAATGTCGTGCTGCTCAAGGAAATTGGTAAGAGTTATACCTACCCGACTACAACGGAATTTTTCACAGAGCACGATCGGATGGTGTAAACGAAAATATAAATTGTAATTTTGACCCTATATATAATAGTAACCCCTGAATAAAAAATGAGACAATTTTCTGTAGTTGCTGCGCCGCTTATCTCTGTGTGATTATACAAACTCGCCATAAAGACGGCTCAAACAGTGTATAATCACACAGGCTATGCTCGCAACTACAACGCAAATTGCTCAATTATTTTATTCAGGGGTTACTATTTCTATAGCCGGGAATTTACAATTTATATCTTCTTCCCGCCACTAAGCAGTTATCTGAACCGCAAGCAGACCTTCATGAAATTTTCCTATTCTTGAAACTTCCGCCGACTCCCACTACTCCTTCTTCTTATGAAATATAAAATAACCTAACCTTCACAACTTTCGCATACGCGAAGCGAAAAAGGCAAGAGCTCCCTCTCCTCCCGCATAAATTTAACGCTATATACAAAGCACCAAATAGCTGCTCTACAATAATTGAGTCATTTTCGTCATAGTTGCGAGCATAGCTTTGCTGATTATACACTGTTTGAGCCGCTTTTGGGCGAGTTTGTATAATCAGCAAAATATAAGTGGCGCAGCAACTATAGAAAATAACTCATATTGTAGAGCAGCTATTTGGTGCTGTATATATCCTTAAATTTAATTTTAGACAATAAAATAGGACTGCATGTTTGGGAGGTTGCAGCCCTGAGGAAAAAGTTATGAAAAAGAAAATTGTTTTGTTCTTTCGAACAATTAATAGTATAGACACAAAGTGTGATGAAACTATGTTTAAAATGAAAACTAATTGTGAACAAAATATGACTGAAACCATTCATATAATTCTTCCATAGTCCCTTTGTACTCTGTCTCAACTTCTTCTAATGGAATGTTCTTTTTATTTTCCAGTGTATCTGTTAATAAATATGTCTTTACGCCAAGGGAGCGGATCGTCAGGTCTTCCTGCACATCATTTCCTACCATGAGGCATTCTTTTGGATTAAGTCCAAACTCCTCCATAACTTCCTGAAAATATTTCGGATTCGGCTTGCAGTAATGATATGTTTCATAGGTCGTAATAACTTCAAAGTCTTCTGCATCGATTCCTGCCCAGCGGATACGGTTCATAGTTCCCACACGCGGGAAGATCGGATTGGTCGCAAGGTACACTTTCACACCATGTTCTTTCAACAGTTTAACAACCTGGTCTGCGCGCGGATTCGGTTTTGTAGATGCAATTGCCTCATTAAATTCATTTGCATAAAAATCCAACGTCTCCTGCTCTACCTCTGCTTTGGAAAGCCCGGATATTTTTTCAAAACATTTCCAGAAGGCATCCTCGTTGGTCGTGCTTCCATCATTCAGTACCATTGCCTCCACACCTTTCCAGATCGTCCCGATCAGCGCTTTCGGCTCCATTCCATATTTTACAAATCGTTTTGCCAGAAGTGGCATATAATACTTTACAAATTCATTCTGATCCATAGGAAGTAATGTCCCATCCAAGTCAAATAATACATGTTTTATCATATTTCGTTTTCTATCATCCTTTCTATTTTCGCTTATGACAGTTACAGGGGCAAAATCGCCCGTCAGGCGCTTCTGCCCCATTCATTACTTTAATTACTATTCATTTTCAGTCTTTATTTTAGCATTTCAAGAAATCCTGTACCATCACCATGATACTCGATTTCAAATATCTGTGCAAGGGTGGCCGCTATATCAGCGTAAGTATCTCTTGTTCCGATATTCACGCCCTGTTTCCAGCATTTACTGTAACCCAGAAGCGGTACAGACTCACGCGTATGATCAGTTCCTTTATATCCCGGATCACAGCCATGATCAGCTGTGATAAATAACACATCATCGCCGCGCATATTAGCAAGAAATATTTCAAGATCCTTGTCAAATTCATTTAATGCAGTTGTATATCCTAAAATATCTCTTCGATGGCCATATATCATATCAAAATCAACCAGATTAATGTAGCACAGTCCATTAAAATCTTTCTTTTGCAACTCAAATACTTTCTCCATGTTCTTTTTATTTCCATGGTTCGCTGTTGTCTCTGTAATTCCTTTTCCGGCAAATATATCATATATCTTGCCAACACCGATGACATCTTTTCCGGCATCTTTCAGATCATCCAGCACCGTCTGTTTTGGCGGCACAAGCGAAAAGTCATGTCTACGGTCTGTTCTTTCGAAGTTCGGATATTGTCCTACAAATGGTCTTGCAATGACTCTTGCTACTGCATGAGCGCCCATCAAAATTTTTCTTGCTATTTTGCAATATTCATACAGGGTTTCTACCGGCACAACATCTTCATGAGCTGCAATCTGGAACACACTGTCAGCGGATGTATATACGATCAACGCACCTGTTTCCATGTGCTCACGCCCATAATCCTTGATAACTTCTGTTCCGGAATATGGTTTATTACACAGCACTTCCCGTCCTGTCTGCTTTCGGAATTCATCCAGCACATCCTTCGGGAATCCGTCCGGATATACCGGAAATGGTTTCGGAGATATCATACCTGCCATCTCCCAATGCCCGATGGTCGTATCTTTTCCCATAGATTTTTCATGAAGTCTTCCGTAACATCCAATTGGACTTAAAGACTTATCCCCATAATTCATCTCATCGATGTTATAAATCCCCAATTTTTCCATATTCGGAATATGCAGTTTTCCGGAATCATAACAAGTCTTCCATGTATTGCTTCCCTCATCACCAAATGCTTCTGCATCCGGTGCATTTCCTATTCCTGCACTGTCCAGTACGATCCAAAATGCTCTCATAATAACCCCTGCCTTTCGTATTATGCGTTCGCTTTCTTATAAGCAACAAACTCTTCGGGACTCAAAAATGCATCCCTATATCCAAGCTCATAAGGATTGATCTTCTCCGCTCCCTTCAAGCCTACCACATCCAGTGCTTTTAATGCAACTTCTTTCGCCTGCTTTTTGCTCATTCCAATCTGAAGCGGGCCAAACATCACTTCATCCAAAACTGTATTTTTGAAAATCTGATCATTCGGATTCTGGAACACCATTCCTACTTTCTGGCAAAGCTCATCTACCTCTATATTCTAGCACCAATATTTCTTTTTATTTAGGACAAATGTCCTTTTATTTCTCACCTTTTACAAGGGTGTGCGTTCCACTTAAGAACAACACACCCTTATAATTTTTATTGCATATATTTTTTTAGTTTCTCGGTGTCAGCTCTACATACAAATCTTTGTATTGTTTTGCACTCTTTTCCCAGGAAACATCTTTGTTCATATCCCGGATCACCATATCATCCCAATACTTTCTGCTCTCAAAATAGAGCGTCTTTGCCCTGTTAATGGCATCGTAAAGAAGTCCGCTTTCATACCGGTCAAATGTAAAACCATTCCCTGTATTGTCGTACATATTATAAGGGGAAACGGTATCTTTAAGTCCTCCTGTTTCTCTGACAATCGGAATCGCACCATATCTCATAGCTATCAGCTGTGTAAGCCCACATGGTTCAAATCTTGACGGAACCAGGATCGCATCACAACCCGAATAAATACCGTGGGCGACATTTTCATTGTAATCAATGTATGCGCAGAAACTGCCTTTATATTTATATTCATAATAACGGAATGTATTTTCATACCAGGCATCACCGGTACCAAGAACCACCACCTGTGTATTCCCATCCATAATCCCCGGAATTACAGCATTTACAAGATCAAGGCCTTTTTGGTTGGTAAGACGTGAAATAAGTCCGATCACCATCTTATGGTCATCCACTTCTAATCCCAAAGATTCCTGGAGTGCTTTCTTGTTTATCTTTTTATTTTCTACTGCTGACTCAGCATCATAATTAGCTGTTAACAGTTTATCTGTTGCAGGATTCCAGTTATCTGTATCAATTCCATTCACAATTCCTCTGATTTTATTATTATGATATCTCAAATGTTCCGCAAGACCTTCACCGTACTCTTCCGTCTGAATCTCGCCCGCATAAGTATTGCTAACTGTCGTAATTTTATTACAGTAAGCGATACCGCCCTTTAACATATTGGCATCCAGCCAGTTCTGAATCATGCAGTCTTTATTGAATACATAATCCGGAAGACCTGACCAGTATTGAATCATTTTTCTGTCATATATTCCCTGGAATCTCAGATTATGTATCGTAAGTACTGCATTTGCCCGTCCAACATTCGTATTCTGAAAACAGGTTCTTAAATAAAGCGGTACTAAAGCTGCCTGCCAGTCATGACAATGTACGATGTCAGGTGTCCAGTCCAGATAATTGAGTGCGGCAAGCGATGCCTTAGCAAAATAACAGAACTTCGGAATATCATCTATAAGGTTCGTATACGGATTACCCCAGGAAAAGAACTCGTCATTGTCGATAAAATCATAGACAACTCCATCTTTCTGATATTCCATGATTCCTACATAATACTGTTTCCCGTCAGAACAAAGATCCATATAAAAAGAACCTCTGTACTCCATCTTTTCCTGAAACTTCTGAGGAATACATTTATATCTTGGAAGAATTACCTTAACATCCAGATTTAACTTCGCCAGAGTCTTTGGAAGCGCAGACATAACATCTCCCAGTCCGCCAGTCTTAACAAATGGATAGCATTCCGAACCGATGAACGCAACACTTCTTCGCGGTCCTAAATCCAGCTGTACCATCTGTTCCTCCTGTTTCACAGGGGTTTTGTTTACAACTGCTATTTGCTTAACAAAATTCTTTTTTCTATTCTTTTTTCTACTCATATCTGGTCTCCAATCTGCAAAACATTTGCCCCATCACGGATAATATCATCCTATTATTTTATTTCAAGAATGCCTCAGCATTCTTGCTGCGAGGTGGGAGTCATCTCCCAGCTGATATAATAATTGTAGCGAATAATGCAACGATTATCAATGATAAATCATCGAATCCAGCATTCTGGCAAATCTTAACGGATTAAGAATCTGCGACAAAGACACTTCACCCTTGCTTTCCCTGGTGATTTCCGTTTTATCTCCCCTAAAGCC
>ERZ1035025.934-NODE-934-length-16629-cov-5.261011_pt1 | contig 16629 bp, 13 predicted proteins | sample MGYA00520619_ERZ1035025 | MGnify/ENA primary metagenome ERZ1035025 (study PRJEB33766, sample SAMN09781742) | gut metagenome | biome: gut microbiome | host: Homo sapiens | place: Madagascar | study: EMG produced TPA metagenomics assembly of the PRJNA485056 data set...
ATTTTGCCCAAAAAGTTATAGGACGTTTTTACATTGTACTGATAACGTTTTCCTTGCGTACAATGGAAATATTGGTGTAAAATGCAATTAGTTCTTAACATAATTTAAATTATTGAAGATGACGAGGCAACCACGAATGAAAAAAAGAAGTAGCGCTTCTAAACAAATAAAAAAATACAGTTTGATTGTTGGATTACTTGTTTTTATGGCATCCTTTCTTTTTGGATATATTAATTTAAAGAACATAGAAAAAGGGAAAAAAACAGCCGCCACTTATACTGCCCAAAGTACAGTAAGACGAATCAATGCGCAATTGAATCAGTATGTTGAACTTTCAGAGTTTCTTGGAAATGTAGTTCTCGCAGGATATAACCTGGATCAGACTTCATTTTCGGAATTAGCGAAAATGCTTCCAAACGAGGATGGTATTGTGAAAGCTTTTGAACTTGCCCCGGATGGAGTTGTTACTGATATTTTTCCACAGCAGGGAAATGAGAACGCATTTGGAATAAATATGCTGACAGACCATGAGCGTAAGGAAGATGCAAACCGTGCGAAAGAAACCGGAAACTATACACTTGGTGGTCCATATGAATTAAAACAAGGAGGAACAGGCGCTTTACTGTTCCATCCGGTTTATAAAGAAGATTCTATAGACAATGACTCTTTTTGGGGCTTTGTGATTATGGTCATCGACTGGGATAAATTTATAGATGAAATAGGTTTGGACCGATTAAATGAAGCTTCCTATTGCTATGAAATATGGACAACTGATGAAACTACAGGCAGCCGAGTTGTTCTGACTCAAAGTCAGGAACACATACCTAAGAACAGCCTTACAGTAGAGTGCGAGATTCCTAATGATACATGGTATGTAGATATTGTACCAGACGAAGGCTGGATTTCCATTTATCAATGGATTGCTGTTATTGCTGTTTCCTGTATAACGTCCTTAATGAGCGCCACTATTTTTAATCAGGTGCGCAGTAAAAAATATCGTGAAAACCAATATGCAGTGGAACTGAAAAAGTCCGCTGAACAGGCAAGAGAAGCAAGTGAGGCAAAAACTCGATTTCTGTTTAATATGAGCCATGACATCCGAACCCCGATGAATGCGATCATTGGGTTTTCAGATCTTCTCGGAAAGAATCTTGACAACGAAGAAAAAGTACGAGAATATTTGAAAAAGATTAAATCTTCCGGAAACTTTCTGATGACGATTATTAATCAGGTGTTGGAAATGGCCCGTATCGAAAGCGGAACTGCTATATTAAAAACAGAAGCAGCAAATTTGAGCGAATTATTTTATTCGGTAAATACAGTATTAGAATCTGATATCCAAATGAAAGGTATCCACTGTTCTATCGATACAAATGTTCAACATAAATATGCATTTTGTGATAAGACAAAGCTCCAGGAAATATATTTAAATATCATGAGCAATGCCATCAAGTATACTCCTGACGGTCATGCGATTCATGTGACTATTAATGAGACGAATTTCGATGATAAAAAAGCACGGTATGTATTTGTCTGCGAAGATACTGGAATTGGAATGGCCTCGGAATACCTTCCACATATCTTCGATGAATTTTCCAGAGAACATACAGCTACGGAGAATAAAGTCAGCGGTACAGGTCTTGGTCTTTCTATCGTGAAATCCTTTGTCGAACTGATGAATGGTAGGATTCATGTGGAAAGTGAGCCGGGAAAAGGAACAAAATTTACAGTAGAAATCCCACTGGAACTTGCTTCTGAAGAGGATATATGCAAAAAAGAACTGCCAGAGCAAACATTTATGACCGATAAGAATATTGGAAAGCGTATTCTTCTTGCAGAAGATAATGAATTAAATGCTGAAATTGCGATGGAGCTATTAAAAGAAGAAGGCTTTCTGATTGACTGGGTCAAAGACGGTCAGGAATGTTTTGATAAACTGGAAGAAGCGGATGAAGGATACTATGATCTGATTCTTATGGACATTCAGATGCCTATCTTGAATGGCTATGATACAACCGCAAAGATAAGGCAGATAGAAAATCCGAAAAAAGCATCCACACCTATCGTTGCCATGACCGCAAATTCCTTTGACGAAGATATTGAGATGACTAAAAAAGCAGGAATGAATGGATTCATTGCAAAACCATTAGATGCGGAAAAAATGTTCATTATATTAAAACAGAGTATTGTAGAGAATTAGTTATAGAATTAAGAATGCCTTAGAAGTATGTCATGCAAAAAATATCATTCATCGTGATATCAAGCCGGCAAATATTATGGTCTCCCCAAAAGGTTACTTTAAACTGGGAGATTTTGGTGTTGCCAGACAGCAGATTTCAGGAACTATGACCGTGATTGGCTCTTATGATTTTATGGCACCGGAAGTTTACAAAGGAATGCCTTATGACCAGACCGCAGACATTTATTCCCTTGGTATGGTTTTATATTACCTGGCAAATGATTTCAAACTGCCTTTTTCTGAAATTCAAAGTTCCATAGACCGGATAAACCGGCGTATGAACGGAGATACCGAATGGGACTGGAAGCAAAAGCTGTCAAGCTGGGGAATTGCAACAAATATCAAGCAAAAAATGTCTGAAGAAATCCTCTATGATACTGTAATGACCGCCTGTGCTAATGACCCGAAAGCTCGATATCAGTCAGCGAGGGCAATGAAACGGGATTTAATGATATGCATGGATAAAATCTGTACATTAGAAAAAAGGAAGTATAACTGGGAAGCTGCGATGAAGAAATAAAAAGAAGAACCTTGGACTTTGATTGCCTTGGTTCTTCCTTTTCTTCTCTCCTGTTAGTTTTCCACGTTATAATCTTTGATTCATGTATTTTTCCACATTATCATCAAGAGTTATCCCACTCAATTAATTTCATAATTTTTTTCACAGCATTTACCACTTTTGATGACAAATACATTTTCTGCCCTTTTTCCACATTAAAGTAGCCATTATAATTATCTTTAATTATAATGGCTACTTTATATTAAATTTCATTATATTCATATTTTTTATTATCGGAGGTTTCTGTTGATCTTGTTCCCTGCCTGTTTTCCTTTCTTTTAGAACTATAACATGTAATTCAAAGTCGCCGATTTACGCTTCATTGATTTGATTTATATAACCCTCATCTTCTATATTGAAGTTCCTTACTATTCCCTATCTATAACTTTCTCATAGTAGTTATCGCTATCATTCTCTTCCATGAGATTCTTCAATATACTCTACGACCATCCAGCTATTCCGTCTATAGCATCTCTTCTTTATAGAACTCATTTTTTATATAAATCTCGATTAGTTCGATGTTTCTTTACACATCTTCTAATTCCTTGAATTACTGCGGTATCTTTATCCTCAATATGTTCTGCAAATGTTTTCTCTTTTATACCGGTTATCTTTTCTTCTCCGATTTATCTTTTTTATTCAATCTTCTTACCGGATTTTTATGATCTATGGTTAAGGCTTATTCTGTGGGAACTTCCATTTGCCATACCACCAACATATTGACTATTTATAGATTCTGAATTGTCCAACGGTTTAAGCCTCCTTCCTTTCTATTTCGTTCGTCCCTTTCTCGTCAGGACTTCTATCGATGATTCCTAAGGAATTATTCTATCAAATCTTCTTATACGAATTTCGATTTAACCTTTTGGGTTATTTTAGGTTATTCTATCTTAATCTAAAATTTGTTGATTTAATTTTCGATTGAATCTTTTCATTAAATTTTTTTACTGAACTTTTTTGGTTCTTCTTTATCATTTAATTTTTTTGATCATATCTTATATTAAATCTTTTTTGATTTGATATTTTGTTTTCCTTTGGATTGACTATATAATACCATCTAGGTTTTATTTTGTCAATACTATTTATGATATTTATTTTAATTAATTTATAATTGTATTATTTCCATAGAATATTCTGTATATTTATATTTTATCAAGTTGTTTTCTGATGATGTTTCATGATTTTAGTGTGTGATACATAACCGTCTAATACACAAGAGAGCAGGTAATCCCCTGCTCTCTTGTTATCTTACATTTTCAGTCTTATAATCATCTTATAGTCAGATACTAATAATTAATATAGCCCTGAAGCCACATATTCGCCTTAAATCTGCGTCCTACTGCCGGTTCCCCAAGAAGTCTCTGTCTCGGCACGCAAACGTCAAATACGAGGCCATTTACGTCTAATTTCATCACGTAAACATTTTCCCCTGTATACTCATTCACGATTTCATGGAGTTCCTGGATCTCACCTAATATGGAATATCGGTCACACTCCACACTATACGGCATGATGTATGTATCCACAATGCTGAATACGTCTTCCGTCACCAGTCGCCTTGACACCTTTGAGTAAGTATCAATGTCTTCCAGTGTGAGCGTCTCGATTGCATTGGGATCTCCGGATTTTGCAGCAGAGAGAAGCTGCATGCGGTTATACACCTCTTCTCTCTGTCGTTCTTTTTGTGAATGATCTTTCTTTACCGGCAGCAATATAGTCCCTGACTCGCATAATCCTGCAAGTGTTACAGATGTATAGTTCATCTTGTTACCGCTCAATTGCTTTTCCTTCAAATACTGTGGCACATTTTGCAGATAAAATATAATCGTAATTCCGATTTTTGCATCTTCACAGATTCCTACATAAGCCTCTCTGTCCATTCTGCGCTCAATCGTGATATCTGCATAGGACGTGATTCCTGTTCCAAGAAAATATGGATAATAATATCTTTTCGTAAAGTTATCCACAGAATCCATGTCTCCGCACAGACATATCCCCATTCCAGGTCCGAATTCCTTCTGATATTCACAAAAATCTAATTCTTCGTCCTGATATACAAGCTCATGACACGTATATTGCTGTTCTACTTTATCCAGTATCTCATATAATTCTTTTTTTGACTTCATGCTGCCAAATCCTATGGCATTCAGATATTGATGCATTTTTATTTCCTTTTGATTTCAGTCATACCACCCATATATGGACGAAGTACCTCTGGGATTCTTACAGAACCATCTGCCTGAAGATTGTTCTCCAGAAATGCAATCAGCATTCTTGGTGGTGCTACTACAGTATTATTCAGTGTGTTAGCAAAATATTTGTTTCCATCAGCGTCTTTTACACGGATTCCAAGTCTTCTTGCCTGAGCATCTCCAAGGTTAGAGCAGCTTCCGACCTCGAAGTATTTCTTCTGTCTTGGTGACCATGCCTCAACGTCACAGGATTTTACTTTCAGATCTGCCAGATCTCCGGAGCAGCACTCAAGTGTACGGACCGGGATATCCATAGAACGGAACAGATCTACTGTGTTCTGCCATAATTTGTCATACCACATCTTGCTCTCTTCCGGTTTACATACAACGATCATTTCCTGTTTCTCAAACTGGTGGATACGGTATACTCCTCTTTCCTCGATACCATGTGCTCCTTTTTCTTTACGGAAACATGGAGAATAACTTGTAAGTGTCTGTGGAAGCTGATCCTCTGTCAGCATTGTATCGATGAATTTACCGATCATGGAATGCTCACTTGTACCGATCAGATACAGGTCTTCACCCTCTATTTTGTACATCATGGCATCCATCTCTGCAAAGCTCATAACTCCTGTTACTACATTACTTCTGATCATAAATGGAGGAATGCAGTAAGTAAATCCTCTGTCGATCATGAAATCTCTTGCATAAGAAATAACTGCAGAGTGAAGTCTTGCAATATCTCCCATAAGGTAATAGAATCCATTTCCGGCTACTTTTCCGGCACTTTCAAGGTCGATTCCATTAAAGCTTTCCATAATATCTGTATGATATGGAATTTCGTAATCAGGTACGACCGGCTCACCGAATTTTTCAATTTCAACGTTCTCGCTGTCGTCTTTTCCAATTGGTACAGAAGGATCGATAATATTTGGAATAATCATCATATTCTGTTTGATTTTAGCTTCTACTTCTTTTTCTTCTTTAGATAAAGCTTCTACTCGTTCTGCATTTTCCTGAACTTTTTTCTTTAACTCTTCTGCTTCTTCTTTCTTTCCCTGTGCCATACATGCACCAATCTGTTTGGAAATCTGATTCTTATCAGCACGAAGAGCCTCTACTTCCTGTTTAATCTCACGATTTCTCTGATCTAATTCGATAACTTCATCAACCAGTGGAAGCTTATCATCCTGGAATTTATTTTTGATATTCTGTTTTACGACCTCCGGGTTATTTCTGACAAATTTGATATCTAACATCTCTCATATCCTCCTTATTTTTCAATAATCTCGCTTTTTTCAATCTTTTCTATATCATGGAAGATGGCTTTATCCAGTGCCTCTGCCTCTTCCTCAGCAAGCTCTACATAGCTTTCACCTTTTACGATTTCTTTCACATAAGTGTAACATCCTTCACGACTGTGCATTGCATTGATGATCCAGCCGCTGTCATTTCCATCCAGCATAGCAAGTGCAAAACTCAGTTTTCCACCCATCTCGTTAAATGCATCGTATTTTACAATTCCGACTTTCTGGTAATTTGTCTCTAATTTACGGTTTAACTCACGGATTTCTGTTCTGTTCTGCTTTGTAAACTTAAGAACCGCCTCTGCTTCCTCGAATTTATCTTTCAGACTCTGCTCAAGGGATTTTCCATCTTTCCCTTTCATAAATGTTGCATAGCTGTTTTTCAAACGATTGTATTTCATGGTTACATTTACATATAGTATAAACAAAACTACGAATAGAATCAGCATAAACAGGAAAATAAATGCTGGATCTATCCCTAGTGCATTCAGTATCTTGCTTTCCATATTATTCTTCCTTTCCAATGCTCATAATCATATCGAACATTCGTTCTAATTCCTCATCAGAATAGTATTCTATCTCTATTTTACCTTTTCCATTCCCTTTAGATGCTATACTAACTTTTGTACCCATAACTTCTTTCATTTTATTCGCAAGGTCTTTATAAATGAAATCATTTACGGTCTTTACTTTTTCTTTTTGCTTTTTCGGATTTTTGATTTCTTTTACAAGCTTTTCTGTATCACGTACACTTAATTTTTCATCAAATATCCGGTTTGCCAGATTATACTGTTCGTCCTTATCGTCAATTGCAAGTAATGCTCTTGCATGTCCGGTCGAGATCATGTCATCAATAATCATTTGCTGAACACGCTCGTCCAATTTCAGAAGTCGCATAGAGTTTGTGACTGCAGTTCTGCTTTTTGATACACGCTCGGCCACTTCATCTTGTTTCAGATTAAATTCTTCCAACAATCTCTTAAATGCCATTGCTTCTTCAATTGGATTTAAGTTTTCTCTCTGGATATTTTCAATTAAACCGATTTCTACTATTTCCTGTTCTGTATACTCTTTTACAATAACAGGGACTTCTTTGACTCCAGCCTGTTTGGCAGCTCTCCAACGTCTCTCTCCTGCAATAATCTCATAATAATCTTTATTCTTTCTTACAAGAAGCGGTTGCAGTACTCCGAATTGTTTGATTGAATCTGCCAATTCAAGAATTGCATCTTCATCAAACTTTTTACGCGGTTGATCTCGATTCGGCTCAACCATATTGATTTTCATCATTTGAATACCAGAACCAGACTCAGACTCCCTCTTTTCTTCAGCCGGCTCTTTTGCTAATGGCTTATTTGATTTCTCAGGAATCAGACTATCAAGTCCTTTTCCCAATCCTTTTTTCTTAACAGCCATGGGAACCTCCTTATTTTTTATTCTTCTCTTTCGATAACCTCATCAGCCAATCTCATATAGCTTTCTGCTCCTGTTGATTTTGGATCATACTTATTAATTGGCAATCCGTAACTTGGTGCCTCTGCCAGTCGAATATTTCTAGGAATTATAGTTTTATATATATTCTGTTGCAGATTGTCTTTCACATTCTCAACTACCTGAAGAGACAGATTCGTTCTGGCATCATACATTGTAAATACGACACCTTCTATTTCTAATTTTGAATTCAATCTGTCTTTTACTAATTCAACTGTATGTATTAACTGGCTGAGTCCTTCCAATGCATAGTACTCACACTGAATCGGTACAATAACAGAGTCTGCCGTAGTCATAGCATTAATCGTCAGCATACTCAAAGATGGTGGACAGTCTATAATTACAAAATCATACTGATCTTTTACCTGATCAATTGCATTTCTAAGAATATATTCTTTATCATCTACACCAATCAATTCAATTTCTGCTGCTGACAAATCAATACTGGTCGGAATAATATCAAGATTTTCAAGAACTTCTTTATTAATTACTTCTTTGATATCAACTTCTCCAATAATCAGTTCATAAATAGACTTTTCCACAGAATCTTTATCTACACCCAGACCACTGGTGAGATTTCCCTGTGGATCCATATCAACAGCAAGAACCTTTTTCCCTTTTTCAGCAAGGCAAGCTGCAAGGTTGATAGATGTGGTAGTCTTACCAACTCCGCCTTTCTGATTAGCTACGGCAATAATTCTCCCCATATTATTAATTCACCTTTCATTCTACATTTCGTTACAAGTTATAGTATACCACAAATGTTTCACGTGAAACATAGTTTTTTGTCTGAATTTGTGAAAATAAGGATATAAGATTCAAGAATGCCTCGGCATTCTTACTGCGAGGTGCGCGTCATGCAATTGCATGACATACTTCTACTACGCTCCCATTACTTTTATTCTCGTGTCGAGAGTAACGAATCTGTGCTTTACTCTTTTTAATGTTTCACGTGAAACATAGTTATATAAAAAAAGTTCTGGATATGAAATAAAAAAAGAGTTCTCAAACTTAGGTTGTTTTTTTTATCCATTTCAAGTATAGTGTTATATCAAAAATTATCGTCTGAGTCTCGTAGAGACGAATTTAATTTTGATATAATTTATACAACGCACTAATGAATTAAGATGGACGTTCTTATCTTCACTTCTTTTCATGTTTCACGTGAAACATATTTTTATATACAAAATAGTTATGGATATGAAATAGAAAAAGAGAGTCCTCAAACTTAGGTTGTTTTTATAATTCATTGCGAGTATAGTTTTATATCAAAAATTACTGTTTGAGTCTCTTTGAGACAAGTTTAATTTTGATATAATCATATACGCCTTTAACACAGGATTGAAATGGATATTCTTATCTTCACTTCTTTTCAACGTTTCACGTGAAACATTCTTATATATAAGTAGTGACTACGATATATAATAGAAAAAGGACTTTTTCAAACATAGGTTGTTTTTCAATTCATTGCGAGTATAGTTTTATATCAAAAATTATTGTCTGAGTCTCTTTGAGACGAGTTTAATTTTTGATATAATATTCAAGAATGCCTCGGCATTCTTGCTGCGAGGTGCGCGTCATGCAATTGCATGACATACTTCTACTGCGCACCTCTGCAATCCTGCCGGAGGGTATATCAGCTGAGGGATTGACTCCCAGCTGATATACGACGCAGCAATGAATTGAAATGACCTGTTTGAGAAAGTCCTTTTTCTATTTACTATTACTATTATACTTTTATATAATGTTTCACGTGAAACATCTCAATCTTATAATGGTTCTTTCGCCGGCAAGCCTGCTTTTCGTGGATATTTCTTTGCAGTATTCTTGTTCTTCTTTATTTTTACAAATGATCTTCCGATATCTGTATCTGGCAACTGGAATTTTACCACTTCTTCGATTTTTCCACCTAATATCTGTACTGCTTTTTTTGAGTTGTTTAACTCTTCATCAATTTCTCCAGATTTATAAGGTATAAAACATCCACCTACTTTTACATAAGGAAGACAATATTCTGATAAAGTCGCCAGATTTGCTACTGCACGGGAAACACACAGATCATATTGTTCACGGTAATCTTCTTTCTTCGAAAAGTCCTCTGCTCTTCCGTGTATTGTTTCTATATTTTCTAGCTCAAGTTCATCTATAACAGCATTTAAGAACTTAATTCGCTTGTTCAATGAATCTAATAATGTGATTTTTATCTCTGGGAATACTATTTTTAGTGGAATACCCGGAAATCCTGCTCCAGTTCCTACGTCAATAATAGACGTTACATTATCAAATCCATTTACTTTCACAATAGACAAGCTATCCACAAAATGTTTCATAACTACTTCATCATATTCTGTAATTCCTGTGAGGTTCATAACCTTATTCCACTCTACAAGCATTTCATAGAATTTGATGAACTGAGATACCTGTTTATCCGTAAGTTCTACAGATATCATTTTCATATTTTCGATTAATCTCTGTTCTTTATTTTTCATATCTGTTCCTAACTATTTTCATTCTTCTATATTCTTCTATTTATCCATATTAATTCAGTTCTTCATATATTAATTTAAAAATATTCTCGGCATTCTTTTTGCAAAATACGCACAATATACTGATCTCGAATTATTTTACCTGCCGCCTAGATATACAAGTAATACAGATATATCTGCAGGTGATACTCCGGAAATTCTAGAAGCTTGTCCAATAGAAACCGGACGGAATTTTTTTAATTTTTGAACTGCTTCGATTCTAAGACTCTTCACCTGATCATAATCTATATTTTCTGGTATTTTCTTATTTTCAAGTTTTTTGAACTGTTCTACCTGTTTTTTCTGACGTTTAATATATCCATCATATTTAATTGATATATTTACCTGTTCAGAGACTTCTTCTGACAAATCTTTTGGAAATTCCGGTCTTGCCTCATCGATTGTAGCAAGTACCTGATAAGTTAATTCCGGTCTTCTGATAAGTTCTGCCAGTGAAATTCCTGAATTTAGCGGCGTGCTTTGGTACTGCGCAAGTAAATTCTGAACCTTTTCACTTGTTCCTACATGCACATGCTCTACACGTGATACTTCTTCTTCAATCAGTTTTTCTTTTAATTTTAAACGTTCATATCTATCCTGTGAAATTAATCCGATTTCGTATCCTATCTCCGTCAGTCTTTGATCTGCATTATCTTGTCTTAGAAGTAACCGGTATTCCGCTCTGGATGTCATCATACGATATGGTTCATGACTTTCTTTTGTCACCAGATCATCAATCAAAACGCCAATATATGCCTGAGATCGATCTAGCACAACTGCTTCTTTTTTCTGAAGCTTTCTTGCTGCATTGATACCTGCAATCAATCCCTGGCATGCAGCTTCTTCATAACCGGAACTTCCATTGAACTGTCCTCCGCTAAATAACCCTTCAATCTCTCTGAATTCCAGTGATGGCTTTAACTGTCTTGCATCTATACAATCGTACTCAATTGCATATGCATTTCTTACAATCTTGGCATGTTCCAGACCTGCAACAGATCTATACATATCATACTGGACATCCTCCGGTAAAGAACTGGACATACCTCCGATGTACATTTCATTTGTATCAATTCCTTCAGGCTCTATAAATACCTGATGTCTGTTCTTGTCCGCAAATCTTACTACTTTATCCTCAATAGATGGACAATATCTCGGTCCTGTTCCTTCTATCATTCCGGAATATAATGGAGAACGATCCAGATTATTACGGATAATCTCATGTGTCTTTTCGTTAGTGTAGGTTAACCAGCATGGCACCTGGTCAATCTGAATATCATCCGGATTAGTGGTAAATGAAAATGGTGTGATTCTTTCATCACCATACTGCGCTTCCATTTTACTAAAATCTATAGATCTTTTATCGATTCTTGCCGGAGTTCCTGTCTTAAAACGGTACATGTTAATTCCAAGATTCTTCAGACATTCTGTCAGATGATTTGCAGCCTGCAAACCATTCGGACCGGTTGCATTACTGACTTCACCATATACACATCTCGCACGGAGATATGTTCCGGTACACAATACGACTGCTTTTACTCGATATATACCCCCAGAGAGTATCTGAACACCAATTACTTTTTTCTTCCCACTTTCACAAACTTCTTCAGTCAGGATATTTACCACTTCCGTCTGTCTGACATCCAGATTTTCCTGGTTTTCCAGCACTCTCCTCATTGTTCTGCTGTATTGTTCCTTATCTGCCTGGGCACGCAGTGAATGTACTGCCGGTCCTTTTGATTGATTCAACATCTTTGACTGAATAAATGTCTTATCAATGACCTTGCCCATCTCACCGCCAAGAGCGTCAACTTCTTTGACAAGATGTCCTTTTGAACTTCCTCCAATATTCGGATTACAAGGCATCATGGCAATACTCTCCACGCTGACGGTAAATACTACTGTCTTAAATCCCATTCTTGCAGCCGCCAGAGCTGCCTCACAGCCTGCATGTCCTGCTCCAATTACTGCAATATCATATTCGTCTTTATTTTCCCATACAGAATTTGCTGAATATTTCATTGACCAAATCTTCTCCTATCGTCTCTCCGGTTATACTTCCAAGTTCTTCGTAGGCATCCATCAGATCAATAGAATAAAAATCTTCCGGCATACCCATATCTATGCTTTCTTTTACCTTTTTTAATGCCTCATAAGCATTGTTCAATGCTGTTTTATGTCGCACATTTGTAATATAAATTTCATCGTTAAAAGATATTTTTCCTTCAAAAAACATCTCTTTCAATGTCTGTTCCAATTCACCGATTCCCTGCCCGTTTTTCGCAGATATCTCTATAATTGCAGGAAAAATCTCACAACTTTCTAACTGATTAATCTCGGAATATTTCTTCTTTATCTCGTCTTTTCCAAGAATTGTATTAAGATCCGCTTTATTTAACAGAATAATAGCTTTTCTACCATAGATCATACGCATAATATCATCGTCATTCTCATCCAGTGGCGCTGATGCATCAATGACATACATGATAAGGTCGGCATCCTTTGCATTTTCCTTTGCACGGTCTACACCAATCTTCTCTACCACATCCTCGGTATCACGGATTCCTGCTGTGTCTACGATATTTAATGAGATTCCCTGCAGATTCATATGCTCTTCCAGTACATCTCTCGTTGTTCCGGCAATCTCAGTTACAATTGCACGCTCTTCACCTAATAACACATTTAACAGGGAAGATTTTCCGGCATTTGGTTTTCCTACGATGACTGTCTTAATTCCTTCTTTGATCATTCTTCCATCATCACAAGTGGATAATAAATGTTTCAAGCTCTTCATATGATCTTCCACGACAACTTCAAGCTTCTCGCCATAACCGTCCACACTGATGTGTTCCGGATCATCTAGTGCTGTCTCGATAAATGCTGTATGATACAGAATTTCTTCACGTATTTTTTGGATCTCTTTTTTAATATTCCCCTTCAACTGGCTGACGGAACTTCGAAGTGCATACTCATTTTTTGAGGAAATGAGATCTCCTACCGCCTCTGCCTGGGACAGATCCATCTTTCCATTTAAAAATGCGCGCTTTGTAAATTCGCCTGGATCTGCAGGTCTTGCGCCATATTTTATCACCGTCTCCAAAATTCTTCGCACAACATACACACCACCATGGCAATTGATTTCCACAGTATCTTCTCCTGTATAGCTGTGCGGTCCACGCATCAGCATCACAAGCACTTCATCAATCGTATCTTCTCCGTCTACAATATACCCGTAGTGAATGGTATGCGTAGGCTGTTTTGACAGCTTTTTTTCATTTTTTCCTTTATATATGCGCTCTGCAATCTCGACAGCTTCTTCTCCACTCATTCTGACAATTCCAATTCCGGAATTACTCATGGCGGTAGATATGGCTGCGATTGTGCCAGACTCATTTCTCATTCTATATCCTCCCTGTTATTTTCACCTGTACACATGATGCCTTACGAACTGCTTCGTGCTGTGCACTCTCGCACTTCTTTACCTCATTAAAGAATGCCTCGGCATTCTTGCTGCGAGGTGCGCGTCATGCAATTGCATGACATACTTCTACTGCGCACCTCTGCAAGTCTACACTCCGTTTCGGTCGGCGCAAAACCATTGTCCACCGAACAATGTGCGCCCTGCCGGAGGCTATATCGTAGAATTATCCTGGCATCATTATTTTATTGTACAAAAAAGCAGAGGTTTTTTAAACCCCTGCTTTGTAATTTTATCTTCTATTTGTCGTATTTCTCATAATTATGAGAGCCACCGGATCTTCTTGCCAGTGTTACAACGACTTTTCTGTAAGGCTCTTCACCTTCACTGTGTGTAGATACAGCCGGATCAGACTGCAGTGCTGAGTGAATGATTCTTCTCTCATATGGATTCATTGGCTCAAGTGCAACTGTTCTTCTTGTTCTCTTTACCTTGCTTGCAATGTTCTTTGCAAGATTCTCAAGAGTCTCTTTTCTTCTTCTTCTATAATCCTCTGTGTCAAGTTTTACACGAACGTATCCATCCTGCATCTTGTTAGCTACACGATTGGTAAGATACTGAAGAGAATCCAGTGTCTGTCCTCTCTTACCGATCAGGATACCCATGTTCTTACCTTCCATAGTGATGCTCAGTGCGCCTTCCTCATCAACTGTAGAAGTAACCTTTACCTCTTCCATATTCATGGCGTTCAGAACATCTTCTACAAATTTCTCACAAGCTTCAATTGTAGCCGGCTCGACTTTTGCAAGTTCTGTCTCTTCTCTTACTTCTTTTTTCGGATCTTTTTTGAAATCTTTCTTATACTCTTTCTTAAATTCATTCTTAGTCTCAGTTTTTACTGGTTCTTTTTTCTCTGCATGCTCTGTCTTCTCAACTTTTGCTGCCTTTTCGACCTTTACAGGTTTCTCTTCTTTTTTCTCAGCTTTTACTTCGACTACAGGCTCTTCTTTTCTGCGGGCTTTGATAACGGCCTGTTTTCTACCGAATCCAAGGAAACCATCGCTTCCTTTTTCGATAACTTCATAATCAAGACGATCACTTGTTACTTCTAACTGAACTAACGCTTCTGTAATCGCATCATCAAGATTCTTTGCTGTTACAGTAATGTAATCCATGAATATATGCCCCCTTACTTATTCTCATTAAAATTCTTAACCATGTTGGCTTTTGAAGCAAGACTTCCCGGTTTCGCATTTGCTCTTGCTTTTTCGAGCTTTTCTTCTCTTTCTATATCAGACATAGAAGAACTCTTTGTTGCAGAAGATTTGATACTCTTTGTATTTGTCTGAGCCATAGCGTTGATCTTTTCTGCTTTTTCGCCACGTTTTTCTTTCTTCTTCTGCGCTTTTTCTTTATTCTTCTCGATCATGTCATCCACTGACATCTTACTGAGATGTTTGTTGATAAATACCTGCTGAACCATACGTACGATTGCACTGACGATCCAGTATATACCGATACCAGTCGGTAATGTAAATACCATAACCAGTGAGAACAGAGGCATTGTCATATTCATAGTTCTCATTGTTGCTGCTGTCGGGTCATCTTTATCTGCCGGTCTGTTAGAACCATTTACTGCCATAGACAGTTTCATATTCAGATACTGTGTAAATGCAGATAATACCGGAAGTAAAATTGCTGTGATAACCAGCGCTACCGCTGAATATCCCATTGTCTCTCCGCTTTTTGCCATGCTAAGCATGTTACCCGGAGTGATTGTCATATCCGGAATTGTGAGAAACTTATTTGCCTGAGCTGTAATATTTGGTACGTAATCAGAAATTCTGTAAATGACCGGATACAATGCGAACAAAAACGGCATCTGGATCAGTAACGGAAGGCATCCTCCCATCATGGATACGCCATACTTGTCATACACCTGCTGTATCTCTTCCTGCTGTTTCAGCATTGAAGCCTGATCTTTTTTGTTCTTGTACTTCTTCTGGATAGCCATGACTTCCGGCTGTACAACGGCCTGCATCTTAGATGATCTCTGCTGATTAATTGTCATCGGCAGCATCAGGGTATATACAAGAATCGTATACAGGATAATAGATATACCAACCAGACCGGTGTCACTTGGAAGTGCGCCATCTAACATCGTATAGATAAAATTCATGACTTTACCTAATACCCAGCAGATCTGTCCGACAATCGGCCAATTTGCTGCACTTAGTAAACTTCCTACCATCTCTTTTTCCTCCATCGGATTTTGTAATTCTTTTTAAGGAACAGGGTCATATCCTCCTTTTGAAAAAGGATTGCAACGCAAGATTCTCCAGGCAGCAAGAAGACCTCCCTTAAAGGCCCCGTACTTTTCAATTGCTTCTATCGCATATCTGGAACAGGTCGGATAATACTTACAGGAAGAATATCCCTTTGCTCCTGATAAATACTTTTGATAGAATCTGATGATACCAAGCAGAATCTTTTTCATCACGCAATTACCCCTTATATATATTATGAAGACGTGCCAGGTGGATCAGTGCGCTCTCTATGTCGCGGTAATTCTTACCCTTAGCTGCACCTCTTGCGATAACTACGATATCGCGCCCACTGCTGAACATGTCTTCTTGTAGCCGGTAACTCTCTCGGATCAACCTAGTTAATCGGTGTCTTACGATACTGTTTCCCACTTTTTTACTTACAGATATTCCCAATCGATTACCTTCCGTCTGATTCTCCAGTACATACATGACAAGATATTTGTTCGCATAAGAACTTCCTTTTTTATATACATGTTGAAAATCCTTATGTTTTTTCAATGATTCGGAATATTTCATGCTTTAATCTCCTATTTTTTGAAAGAAGAAAAGGCCACATATATGCGGCCTACGC
>ERZ1035025.939-NODE-939-length-16558-cov-5.296673_pt1 | contig 16558 bp, 17 predicted proteins | sample MGYA00520619_ERZ1035025 | MGnify/ENA primary metagenome ERZ1035025 (study PRJEB33766, sample SAMN09781742) | gut metagenome | biome: gut microbiome | host: Homo sapiens | place: Madagascar | study: EMG produced TPA metagenomics assembly of the PRJNA485056 data set...
TTCCAGAATCCCTTGGTACACTTGAAAACCTTGTTCACAGAATGACTACATCAGAACTTCTATGTTCACAGAATGACTACGTTCTATATTTTGTGAACTCATATTATGATTTTTACGGAGAGTGGTTTTAATAACTACTCTCCTATTTTAATGGAGAAATATATATTGACTATAAGCGGTTGGCGTTTGTTGTCCTGTCGGTGGGGCGTAGTTGAATCTTAATAGAGTGAGAAACTAAGGAAGTCATGAGCCTTGGTATAGTAGATACTCGCACTACTCTCTCACTCTATTTTACTAATGATGTTTGCGAGTGGAAAGCGAGAAATTGGAATTATGGGAAGGCATAAATCAAAAAGTTATGAAGAACGATTAAAAGAAAAATATGGTGATAAAATTCAAAACTTAGAACCATATATAAATTTAAATACTAAAATATGGCATGTATGTAATAAACATGATTACAAATATTTATCTACTCCAAGTTCTGTATTATCTTCAAAATGCGGATGTCCTAAGTGCGGAGAAGAAAGTCACGCTAATCATACTAAGGCAAGAATGACATATACAGATGAAGAATATAAAAGGTTATTAGATGAAAAATTTAATGGAAATATTATATGATTAGAATCAGTAAAAGGTATAAATACATCTATAAAACATTTTTGTAAAATACATCAATATGAATATACGTCAACACCAGGACGTGTTTTAAAAAATAAATATGGTTGTAAATATTGTGGTGCTGATGCCGTAACAAAATCTAAAGAAGAAAAAAGTAAAGATATAAAAAATAAAATACATGAACTAGTTGGAAATGAATATGAAATACTTGACGATTGTTTTGATGTGAAAGATATTGTTAAATTTAAACATAATCATCCAAATGGAGAAACACATTATTTTGACATGACACCAGTTTCTTTTATTTACAGAAACTCAAGATGCTATTGTGAAGCAAATTCTATAAATAGGGTTATTGTTGGAGTTAATGATATAAGTACAGTTAGACCAGATCTTGCAAAACTTTTACATAATCCAAATGACGCTTGTAAATATACAATGCACTCTAAAACCAAACTTAAATGGAATTGTCCAAAATGTCATAGTACATTTAAAGAATCTCCTGCCAATATTGCATCAAATAGATTATCTTGTCCATTTTGTTCAGACGGTATTAGTTATCCAAATAAGTTTATTTTTAATTCATTACATCAAATTGAAAATGATTTTGATTTTCTTGAAAGAGAATATAAACCAGATTGGTGTATTTATGATTTTAATGGAATTATAAAACATGGAATATATGATATTTATTTTGGTGTTAATGGGAAACATTATATAGTAGAAATGGATGGCGGTATAGGACATGGGAATAAAGCACATACAAATTCAGCATATTCAAAAGACGATCTTATAAAAATAGATAAGATAAAAGATAATCTTGCAAAAGAACATAATATACAAGTCATTAGAATTGATTGCAATTATAAAACAGATAATAGATATTCTTTTATTCTTAACAATATATTAAATTCTGAATTAAAAGATATTGTAAACTTATCAAAAATTGATTTTAATTTAAGTGATAAAGTTTCAACAAGTTCTATAATTGTAAAGGTTGGTGAATTATGGAATCAAGGTTTAACTGCTGGTGAAATAAGGAAACAATTAAAGATAGGTGAAGGAACGGTCACTTCTTATTTAAAAACAGCAAATAAAATAGGCGTATGTAGTGATTATTCAATTGAAAAATCTAATGCAAGATCAAGGCATCGAAAAGTGTATTGTATAACTTTTGATAGAGTATATGATTCAATGACTTATGCTGCAAAGGAATGCAAAACAAGTAGATTTAGTATTAAAAGATGTTGTGAAGACAACAACAAATCTAGCAAAAATAAAGATGGAATATATCTTAAATGGATGTATTATTAAGACTATTTAACAAGCACTGCTTCTTCGGAAGTTAGTGCTTAATTTATTTAAAAAGAAAGGTGAGCTTAAACTTTGCCAACAAAAAAAGATGTAAAAAAGAAAAAATGTCCTATTTGTGGGAAAGAAAAATCTATCTCATCAGGATTTTACAAAAGTGCATCTCCACTATATCAAGAAGACGGATGTGTTCCAATTTGTATTTCTTGTGTTAAAGAAGATGTAACTAATGAAGATGGAAGTATTAATAAACCAAAATTAAAAACAATGCTTCAAAGATTGGACAAACCTCTTTATTGGGATGATTTAGAATCTGCATACGCCCAATATCGGAGAGAACATAGTTATTTTACTGATGACGAAGTTGCAAAACATGGAAAAGACATTGTTGGATTGTACTTTAAAAATACAATGCTTAGGCAAAATAAAAATAAAAGTTTTGCAGAATCAGAAAAAGATAATTTCATTCACGTAAATGGTAATACTCCACGCCAAGAAATTGATAGGATTGTAAAGAAATATACTGATGCTTCTGCCGATGATATTGATATGAATATGTATAAAGAACGTGCAAATGACAAAGGTGCAAAATCACAGGTGAAAAAAGAAGATGACGAAGCGATTTTTCTTGATAAAAATGATTTTGAAGTAACTCAAGATATGGTTGATTTATTTGGGGAAGGTTACACTCGTTCTGAATATAAAAAGATGGTTAAAAAATACAAAGAAATGAGTCAAACTTATGTTATCCAGACAAGTATTCACAAAGAAGCTCTTGTTACATATGTACGTTTTAAAGTCAAAGAAGAAATGGCTACTGTAAAGGGTGATGTAGCGGAAGCCTCAAAATGGTACATGGCAGCTCAGAATGCAGCAGAACAAGGTAAATTGACTGCAAAACAGCTTTCAAAAGAAGATTTACAGGGTGGTATTGTAAACTTTAGTGATATATTTACTGCTGTTGAAGGTGCAAAAGAACGAATTAAAATTTTCCCAGAATTTAAGTATCAACCAAAAGATGCCGCAGATTTCATTATCTGGTGTTATATAAATTATGAACGTAATTTAAACAATATGCCAGAAGTAGAATATAAAGATATTTATGAATTTTATGACAAAAAGAAAAAAGAGTATGTCGATACTTATGGAGATCCTTATGGAATATTCACTAATGATACAACTGAAAGTAATCGAGATACTATAGAAAAATTTATCACAGTTCCGAAAGAATTTGATGACGGTGAATAGATTGGAGGTGGATAACCAACGATGAATAATAGTTCTTTTAATGTGGATAATTGGGAATATTTTTGTAGTTTTGCACGTTGGTATCCTGATCTCTTTTTAGATATGATAAAACCGCAAAAAGGTGGGCTTAATCTACATTTAGACCAACGTATTTATTTAAGAGTTATGTTGCGCTTTACTTCTTTTTATGGAGTATTCCCAAGAGGATATGGAAAGACTTTTGATGAAGTTCTTGCATCCATGCTCGTTTGTGTATTTTTTTCGGAAATTTCAATATCCCTTTCGGCTCAAACCAAGGAAAATGCGGCGGACTTACTGAAAGATAAATATAATGAAATTATTCGATTTTATCCTATGTTGAAAAACGAAATAGAAAAAGCTAATTTTGCAAAAGGTGATGCCTTGATAGTATTTAAGTCTGGTGCAAGATTGGATAATCTGGCTAATGCACAATCAAGCAAGGGACAAAGACGTAAGCGAATGAATATGGAAGAATCCGCTCTTATTGACAATGATACATTCTTGGATGCACTTCTTCCTATTGTTGAAGTTCCTCGTGTGTGTGTTGGTAAATATTCTATTACTGACCCAGAGGAATTAAATCAGCAAATAAATTTCTTTACTACTGCTGGATTCAAAGGTTCTGATGAATACCAACGATCTGTTGATATGTCAAAGGACATGATTAATTTAAGTGGTAAAATTATCTTAGGTTCTAGCTTTTGGCTTCCATGTTGGTATGGAAGAGGTAGTACAAAAAGTCAGATTTTTCAAAAGAAACGTGATATGACAATGGTTTCATTTGCACAGAACTATGAATCTAAATGGGTAGGTGCATCGAATGGAGCATTAGTAAATATTAACAAATTAATGAATTGTCGTTCTCTTCCATCTCCTATTCTTCAATCCAAAAATGAATCTGATGAATATTATTTAGGCGTGGACGTTGCAAGAAGTCAAAATACAAATAATAATCAATCATTTATAGCTGTAGTCAAAGTAAACAGGTCTAAAGACAAATCCAGAATTGTATCTATGGATTTAGTCAATCTTATTAATATTCCCAATATTATGAATTTTACTGCACAAGCATGTGTAGTTAAAAAATATAAACAATTATATAATGCAAAAGCCGTTGTTGTCGATGGAAATGGTTTGGGGGCTGGTTTAATTGATGAATTATTGAAAGAATCATTTGATCCTATTACTAAAATGTCTTTAGGTGTATGGGATACAATCAATGATGACAATGAACCAGAAATTCCTGATATTGCAGAAAAAATATTATATAACTTAAAAGCTCAATCGGTACAAAGTAAAGTTGTAACAAACTTTATTGATGTTGTAGATAGTGGAAAATTTAGAATCCTTGAGCAACGTCAACAGTCTGAATTTAGTGAAAAAGAATATGATGATTTTGATAATTGTGTAGCACCATTCTTACAAACAGATATGCTTTTTGAGGAAATTGCAAATTTAAAATTAAAACATTTGAACAATGGTGGAGTTACTATTGAAAAAGTTGTAAATAAACTTGATAAGGATAGAACTATGGCTACACTTTATATACTTTGGTATATAAATGAATTTTGCAGAGATTTATATGCTAATAGTGATTACGAATATTGTACATTAATAAATTAAATTTCAACTAAGAAAGGAGGCGACACATGCCAGAAGAAGTAAAACGCAAGAGGGGTCGCCCTCCAAAACAAAAACCAATAGAACAACAGGTTGTAGAATTAAATTCGCAATCTTCAACTGTACAAAATAATAACTATGAATTTAGTAGTTGTGTTACTACAAGTTCTCTGAATTTAGATAGTCTTCTATTTTCATGTGGACTATATAATTATTTTTCAAAGTCTGCAATTGACTGTGTAATCAGAGATCCTGTTACTTATCATGATGAAGCCATTCGTTTATCTGATTTAGTATATACAAAAAATGGTATTGTATCTAATTCTATAGATTACATGACTGCTCTCCCATGTCTGGATAGAGTGATTACCATAAAAAGTAAACGTAGTGTAAAAAAAATCAAAGAAAATAAAGAAAAAATGTCAGCTACATTGAAAACTATTGATGACAAATTATTTATTCGTGATGCACTACATACAGAAATGCGTGAAGGTATAGCTTTTTATTATTTTGATATACGAAAATCAAGCAATGACTTTCAGCAATCTATGTCTGATTATGATGTAGAAAACATCGTTGAAATTAATGAACTTGGAATCAATGCAAGAATTGTTACTCTTCCTTGGCAATATACAAAAATTGTTGGAAAGAAAAATGGTCGTTATGTTCTAGCTTTTAATCTTAGATATTTTGATGATTTCACTGGTGATACACAGGAAAGAAAATTAAAGAAATATCCAAAAGAAATATCAGATGGATATAACAAAAAACGTAAAGGATTAATTAAAGATTGGTTAATTCTTGATAGTGATAAGACCATGTGTAGAAAAATCAAATGTAAAGACTCTGAGCCTTGGGGACGAAGTTTGATTATTGCTGCATTAGAAGATGTTTTATATAAAGATTATTATACTGACACTAAGCGTAATGTGTTGGATGAAATCAATAATAAGATAATTTACGAAACATTTCCAGAAGGTAAAGATAAAGGTACTTGTGCTTTAAGTAAAAAACAGCAAGAAGATCAACATAACACTGTCAAACAAGCTATTATGACTAAAAATACTAAAGGTGGAACAAGTTTCTTCTCTGTTGCAGCAGGTACAAAATTAGATTCTATTGATATTGATTTAGATATTTTTGATTCTAAAAATGAATCAGACTTAAATAATAATATATCTTTAGATTTAGGTATTTGTGCATCATTAATCGGTGCAATGTCAACGGGTAATTTTGCATCTGGACAATCAAATTTGGAAATGATAACTGCGCAACTATATACATGGGTTTATGAATGGCAAACAGAATTAAATTATGTAATAAATAAAAATATCATTAAAGATGATAAAAATAAAGTTGAAATCTACTACTTCCCTACTTCTTTTGTAAATAGAAAAACATTCTTTGATCAAATGAAGACACTATATTCGGAAGCAAGCGGTTCATTAACTTTCTTGGTAGCAAGCGCAGGTATTGATCCTGATGTGTATTTTAATATTCTTGACCAAGAAATTGAAGATGGTATATACGAAAAATATAAACCACATCAAACATCATGGACTATGAGTGCAAAGGAAGAAGATTCTACAAATTTGGGTGGTAGACCTACAGTTGATAATCCAACTAATGAAAATACAATTATAAGCAAATCAAATAATGCAAATGATTTACCAAGTCCTAGTGACAACAAATAATAAAGAGCTATTTTGATAGTTCTTTTTATTATACAACTTTTTAACAAGGAGGATTAAATTATGTTAAATAATATCCTCGAAATTTCTAAACGTGCTTCTAAAAATGGTCGTGTACCAATCAAGATTGCTCTTCTAAAAATCCATAATGATTCAACAAGTACAAATAAAAATGGACTTCATTGGAAAAAAGAATATGTTCAAAATGCAATGGATAGTGTAATTGGTATGCCATTATGCACTGAATTTGCAGATGATGATAAAGAAGTTCCAATTGGTCATGGATTGACAGGAAGTGAGTATGACTCCAATGGAAATGCTCAACCTGTTTTTGAAAATTCAGTTGTAGTTGGAACGTGTGAATCAGTTTCTATTGAAACTATTATAGATGAAAACGGAAACGAAATAGAAGTTCTTGCTACAGATGGATATTTATATAATCAGCGTTATCCAAAATTTGTCAAATGGGTAAGAAAAAATTATGCAATTGGAAAAGTAGACACATCTATTGAGATTATGGGAACGCCAGAAAACGAAAATCAAATTATATATGAAGAAGATGAACCAAAAGAAGAATTTCGTACTCCGAAAACTTTCTGTTTTACTGGTTCAGCAATTCTTGGTGTTTCGCCAGCAGATGATGATGCCATTGTATTAGAAGTCGCTCAAAAGAAAGAAAACAAGGAGGAAAACAAAGAAATGGAATTTAATATGGATGAAATTAAAAGCACAATCCAAGCTAGTATTTCTGAGATGAATGAGAAATCTGAATCTTATGAAACAAAGATTTCTGAGTTAAATTCTCAGATTGAAGCAAAAGATGCCGAATTAGCAGAAAAGGATTCTAAAATTGCTGAACTTAATGCTTCAATCGCTGATATGCAGAAAGCTCTTGATGACATTAGAGCAGAACAATCATCTTCTTGGGATCAAATGAGAATCCTTGAGGAAGAAATTGCTAAAGCCAAAGTAGCTGAAAAACTTAGTGAAGTTGATTCTGCTCTTGGAGAATTTAGCGCAGAAGAAAAAGAAGTTGCAAAAGATGATATTGATAAATTAAAAGAAAATATTAACGCTTGCAAAAAGAAAGAAGAACTAAATAACGTTACTTCTGAAATCAATTCTATCAAATCTAAAATCTGTATGAGCATTGTTGAAAAACAGAAAAAAGCCGAGGCTGATGCAAAAATCGCAGAACAAAATTCAAAAAAAGAAACTGTAGAAACTGAGGATATTTTCTCAGAAATGTGTACAGAGGTTACTACTTCTGATGAAGAAGACCTCAATATTTTTTAATTAAGGAGGATAATTAAATGATTAAATTTAATACTATCGGACAGATTGAGCATAATGCTTATCCATTTGAAGACGCTATTGCTTCCGCAGATACATTTAATGGTGCATATGGCGAAGTAACATCTGGTTCTTTTGCTGTAGGTGCTAAAAAAGGTAAAGTTATCATGCAGATTGAACGTGGTGATGATGAATATATGCCTACATATAAAATCGTAAAAGGTGAACATGTAAGGGTTCTTGACCTTGCAAAATTAAACGGACAACTTGTAGAAGTTTATGGTAATGAACTTCCAGCAGATGTCGCTAAAGGAGATAAACTTGAATCTGATGCAACTGGAAAACTTGTAAAAGGTGCTACCGCAGCTCCATATCTTGAAGTTACTGCAATCGTAGGAAACCATCTTGGTGTTGAAGCCAAGGTTGTAACCGCCTAATTAAAGGAGGAATATAATAATGTCTTATACATTTGAATTAAATAATGAAAGAAAAGATGCTAATTTTGTTAGCGGAAAAATTAATGGAAAATCTGCAATTGTAGAAATTTTCTCTGCAATGAGAGATGGAAAAGATCTTGCACCTTATGGCAAGAAAGCAGATGTAGCTGCTAAATATATTAAAGAATTAAACGAGAAGGCAAGTAACAACGACTTATCTGCCATCTCTGAATTAAATGAGATTCGCAGATTCTCTATGCAACCAGTTCTGTTACAGGAAATTAAATTACTTGGTATCTATGGAAATTACAAACCAATTGGTTATAATGAATCTTGTGAAATTGAAATTCCAGTATTTGCAAATCTTTCTGCAAATGAGCAGGCTCTTGGTCAGGATGTTAAGTTCCCTGTAATCAGAAAGAAACGTGTACCGATTTCTACAACCACTATTTCTGGCGGTTACGCTGTAGATTATAGAAAAGCTGCTCTTGGTGATATGAGTGACGAGAATGAATTACAGGATCAGGTACGTGTTCAGATTAGAAATAAAGCAGCAAAATATGTTGTTGATACTGTATACAAAGCAATCAAAAACGCAACTGGTGTAAAATACTTCTTTGAAGGAAGTGGTCTGACAAAGACTGGTGTTGATGGAGTCATCTCTAAAGTAAGACGTTTCGGCAAACCAACTGTATCTGGTGATTACGCACTTATTTCTCAGTTTAATGGATTTGCAGGATATCAAGGTGTTACACCTACTGTAAATGGAATTTCCGAAGCAGTTATGAACGAGATTCATAACACTGGTCTGATGGGTGTATACAATGGTACAACTCTGAGCGAAATCCCAAATGCTTATGATATGACTACTCTCACAGCAGATGGAACAAATTTTGAAACAATGCTTCCAGCAGGTCTTGGATTTGTAATGCCTACAGGTGGACAATCACCAATTTATACAGTTACTCGTGGTGGTCTTACATCCATCTCTGGTAATGACATTACAACTGGTCAGTTAATTTCAAGATTTGACCTTGAGGTAGGATGTCTTGTTGTTCCTGGTCAGGAATATAGAATCGCTGCTCTCCATGACACTAATCTTGATTCATTAGCTGATTAATTATTAATCTAATATAATACTATTAAGTCTTATTATTATAAATAGAGTCACAATTGTGTGACTCTATTTTAGTCAAAAGGAGTCAACATTATGAGAGATTATTTCCATTGCTATTCTAAAAGGCTTGCTTGTTTCATCATGGCATTTGGTATTCGTTATGAGAAAAAACTTATAAATCAGAAAAACGGTATGCCTTATTATACATTTAAGAAAACAGAACGAATGGATAAAATAATTGATCTATATAGAAAAGTAATTCACACAATTTAATCGTTAAGAAAGAAATATAGTCGATAAGGAGAATTTAAAATGCCAACAAAAAGAACAACTACTACCACTACAAAAAAAGTTGAAGAAGTAAATCCAACAGAAGAAATTGTTGTAGAAGAAACCCCAGTTGATGTTGAAGAGGATTTTAATCTTGAAAAAAAAGTTACTGTAAGAAGTATTGCAGAATGGACAACAGGATTCCAAAGAATTGAAACAAATGGAGATGTTACTATTCCACCAAACGGAACAGTAAGGTTATCCAGAGGTGAAATTATTTCACAAGTTCAGAATGGAAATCTTCTATTCACAGGAATAGATGGTCAAGGTTCTCATGCAACTCTTTATATTGAAGATAAACCTACGAGAATTGAAGCAGATTTTGAAACAGAAACTTCTCTACAGAATGTAATTAATAAAGAACGTATTGATGATTTATTTGCTATCAGATCAATAAAAGATTTTGAATCTACATTACATTCTATGGTTGTTACCAGAGCAGAAAAATATGCAATTATGGGATTTATCCGAAAAGGAAACTTCAATGATTATAATAAAGTACGTGCAGTAGAGGATTATACAAAATTACAAGTATAAGGATGGTGAATTGATGGAGAAAAACACAACTTATACGGAAGTCATAAATAGCTTTCATAGTACATTTCAAGACAAAGTTATAATACCAGAAGGACTTGAAAAAGTATGGTTTTTAAAAGCAGTTGGAAAATATTCTTTTGAGATTGACTCCATCAATTTTGATGAAGAATTAAATGAGTTTGATTCTAAATTAAAAAGATACACAATAGATACTCTTGGTCTTATGATGAAGAAATTTTATCAAGAACGTGAGTTATCAAAAGTTAATAAACGTATCAGCATTGTTTCTAAAGATCTGTCTATTGATGGATCAAATGGAAGCAAAACCGCTACATTGAATGAACTTGAAAAAGTATCAGAAGAATTAGACGAAATGATATATAAGCAAACTCCTTCTGCTTATGATTAGGAGGTGTCAAAATGCAAGAATGGTATTTAATGACACCAGAAACAAGACCTAATATTACAGGTGGTTTTGAAAATGATGCTTTTTTAGATTACAAAGAAGATGCTTTTGCGGAAGCCCTTTCTACAGATATAGCTAAAACAGTTATTTTATGCAATTCTGATATGACAGAAATTGGAGAAACAAGAGTTATTATTATGGATAATTTAGCTAATACACAACTTAAATCTATAGAACGTTCTGTTTTTGCTGTCGTTGGTACATTAAAAGCAGGAATGTATATAAAGTTTGAGAACCAATATTGGTTGATTAGTGGTTATCCTGGCAATAATGGCGTATGTGAAAAAGCTACCGCTATATTATGTCAATATGAATTAATATGGCAAGATGATGATGGAAAGATTATAAGACGTTGGGCTAATTTTACCAGTGCTAGCAAGTATGATAACGGACGAAGTGGCAATTCTACAATCATTCTTACATCAAATAACTTTACAATTTGGATTCCAGAAGATGATGATGGAACGACTCTTGATGGACGTAGAGTGTTCATTGACAGAGTAAAGACTGGACAACTACCAACAAAAGTATTTGAGATAACAAGAAGTGATGATGTACTATACCTTTTCGGAAAAGAGCATGGTGGTATATTAAGTTTTATTGCTGATAAAGATGAACTTAATAAAATTACAGATAGACAAGATTTATGGATCTGCAACTACAAATCCCCCACTACTCCTACTCTCCCACCATCAGAACCAGACAGTCCACAAACATCTGTTACAATCACAGGTGGCGACACTCTCCGTTACGGTAGAGCAAAAACATGGACTGTCACATTTTCTGATTCTAAAAATCAACAAAACTTCACATGGAATGTCAAATCAGACTTCAAAATTACTCAAAATATCACAGGTGATAAAATACAGTTGAAATGTACAGATGATAAGGCAATCGACTGTACGTTTACACTACAAGTTCTCGACAATGAAAGTAACATTTTATCTGAAACAACTATTACTATTATAATGTAATCGGAGGTATATTATGGCACAGTCAGTTGCTAGAGACTTGGCTTTTGTCAAGTCAAAAGTAATTTCTCGCCTATTAGAATCTGATGAGTTTGCAAAAGTAATGTTGCGAAAGGAAGATTTTACTGATGACGAGAGATACAACATGGAGTATAAACAAGTATTTGATTATCCTTATGTTGATGGTACACAGAAAGAAGTTATGCCTTTTGTCTGTGTTGAAACAGTTTGTAGAGGTACGAATCGTACCGTAAAATCTATGGATTTATATATCTGGATTTTCGTGCATCGTAACTGCATGAAAATGGATAAAACATGCACCAGTTATGGTGGTAATCGTGCAGACGTTCTTACAGATATTATAGAAAGACTTCTACGTGATTCTGATGATTTAGGAATTGGTAAACCAAGTCTTGATAACATTGATTATACTGCTCCACAGTCAAGTTACTACGGACGTGAACTCAAATATAGCATTCCTGATTTCAAAATCAAGGAGGTCTGATATATGAAAGGATTTTCAGATTATGATTATCTCTGTGATGAACCTTATTTTTATGAAGGTATAGGTCATGTTAAATGTCCTACTCTTAGGGACATAAGACGTATAACCTATGGACAATTCAATATTTTTCTCTCTTATATTTCTATTACTCAGAAACAATTTCTTGAAACATTTGATCTTACTGAAAAATTCAATTCCCTCAGTGATGAAGAAAAAGAAAAAAATACTATTTACAATTTACTTACATTCGGAATGAATCGTGCAGATTTTCTTGCCTACATGATTAGTTTCTTTGTTGTAGATGATTTTCAGTATAATCCAGAGCAAAATGCTTTTCTCATTGGCACTTATGAGAAGGACGATAATGGAAAGGAAATCTTTAACGAAACGGGGAAAATTGATAATAGCAATTTTGATGAATTTCGTGCGTTTCTGCAAGTTATATTAGGAATTAAATCTGAGAAAGAAGTTGAAAAACCTAAATATAAAAATAAGTTAGCTCAACGTATTGCTGAGAAATTAGCAAAACATAAGAGTGAACAAAAAGAAAAACAAACATCTGCGGATGATGATTATACATTGCCAAATATGATTGTAAAATATTGTACTCATAACAAGGTGGGAATCAATATATTAAATGTTTGGAATATGACATATTATCAATTCATGAAGATGTTTTTAGAATATAGAGTGGGAAGACAAGCAGATATAAATGATATGATGGCTGCTAATTCATTCTCATTCAAAAACTCTAAGGACTATAACCCTATGGAGTATATGAACAAAATTAAATAATGAAAACTATTAATTAAAAGTCGCTGAGATTTCAGTGGCTTATTTTATTTTTAAGGAGGATAAAAGAATGGGTAATATTAATACCGATTTAAACATGGCGAATCGTCAGTGCTGTGATCTTGATATTAGAGATTATAAAACTAAAGCACCTTGGATGTTTGCAGATTTCTGTAATACTACTACTACTAACATTTCTGCTGATGCTGTATACGCAAATAAGAAAGGTGCAAAATGCATTACATTCGATAATCCACTAGAAGGTACTATTACTATGGAGTTCCAGGTATCTCCATTCAGGATTTATGCAATGCTTTCTGACGGAGAAATTGAGACATCTGCTGTAATCGCACGTAGAGAAAGCCTCACAGGTGAAGCTGGCGGTGTTCTTAATCTTATAAAGACTCCTGTAGCAGGAAGCGTATTTGCGATTGATCCAGTTACAGGTAAAACAATCGAAGGTACAGTTGCAGATAAGAAATTTACAGCAAAAACAACTTCTGATATTGTAGCAGATACTACATATGAAGTGGCTTATCTTGAGGCTAAGACTTCTGGTGTTAAGAAAATTACATTTAATAACAAGAAACTTCCAAAAGATTTCTTTATTCAAATGTCCACCCTTAACAAAGATGAGAATGGCGATCAAGTACCTATGAGACTGACAGCTTATAAAGCTTCTCCACAAAGAAACTTTGAAATTTCTTTTGCGTCTGATGGAGATCCTTCCAGCGTAACACTAACTTGTGATCTACTCGAAGATCATGATGGAAATGTTCTTGATATGATTGAGATTACATCTGAGGAATAAATTTATTTTTATAGTAGGATGATACAACATCATCCTACTATATTTATTAAAAGGAGTTAAATATTGAGTAATCAAAAAATAATGCCTAAATTCAAATTAGAAGTTGGAGCATTCTTAGTTTCTGATAAAAGACAACTTAAAATTATTGATCGTGAATACAGACCTAAAACAAAATATAAAAATGGTAGACCATTTACATCAAACGAAAAATGGTACAAATATAAATGTTATAAGTGTGGAAATACTGATTGGGTTATAGAGCAAGCATTATGTGGAAAACAAAAGATTGGATGTAACGTATGTTGCAACTCTCCATCAAAAGTTGTTAGTGGTATAAACGATTTAACTATTACCGCAAGATGGATGATTAAATATTTTGAAAATCCAAAAGATGCAGAAAAATATACCAGAGGTTCAAGTAAAATTGTTGATATGGTTTGCCCCGATTGTGGTAGGCATCACAAGAATAAAATATCCACAGTATATGCGAATCATAATCTTTCATGTCCATGTCAAGATGGTTGGAGTTATCCAAATAAATTTATGTATTCAGTTTTAGAACAATCAGGTGTGAACTTTGAAACTGAGAAAATTTTCGATTGGTCTAAAGGAAGAATGTACGATGATTATATAGAATATAATGGTTTAAAGATTATTACTGAACAGCATGGAATACAACATTATATAGATCATCCACTTAATAAAAAATCACGCAATCTTAAAGAAGAGCAAGAAAATGATAACCTGAAATACAATTTAGCTATACAAAATGGTATAGATTATTATTTTACAATTGATTGCAGAGAATCTACAAAAGAACATATTAAAAATTCTATCATCAATTCTGAATTATTTAAAATCTTAAATATAAATCCAGAAAATATCAATTTTGATAAATGTGATAAATTTGCTTCATCAAATATGGCTAAACAAGTATGTGATTATCGTAATGAACATCCTGGTATGACAATGAAAGAAATTGCGCCATTATTTCATGTATGCCACGATACTATAAGAAATTGGGTTAAAAAAGGTGCAAAACTTGGTTGGTGTACATATGAGAAATTTGATGATTTAAAATTACGCTATCAACGTGAAGATATGCCTGTGAATAATTGTCCTATCCACTGTATCACTACAGATACATATCATCATAGCGCAACAAAATTTGTAGAATATTATCAATCTCTTACAGGAAAGAAACTCTGTGCAAGAAATATTCGTTCAGTATGCACAGGTAAACGTAATCATGTCAATAATATGAAATTTGAATACATTACTCAAGAACAATTCAATCAATTAAAAGAAAAATATCCAGACAAAGTATACGGAGAACTATTTGTATCTCACGCATCATAAAGGAGAATATAGCCACAATGACAAAAGAATGTAAAGTATTACTACGCAATCAGTATGTTATGGTAATTGATTTTGATGGAAAAGAAATTCAAATGCCATCTGACCACACAGATAAAGATACTGTATTCGTAAAATATGAAAATGATAGATATTCTATCATTTGTAAATTAGAAGAAGAAAAGAAGCCTACAAAGGCGAAACCTGTTTCAAGAGTAAAGAAACAAAAGAAAGTAACGGAAGTTGAGTTAGCTGATGATGTTACGACAGAGGAACAACAAAAGGATGAATCTGAATAAATTAATCGTAGTTAGTATAAATAATTAGTAGGGATACTAGCTATGAATTAATGGCTTGTATCCCTATTTTTTACGATTTTGGGAGAAGATATGATATGAAAAAACAAGTATTTGATAGCTTTGATGAAGTAGTTGAAGCTTTTGGAGAAGATAATCTTGTAGCTATTACTTTCATGCCACAGATTATTTTTTATTTAAGCAACTATAATATTCAGCCTGTATGGACAACTCCGTCAGAAGTTAATAATGAAAAACTAGCTTTCTATTTCATTAAAGCAGAAACAAAAAAGCCGTTTGAGGCATGGCAAAAACGTAGATTAGAAAAAGAGCATAAAAAGCACAATTTGAAGGAAATATGAATAATGGCAAGAAGTGTAGGTAAACAATTTGAAGATAATTTTAAGGCAAGTGTACCAAAGCATATGCTATTCTATCGTCCACCTGACTCAGCACAAGGTTTTGACATAGGAGCGAGTAATAAGCTAAGATTCAGTCGTCACAGCCCATGTGATTTGATGGTATTCGATGGAACACGAAATCTTTTTCTTACACTTGAATTAAAAACATTTCAAGGTTCATGTAGTTTTGAACGTGATAAAAATGAAAAAGGAATTATCCATTATTATCAAATTGAAAAATTAAAAGAATTTGCAAATTATAAACGTGTAATCAGTGGATTTGTATTGGACTTCCGTTCCGCTGATCATACATATTTTTTAAATATAAATGACTGGGATAATCTTATCTCACATATAGAAAAGAAAAGTTTTAATGAACAGGATTTGCTTGAATATGCAAGTCCTATTTTAATTGAAAAAGAGAAACTAAAAGTGAACTACAGATATGATGTAGAGTTACTTTTGAGTAAGCTGAATATTTAGTTGAAACGGAGATTTTATAATATGAAAAAAACATTATTAAAAGTCAAAAATGATATTACATTTGAAGACAAGTTAAATGCAATTGATCTCATTCTTGATGCATTTTGGGATGATGACACAGGAGAATATATTCCGTGGATGGAAGAACCTGCGAGAATTATTGCCATTGCAAAATACTTTATTGAAGGATATGAACTTGAAAAAGGAGAAAATCTGTATAAGTTATATCTTTCAGATGATGATTTAAAAGG
>ERZ1035025.942-NODE-942-length-16532-cov-19.396067_pt1 | contig 16532 bp, 13 predicted proteins | sample MGYA00520619_ERZ1035025 | MGnify/ENA primary metagenome ERZ1035025 (study PRJEB33766, sample SAMN09781742) | gut metagenome | biome: gut microbiome | host: Homo sapiens | place: Madagascar | study: EMG produced TPA metagenomics assembly of the PRJNA485056 data...
TCATTTTCATTTTCTTTTCATATCTTTGTACTCGGACTGTGTACAGTCACGTTCTTCTTATAATAGAACAGAAACATAGATATGGACGCATTGCCTAATGCAGACACCCGACGAGGCGGTAAAAATCCCTCCAGTGCTGGATTTACTTCCAGTACCTCCCCCAAAGTTCAAGGTCAAAAGGCTATGAACTCACAAACAGGGGTGTCCTCGGATTGTGTGCCAAAAGAAAAGAAGCAATGGTTTGTTCTACGTGCTACTTATGGTAGAACAGAGAAGGCTCTCAGTTTTCTTCAAGCCAAGAATATTGAGACATATTTGCCAATGCATGATGTCATAAAAGAAATTGATGGGAGGCGGAAACGCATTAAAGAGCCTCTGCTTCCTAATATTATTTTTGCCTATATGACTCGTGAGAAAACTTATGAGTTTGTTAGGAAGCCTGCGCTCACTGCTTCTTGGCTAAAATACTACACCGACAAGACTAAACCTATCGAACCAGTAACGGGTAAAAATCCTCCTGTAATCATCCCAGATAACGAGATGATGAACTTCATTAAACTAACAAGTGTAAATAGTGAGCACATCATGGTTTTGCCACCAGAACGTTGCCATTTTAAGAGTGGTGATTTGGTGAGAGTAATTGCAGGCACATTTACTGGAGTGGTTGGTCGTGTAGGAAGAGCTGCTGGACAGCAACGAGTATTTGTTGTACTTGAAGGTCTTTGTAATGTCGCAACGGCATACGTCCCGAATGATTTTATACAAAGAATTGAAACATTTTCAAAGTAGAAAGTTTGTATATGGGCCTTTTCCTATCAATCTTGATGATGTTTCTCTTGATGCGAAACTGTATGATCGGGAAATGGCGATGCAGACACTGAAACTGGTAAAGAAATTGGGATTTGAAATAAAGAGAAAATAAAAATATGCAAAAATTCAAAAGCAAAACAAATAACAGATTGATGATACCCTTACTTGTTTTATGGGCTGTATGTCTTGTTATAAAACTTGTATTGTATTTTCTTCTATCCATGGATAGTATTTCGTCTTCTTGTCGTGTCTATTCATTATTTGGACAATATGATATTCTCAGGAGATTTTTAGATTTTCTACAGGATCTTACTTATGGAGACATAATCCTGCCATCAATCATACTTATGGCTCTTTTTTTATGGTTCATGGGTAGTGTGTATGACTATCGGGGACAGTTATCGTCCACAAAATGCCATAGGTTGATTTTGGGAGCATTACTTAAAACGAAGTGTGAACGTTGTATGATTCCTGCATCCTTGGCATCTGTCTTGATAGCTTATGTTTTTTGGCGGTTAGGATATATATTTGTTTCTAAAATATTGATAGTCACATTAATGACGCTTTTTCTGTGGGGTGCATGGTTTGTGACTAAAACTTTAAATAGGATATTCAGTCTGCGCAGACAGGAAACGTATATCACATGGAGTCAAATTTCTTTGTTGGCTGCTTTTGGATTATGGATTGTTGTGATAGTATGTTGTTTGAATTTACAAAACAATAATCCCACCGATACGGCAATTATTACTGTATTTGGTGCGGTACTCGGTTGGATATTCCAGGATACCATCAAGAGTGTTGCTGCATTTTTTTATCTTCGTGCAAATGGACTGCTGCAGATTGGCGACTTGATTGCAGTACCTGCAAAAGGTATAGAAGGATTTGTACGAACCATATCACTCACCACCGTAACAGTAGAAAACTGGGATACAACAACATCTGCATTCCCTACTTTTATCCTGCATGCTGATCATTTCAAGAACAGCCAGCGTATGTTAGAAGGTAAGACGCTCGGAAGATTGATGAAAAAGACATTTATTATTGACTCTGGTTGGGTTCACCCATTGACAGACAATGATATAAAACGACTGCGAAGAGCATTGGATGTAGAAAACTTTTTTGTTGAAAAGGAAGTAAAATGTGACAAGCTAAATATAGAAGTTTTCCGTCTTTACATTTATCATTGGCTGATGAACAATCCAAACGTATCACAGCAGCCGCGCTTGATAGTGCGCTGGCTTGAACAGACCAGTGAGGGACTTCCTCTCCAACTTTTAGTCTATCTTACAGACACTATGCTCGATGCCTTTGAATGGCAGCAATCTCAAATTATGGAACACGTAATTAAGGCGATGGGATGGTTCGACTTGCAACTCTATCAGAGTCCTTCGGGATATGATGCAAGCAACAGTAATATTTATCTTACGCAGCAAACTGCCGATTATCGTAAAAAACCAGATGAAAATGTTAGACTTAAATAATAATATAGGTTACATGGAGGATCTTTTCAGAAAGATGCGTCCGTTGCCTCCTTATGAACAGAGAGATTTTGCAGAATGCCAAGACTCCTTTGACGAGAAAATCATTGAAGGTTGGTATTGCACAAGGGAATATGTACTCGAACAATTAAGTAAGGATAAGAATATGGGTGCTGATGGGATTCATCCCTTTTCGTCAGATCATGTTCATGTCATTATTCATTATACATCCCCTATGGCTTTGTATGTTGCCAGACAAGTAGCATTGGTGGCTCATTTTCCTAATTTCAGAGAGGGTGACGGGAGGAAATACATTCCCATATACTGCACCAAGATTACGATTCTATATAATCGTATCATGCATCCCAATATTTTAAAAGAGTTGAAGAAGGATGAATATCTCTGCAATTTGCCTGATGTCTGTAAGTATAGTCTTGTAAATGGTAATACAAGGGAAACTTATGAGGTAATCAATAAGCAGTCATATATCGACATAGAATTAGAACTCGTAGCCTACGAAGATGATGAATTTAATGAATACACCCCGAAAAGGGAAGAAGGTAGCAGTTTGCAACCTGTCATAATCGATAATGACGTACTTGGGAAAATAAGCCATAGTACTCAAAAAATAGACGTTCGAAATGCCCGTCGTGTAAACATGGTATATAATGTAGGTGCAGACATAGACAACCTTCCTCCCGACGATCCGAATACTGCCGAACGTTATGGCAAGGCATTGCTCTATTTCTGCTATCAACAACCGTTAGAAGAAACAAAAGAAAAATGGGATAGTCTTTGTTCAGATAAAGAAAATGATATGACACTTGCATATCAGATAAATTTGCGTAATAAACTCTCCAACGTATTTTGTTCCGACTGCATTCCTACACGTATCAAGTCTGTATTGGACAAACCTGATGATTTGTTAACAAAAGACGAAAAAGGACTTCTTGCTATAGTGAAAGATAATCTTCAGGTATTGGCACAATGTGAGCATGCCCGTTGGAATGTAGAGAAACTCATCCTTGGTTTTTCTCCACTTACTCCCGAAGAACGGTGGGAGGATGCTCAACTTTTCGGAACTTCCCGCAATGTATATCGCAAATCTTTAAAGAAAAAAGGGCATCACATTGACCTTTGCTCTTATCAGGATCTTCGACGGATTGACCCAGGAAATATGAAGTATGATTGCTTCTTAATGCTGGCAATTCCTAAAATATTGAGAAGTTATTAGTTTTATGTATTCATCTTTAATTTTAAAACGATGAAAAAGATTCATATTTTTGTAGCAGGGGCAAAAGACCTGAAGCTGCAGCGTACGGCTCTTAAAGCCTTAGGAAATGATATCAATGCAGAGTTTGAACATTCTGGAAATGATACGAGTCTCTCCATAAGAACGTATGAGAATTTTGGAGAAAACCAAGAAGAATATAATACATATATTCAAGACAAGGCTGACTTGATAATTTTCGTATTGGAAGGTAAAATAGGTCCTTATACGGAAAAAGAATTTTTGGTAGCTTATCAGCAGCTCAAACTGAAAAAGCATCCGCAAATCTTAGTCTTCTTAAAAGAGTTTACTGAGCAAACTCCAGATATCTTATATATCGAAGGACTCTTGAAAGGTTCTATCAACCAGTTCTATGTTTCTTATAAAAACAATGAGGACTTAATTGCGAAAGCAAAGGATCGTATCAAGAAGTTCGTGTCGCAACATAAGGAGAGTAAATCATGTAAGGGATTCATAAAAAAATATCTCAAACCGATAGGATTGGTGGTGGCAGCAGTGGTCTTGATAGGAGTTGCCATCTTGGCTCAAAACTTGTTTAAGTCTCCAATACTATTATTGACTGGTGGTGGTTCTGCTGCAAATTTCATTGAGAGAAATCATCCTGGTTTCAACCTGCGTAACTTTGATGGCGGTTATTATGTACACCTTCCAAGTAGTAATGCCTGGCTTTTGTTAACAGAGGAGGTGATAACTCCTGGTGTTGCTAATCAACGGCAGTATTATCCTATTTGTTTATCAGCGGAACAGGCTAAAGATAGCTGTTTCTTAACAGTCACTTCTAAAAACTCTTTCATTCAGAAAGGTTCTATTATAGAGGTGAAGGTAGGTTATGATACGCTGAGTGTTTGTTTAAAAAACGATGATGTATTCAAACACATGATAAAGGATTTTGATAGTAGAAGAATCACCAGCTCTGAACTTGCTTCAATTATAGCCAATCGTAAGAAAAATCATGTAAATGTGTTTACTACGAGTACAGGAAGTGGCACACGACATACTTTTGAAAAATTATTGGCAAAGGAAAATTATCTATTGGCAAAGGATACGACATATCTCTTCTCCGAAGATTCTGATTTACCTACGGTTAATAGGGATGGAAGCCCATATATTCTTCTGGATAGTAAGGCTTACTGTATGAAGAAACTCTACGAAAGCGACGTGAAGTTGGGCAAGGCTTTTAATCTTGTTGTAGTCAATGACGAGGATAAATCCCCTGTCTTGAAACCTATTTATCTCTATTTCATGGCTTATAATGAAAAGGGAGGAAATGATTTGACAATTCCTCAGCCTATCATAAAGTTGTTGAAAAAATTGAATTTTAATGTGGGTAAAAAAGTAAAAGACAATACGATTCGTCGTTATTCAACAGATAGTATTATCCTCAAGTTTGATGAGTTGCCAGAAATCAACTAAATAAAGACACATATAGGTATGCTGATAGAAGATAAAGATAGAAATGATAATGAAGTCGTTCGGAAACTTATCGCTGAAGCAGAGAAGTATTCTTTAGCAGAGCATGGAAATGAGCGATTGGAATGCTACTTGCTGTTGAGCAATATGACGTCTTTGTGGTTGTTGCAGACAACAGGCATTCCTGATGATTTATATCAGAAGGTGGATGTTTTTGCCACGACCCAAGAGGACTTTATGGCGAAGTCTATCTTCGTTAAATTACCTCATATTAAGTCTCCTTATCCAGCTTTAGACAGAAAACCTATTGATGTAAACTCGGAAACTACGGTGCATCTGGTCATCTTAGGAAAGAATGATTTGGCAGAGGCTTTGGCTATCAATGCTGCTTTAGTGGCTCATTATCCTAATTATTGCCGTGATCATCGTTTGAGAACACGTATCTCTATTGTGGCGGATGATATCTATGAATGGAAAGATCAATTGATACAACGCTATCAGCATCTGTTTGATAATTCTTATTATAGAATCATCAATCTTGAGGAAGAAAATCCCCATTGTCTTTGTCATCAACCTATGTATGGTAAGACTCGTGAAGATTTTGTGGATGTGGAGTGGGAGTTTGTGAACGGAAATTTGCGCAATGATGCTTTGAGGACAAAACTGTCGGAATGGGGCGAATCGGAAAATCAGCAACTTACAGTGGCAATTTGTACGGACGATCAGCAACGCAACTTTATAGAAGCGTTTACGCTGCCAGAGGAGTTGTATAAGAATCAGATTCCTGTGTTGTGCTATACAGAAGAGAGCGATATGATGAACTTGATTAAGAATGACGATAGGTATCAAACAGTACTCCCATTTGGCAGTTATATATGTCAAAAGGGAATTTTAGAATCCTTGAAGCAACTTGCCAAGAGAGTGAATTATGTATATAACTATTGTTTTTCTTTGCCACATAATGTTCCTATTTCGTCTCCATCGGTTATTGATGAAAGCAAATTGGATTGTTTGTGGGCACAAGTTGGTTCGCTTCCAAAGCAATATTCCAATATATTCAATGCCATGACCATTGGTTCCAAAATGCATTCGCTTGGACATGGGCAGGAAGATTGGCAAAGGTATTATGCTTTGTCAAAGCAAGAAATAGAGATAATGACAGAGGTAGAACACAACAGGTGGAATCTTGAAGAACTGATACTTGGTTATCGTCCTGTTACTGACGATGAACAGAAAATGATAGAGAAGGATATATCCTTAAAAAAGAAATTTCGTGAAAAGAAAATACACTATGACATAAGGGCATTTCATGACCTACGTCCAGATGCAACAGGTAAGCAAGTCTATGTCTATGACTTGGCACTTACTCAAGGCATTCCGCTCATAGTAAAAAGCTGTTTCCGTTAGTTTTTAAGGAGTTCCATTTTTGTTCTCTTACTAAATGAATTTCGAAATATCATGTATTATAAGTTGACATACCATAATTCTGTAGATAAAAAGCAAGTAGGAGATTTCTTCCTATGTGGAGCCCAGAAGTTGGATATAGGACAGACAAACTGTTGCGAACTTAGATTGCCTGAATCTTCTGATTTTGAACCTGTAGTTTTTGCAACCATTTTGTGCAAACAAGAAGGGAAAGGATATTTTATCATCAGACGAACAGACTTCCATGAGTTGCAGATTAATGGGAAACGATTGAATATTTGCCAATCCTTGAAAGATGGCGACTTGATTTCTTTTGTGGTTGATGGAAAGATCATATCACTTTTGTTTTCTATGTATAATGATGGCGAATATAGTGCTTCGATGGGAGTTGTTTATAAGAAGTATAAGCCAAATCGAAAAATTCAATATGGGATAGCTGGTATTGCATTTTTGGCACTTTTGATATCCGCTTTGTCAATGTGTTTCAGGAAAGATTATCATATCCTTCGTCATGAGAACATAGATGCTTATGATGCTTCTATTTATCATATTCATGTAGATTCCGTTTATCTTCTACAAGACAGCATTATAAATGGAAAGGTGGAGGAACAGATGTTGGAAGCTATTGCTTTAGATAGGCAGGTTGCTGGAACTTGTTTCCTGACATGTGATAGCTTGTTTGTAACAGCTCGTCATTGTGTAGAACCTTGGATAAATGACGAGGATTGGAATGGAATTTCTTATGATGACAAGATGTCTCCTGCTGTGAGATTGGCAACGATGGCAGAGACTCGTAATATGATGTTGGGAGAAGAAAAATATAAAGTCAAGGCTCATTGTATAATCAGCAAGGGTCTTGAACTATATGAGTATTATTCCACAGATTTTCATTTTAATAAGTCGAGAGATCAAGTCGTTTGTCTTGGAACTGATCAGCATCCTATATATTGGCGAACCATTGTTCCATTAGCATCCAGACGTGACATGGAATTGGGTGATTTTGCCTATGTGGAATCCAAAGGTCTGAAGGGAAATCTCCAATTAGCAGATATGAAGGATATGAAGGCTTTTAGGAAACAGGCAGATAAAGACATTGTAGCCATCGGATTTCCATTGAATGATAACCAAGAAGAAGGTATTTGCGCAAAGGCATTTGGTAATAGTCAGAATGTGGAGTTGGTAAAGAATGATAGCGAAATAGCAGGTTGCATACAAATGTCTGCACCTATCAATCCTGGCAATTCTGGAGGTCCTGTCTTGGCGAAAATTCAAGATAGAATTTTAGTGATAGGAATCGTTTCTAAGGCGGATGGACAAGCAACGCAAGGTACATTTTGGGCAGTTCCTTCTACAGAAATTGTTTCATTGAAGCAACGTGGAGGAAATATTATTGATACTTTAATATTTAGAAGATGATTTGTTTGGATGAGATAGTCGGCTATATGACAGAAAATTCCATATGGCATCTGATGGATTTCCTGTTGAGAGCAAGGTTCGACAAAACACCTGCTCATTTGAATCCTTATATGATAGGAGTAGATCATGATGAGTTCTGCTTTTTAGAGAAAAATGTAGAAAAATCAAATGTAGAGGAAAGCGAATATGTTTGGCAAATCGGGCATCTTGCCTTTTATGCATTGATGGGAATGCCAGCCTTTGGTGCAGATGATGATAGAACCCAGACACCGCAAACGGAAGTTCCTTATATAGGTGTCTCTCATTGTAGCGAAACTTTGAGCAGTCTGATTCATAGATGTCTTCTTTTCGAGTCCTCAAGAAGACCCAAACTGTCTGATTTGCAACAATATATTGCAGACAACATGGATAAAAAACTATTTCCAAAGAAAAAGATAACCAATGCGAAGGGTAAGAACTATTCAGATTCTTTGGTCAACTTTTGGCCAGAGGAGATGGTTACAGTCATAGTTTTGATATTGATGATGGTATGTCCCAATATTGCTTATGCCCAAACCGATGTACCCAAGGAAATGGTCACTATTATAAATAGGTGTAAATCTTTGCGTACTTCAGCAAATGCTAATAAAGTGTCTCGTGAATTCCTTTTTGACAAACAATGGACTCTCATGGATGAAATTGATATAGATAGGCATGGCGAATGTACTGTAAAAGATAGGGTGACGATGTTCGGGATTAATGACATGGGATACCGCATTGCTAAAAGACAAAATGGCGTAACCAATATGGGTGGCAGATTCCGTAATGGGCAAGATGAGCGGTATAAGTTTTCTTTTATTGAGATTACGATTAAGAAGAATATGTCTGTGAGCTATGAGATAACGGGGCGACAGGGATTGCAACAGTTTGCAGTTCTGCCTTATCATAATACATCGTTATTTACAGTTTCAGTAACCAAAGGAGGAAAAATATTTGGTAAAGCTACTATGAGGGATGGGACTTGCTTTGTACAACTCGACAAAAAGGTATCAAAGAGTGATAGTTTTAAGCTGTCGATACAAAACAAGACTGGTAAAAATATGGCTTTTGTAATCGTTAATTACAATCCTGGAAAATGAAAGGTATGATGAGTAAAGTTCTTCTTCTGTTTGCTTTGTTGTCTTTTTCCCCCTTTGTAGGGAAGGCACAAGAACATTTTTTCTCTAATCAGGTGGTAGATGATTATTTCATGGCGTACGACCTGAATGAGAAAAAGGAATATATCAAAGCCTTTGATGTACTAAAAAAGGTGGAAAGGGAGATGGACAATAGTTTGTCGCAGAAAGGTATAACTGTAACCGATCTTCATGAAGATGATTTTTTGATGCCATATTGGGCTGTAAAGAAAAGTCTGGGAGAGGTGGCTTATAAGTTAGGACTATATAAGGAAATGGATGCTTGTAGCAAAGGTCTGATGGATATATTCGGCAAACATGTTTTTAAAGAACAAGCTAACTATAATACTTGTCTTGCCGATTTATATAGGATTGCAGGTAATTCTTGTTTTTTGCAAGGAATATATCAGGAGGCAGAGGCATATCTAAAAATGGCTTTGCCAATGAAGTCTGCAGATTTTGATTTTGCTGATGCATTACGAGATGACTTGGCTCAAATATACTATCAGCAGGGTAGGTATTCGGAAGCTATCACTCAGCTCGATTCTATTTTGGCTGGACCTCGATATAAGGAGAATGCACGAGTGAGAGGTATGGAATCTCTTCGCCAAGAGATTATGTCGCAACGGGCTTTATGCTTAGCTCGTAACGGGAAATATAACGAAGCCTATGAAATCATGCAATCCATATTGGGTTATTTCAAACAGCATCGTGACGACAAAAGAAGAGCAGAAGCATTGCGCAAAACTGCTAAGATTCTCATGTTGAAGTATGATGGGACAGGAATTTATAACCCTCAGGCTTTACAATATTATAAGGAATATCTCGTTTTGTCCAAAAAGTTCATTGATCAGAATTTTGTCCGCATGTCAGCTTCCGAAAGAGAACAGTATTGGTTGGCAGAGCAACCTTTTGCCACAGACTGTTATCGTCTGGAAGGCAGGGATGCAGGTTTTCTCTATGATGTAGCCTTGTTCAGCAAAGCTATTCTACTGCAAATGAATAGGCAATTCAAACCAGACATGAGTCTATCGAATAGAAAACAAACTCTTTCTTCCATTCGAACTACTTGGCTGGATGTGAAAAGAGCTATGCCGCGAGGTTCATCGGCCATAGAGTTTATCACTTATGAAAAGAGAGGAGAAATTTATATAGGTGCTTTAGTGATTAACAAAGAGAGCAAGAGCCCTGTATTTGTAGAGATTGTTTCATATGATTCCTTATTTAATTATCCCTTGGAGAATGGTATTACCTTAGGAGAAGCTTTATCTTCCAATGAGTCAGAGATGAAGAACCTGATTTATCGGAATTTGAATTTGAGGAATTTAATATGGAATCGTAAATTAATAAATGTAATAGGGCAGTCTAAGTCTATATATTTCGCAGCAGATGATTTATTGCATCTCCTTGCAATAGAATATCTTTTACCGGAAAAGTTGGAAAGGAAACCATTTTATAGAATGACTTCCACCAGGTTGTTGGCAGAGCGTTCACACAAACAGAAAATTAGCAACGTTCTATTTTGTGGTGGTGTGAACTATGAGTCGAAAGAAAAAGAAGAAGAAGGAAAGAATAATGATAAGGTAGCATATTACAGAATGTCGCATGAGATTATGGGTCTTCCTTATTTGTCCGGTTCACTAACAGAGGTTGATAGCATTTCTATTTACAGGAACAATCCAAAGGATAGTATTTTGGTTGGAATGCAAGCTTCCGAGGGAGTTTTGCGAAATCTCTTAGGAAAATATTCTGTCATTCATCTGGCAACACATGGATATTTGTCAAATTCTACATCCTATGCTTCTGACTTGATACCAGCATCAGCAGACGAACAGTTATCTAATAGTTGCTTATTTTTGGCAGGAGCGGAAAGTTGCATGAGCAATAGTAGTTTCAGTCCTGATAATTATGATGGCATCTTGTCTGCAAGAGAGTTGGCAGATCAAGACTTGTCTCATGTTAGTCTTGTTGTCTTGTCTGCCTGTCAGTCGGGCTTAGGATATATTTGTACAGATGGTGTGTATGGACTTCAGCGCGGATTGAAAACTGCAGGTGTGAAAGCCATCATTGCAAGTCTGTGGAGTGTTGATGATCAGGCTACTATGCTGTTGATGAGAAAAATGTATGAATATCTTGGTCAGGGATATCCACTGCATGAAGCTTTTTCTAAGGCGAGATTGTATCTGAAAACGGCAACGATAGAAGAACGTTATCGCCGTTCTCAACTTCCTGACCTTATTGTTGAGAAGAATTTTGATGATCCTATGTATTCTGATGCCTTTATCTTGATAGATGGCAATGAATGAGAAAGACGAATATAAAGATATAGTTAACGTAAGTATAAACATAAATGATATAAAAAGATGAAGAAGCAAGTTGTTTTATTGCTGTTGTTATTAATTTGCAGTTCTCGTTCTTTTGCTCAAGGGCCGATGACGGGTGTACAACCTAAAGATGGCATGATGGGTAATTTGCAAAATATGCAGAAGGATAATTTTGAGGTGAATGTCAACCAAATGGATGATGATACCAGAAAGAAACTGAATCAAGTAGCTGCTATCTATCGTTCAAAAAGCAGAGGCGCATTCACAGATATAAGTAAGTCTATGCTGTACGGAGGCGTTTCTTCCGTTTTCACTGTCATTAGCAATGAGATCATATCGTTGACAAAGATACGCTCACAGCAAAAGAAAAAGTGGATGGAAATGAGGCAAAATGAGTGTTTGTTTATAGATAGTTTGCAGTCTTCTAAAGGACAGAGCGATTTCTATAGGAAGCCATCCGTTCATGGTGCCTTGGATCCAAGCGATATGAATTTTGATGGAATCACTTTCCGAGCCAGCCGTAATGGAAATGAGATTCTCAAGATGGTGTGTCATATTGATACCACCAAGTTCTCCCATTTATTCTTGCATAGCAAGTTTTATTTAGTATTGGATAGTGTCGTGTTTCATCCATACCAGTCGTATCTGCCAAATTTGTCTGCCAATCGCATAAGGGGTGTTGACTCAAAAAGTTCTAAGGAACAGATTGACTATTGGAATATGATCAGCAAATTTAGTTTCTCCGAACAGCAATCTCCTACCATCAATATCCGCATGGACTTCTCTTCATCATGGATTAATGAGGCAGTACAGGTTTATCAAGATGTGAAATTGGGTTCTTTCAGTGTAAATATTCCTATCAATGAGATGGATTTGGGAAAGGATTCCGTCTATGTTTATAGTCGCCAGGAGGCTTTGATGAAGCATAAACAGTTGATAGATATTACGGGCGACTGTTTTGTGATACCTCGTTCTTATATGCCTGTAGCTGCCAACAATCCTTCTTGGGGTACTGGTGAATATAAGATGAAAGTAGTGATGAGCGAGCGATGCCAATATAACCCTACTAAAGGCCGTTCCAGCAATTGGCACAAAGACTACAAGCAGCTGGTTAGGTTGCAGAATCATGGTAAAGCCAAAAACGAATACATGATGAATGTTGTCTCCTCTTTTAAGGAGAGCAAGGATAATATCATCAAAGCAACCTATACACCATTGATTAATAGCCTGCAAAACTCTTTAGGATTGAATGCGACGGGTAGCGCAGCAGGTAGTAAGATGGGTGCGATGGGAGGAATGCAAGGTATGCCAAAGAAACCATAAATTTGAAAAAAATGCGATATATTTTCAGTTATTGCAGGGATGGTGGTGATAAGTAACTAATCATATAGAAAATTAAATAGGAGATTCTAATTTATGCATAAAATATTTATTTCATATTCAAGACATGATAAGGAAAAGGTCTTCAAAATAAAAGATGAAATAGAAGGGCTTATTGGAACAGAAACATGCTGGATAGATTTGACGGGCATTGAAAGTGACAAGCAATTTATAGATGTTATTATTGATGCTATAGACCAAGCTGATATATTTCTCTTTATGTATTCTAAGTTTTCTGACGGTTCTGAATGGACGCGTAAAGAAGTTGAGTATGCAAAGAGTGAGAATAAAAAAATAGTTTTTGTCAAAATAGATAAAGTTCCTTTGAGTAAATACTATCGTTTTCAATTTGGTGGGCACGATATAATAGATATTTTCGATAGAGACCAGAAAAGAAAGTTAATGTTCAATTTGCAAAATTGGGTAAAAAAAGGTGATATATTACTTGAAAGTAAAAGTTTATGTGATGATAATTACGAAATAGTCCAAAACAAATCGGACAAGACACATTGGACCCCTATAAAAGTTAAGACATTAGGAGATTTTGTAAAGAAGTTGAAGCATATTCGCAATAGATTAAAGATTTTTTTATTTGCATTTTTTGAATGGTTTATTCATTTAAGGAGTTGGGTTATAATGACAACAACTCTTAATATCTTATTTTCGCTTTTACTGTGGTTGGGTGCTTCTGTAGTAGAAGAAGATGATGGCATGTCAGATGTAATGATATTCTTTATTGTATGTAGTGTCATTCCTCTCGTTATTGTATTAGTCAAGCCGTCCGTTTTAGGCTTTAAAGAAAGGGTGAAGTCTGCTTTTCTGTTGCTAATACCTATTGCTGTTTATTCCTTTTCTTATTTCACCATAAAGTCTATGGAAAAAGGAAAAGAAACCACAATGAAAAATAAAACTCCCAAACAAATCAGCATATATTGTATGGGTGATTATCCTGCTGATTCTGTTCAATATTTGGAAGTTTTCCTAAGAAAATACTTCCCAAATGTGAGAGTTATGCCGAATAATATCAATCTTCCTTCACATTATTTCAACAAAGAGCGTAATAGATACCTTGCAAGTGGATTGCTTGATGAACTTGCTAAACATCGTAACAATGATGCAGTGATAGGAGTCACTGATTATATAATTTTTAAACCGAATAAAAAATCGGATACTTTTGGTATCATGGGTATGAGTTATACTAATACTTTTAAAAGTATAGTTTCGACAAAAATACCTCTAAATGGGAAGGAACAGTCTAAAGATAATATTTGTAAATTGGCTCTTCATGAATTAGGTCATGGATTCGGTCTCAAACATTGTCCTAATGAAACTTGTTATATGGTAGATGCAGAAGGAACTATGAAAATAGTAAATGCTATAGGTTTTTGTGAATCTTGTAAGCATGTATTAAATAACAAAGGCTGGATTATAAAATAAGTGAACTAATAAGCTATTCATTATGTACAATATCATATGTCCTAAAAGAAACAAACAAACTTTTTGTGGTCGAATGACAAGAAACTGAACCTCCTTCATATTGCCACTCATGTTGCATATAGGGGGCAAAAGGGAAGCAATGTCGAACAGCATCCTTGCTTTTGTTAGATGCCATTTAAAAAGATTGAGAAATATGAGAAAAATTGGGTCAGGAGAGATAGTCCGTGATATGAAAGAATAACCATGATAGATTTTTCATCATGAAATACTCTCTCTTTATAGTTTAGTAACAAAATACGTGATTTATGAATAAGAACAATTACACTCCACATCCTATCGACACGAAAAGTGTTGATTTACCCATGGAATTGCAAGCCTTGGCAGAAGATATTGCCAAGAATGTACATGAGGTATGGGCATCTGGACGGATGAAGGATGGCTGGACGTATGGTGAAGAGCGCAATGATGCAGAAAAGAAACATCCATGTCTTGTCTCGTATGAGGAACTGAGTGAGGAAGAAAAGGAATACGACCGCAATACGTCAATTGAAACCATTAAACTCATTTTGAAGTTGGGCTTTAAGATTACAAAAGATTGACGTAAATTCGACATAAAAAGGAATGGCGAGAATTAGGTTGTATCTATAAAGATGGAACTTTTGTTGCATCATGTTGTTTATGCTCGCAATTTGGGGATGTTGCTCTCTTTGCCTATACAGTTTGTTATAGACAAAGAGAGTTTCTGATAGAAATGAGGTTACTTTCTCCTCTATATAATCATAAATCTCTAAAGAATAAAATATTGACTATTTATTAAATGTGTATAAATATGATGACTCATATAGGAAAATATCTAATGAAGGATGGACAGATTTGGGATGTTGTATCCCATAAAGATCGAGTTTGGGGTGTTATCTTATCTTGCAATGCTGGTAAGATTTGCCCATAAACATAAAGTCTGTGTCTCGGGTTCATGGGTATTATTAAACGCAAGTATATTACTAAAATTTAAGAAATGATATGAAAAGAGCTTTTGTATTGTTGTGGAAGGGGTTGACGGGTATTATTGCCGCAACTGCAGAATGGTTTACTGTGATACTTGGGATGAAAGATGATTCGAAGTATGGCAGGTTCATTCGCCGTGTTGTTGGGGGAAGTTTCGCTACACTCATGCTGCTATTGGCTGGTGCTGCAGTCTACGAATGTATTGGCAGCCTTTGCTATAAGTATAAAGTCTATAATGCTTATGCTGCTGATTATGATGGACAATATCTGTCAAGAAATGCTACTTACTATAGTCAAGAGTTTCAAAATGATGGGTATGTGGAGACTCGTGATGGAAAAAAGACGATTATGGGAATACACTGGATTGCCAAACCGTTGGGGGAAGACTCGCTTGTCTGCTATAGCGATGGGGATGCTCGTGGATATTTCAATATGCTGACAGGCGAAATGGCTATCAAACCGAAGTACAAACATGCCTGGGTATTCTCTGACGGTTTGGCTTCTGTGGATGACAATGGCATGATCAAGTTCATTGATGCCAAGGGAGATATCGTTATCGACTTGAATATTCCGTATATCACTGGTGCAGAGGGTTATGTGTTTCATAATGGATATTGCGTAATACACAGCAACAAACGCGATAAATACGGAATGATAGATAGAAAAGGTAAGTGGGTCCTGGATGCTGAATATGATGCGATTACTCCGCTTGACTCTTTCTTCATCGTGAGCAAAGGTGGCAAGCAGAGTGTTCTTGCAGAGAATCTTAAGACCATATTGCCTCCTATGGATGCGGATTTGTGGGTTTCTGGTGGGGCTATCACTGCTACCATGAAAGATCATACGCTTCGCAAATATAGTTTGAAAGGTGAGCTATTAGACGATTTTCTGATTAGTAATGTAATAGGACTATTGTACGATACTGATGAAATACGCTATACTACGACTCAAAATTACGATGATGAGGGAAATCTTACGGGCGAGACTGCGGATGCAGAGCCAACTCCTTATCAGAAGACGGCAAGTTGTAAAAAATACGAAGCGGAAAGCGACTGGTTTGGCTTGATGTCGCCAGGTGGTAAGATTTTAACTCCGCCAAGATATTGCGATATTACAGCCATCGGTTATGATTTGTATTTCTGCAAGACTGATGTTATGAGAGGAGAAATCTTGAATGGTAAGGGCGTCAAAGTGAGATAGCCCTTGCCGTTTCTCAATATTGCTATGGAAAGGGATTTAAAAAATTGATTGTGATAAGTAAAGGTAGTTACAGTCGAGTAAAAAGATTTTCCAATGTAGTATAGTGAAAAATACACAGACAACAGGAGGCTCACAACTTTGCACCTTCTGAATCTTTTGCTAATGGAATAAAATAATCTATTTCGGGCTATTAATAAGTTAC
>ERZ1035025.943-NODE-943-length-16516-cov-103.744608_pt1 | contig 16516 bp, 11 predicted proteins | sample MGYA00520619_ERZ1035025 | MGnify/ENA primary metagenome ERZ1035025 (study PRJEB33766, sample SAMN09781742) | gut metagenome | biome: gut microbiome | host: Homo sapiens | place: Madagascar | study: EMG produced TPA metagenomics assembly of the PRJNA485056 data...
TCTTTGATATTGAAGCTCATACCTACCTTGATAATTTCCTTGCCGCTCATGGCAAAGGCATCGGCATAATGCTTGCTTTCTATCTGCTCAAGAGCCTCCTGGGCAGTCTTTCCAAACTTCAGCTCCATTACATAGATAGTATCGTCCGTCTCCATGGTTATATCAATTCTCCCCTTTGACGTATGTTGCTCCACTATAATCCTGAAATTCGTGAGCAAGGCAAAGATGATATACATCGTTTGCTGGTAATGACCTTCGTAATGGGTGTTGTTGCAATAAGGCACCGTCTCCCAAAACGATTTCAGCAACTGTAATGCTTCGTCTATCTTGCGCTGTTTAATAAGCACCGACATCTTGGCGATGGTGGTATTGCACATTGCAGTCTTTGAGGTCAGATAATGAGGCAACAAACTTCTGTACAATCCAACTCTTATTTCCTTGTTAGGAATGGCTAGGGTATAGAGTTCCGTTTCTTCATCATAATCCTTGATGGTGATGTAGCCACTCTGATAGAGCAGCGGCATGATGGTGGTCATGGTTTCCGTGGCAGCATCAAAGTCATCCTTTCCGGCTTCCATGCTCTCGCCCAGGTTCGCTGGCAGAAAGTTGAAATTGCGCATCATATTGATCAGATAAGTAGGAGTGCCTGATCCAAACCAGTAGGAATCAATCTTCTGCTTGGCAAAGCAGGTTAATAAGCTGAACGGATTATAAACGTCTGGAGAAGGCCATGTAAAATGATAGCCGTCATAATTATCCTTTAACTTAGCTAACGTCTGCTCATACGATAAGTTTAATTTTTCAGCAAGTGCCTCTATGTCATCCCGCATTCCGTTCACCAGTTCATCTTCCGTAATTCCGCAAATGCCGGCATACGGCTCGTCCATACTGATATTGGTGATGTTGTTCAATTCGCTGAAGATGCTGAGCTGAGAGAATTTGGTGATGCCTGTGAGGAATACGAAGCGGAGCAATTTCTCGCATCCTTTTAGCGGACTGTAGAAATTGCGCATGGCGTTGCGAAGTTCTTCCAGTTTTTCATCCTCGTGCACAATATCAAGCAAAGGGGCATCATATTCGTCAATCAGTATTACCACTTGCTTGCCCGTTTCCCTATAGGCAGTCTGGATAAGTGAGATGAGGCGGACGTTGGCATCAACAGCCGGATTCGTAATGCCCCATTTCTGCTCTTGTTCTGCAAGTTGCTGGTCGAAATATCTTTCCAGCTGGGCTATCTCCATGTGTTTGCCCATGCTCATATCGAAATGAAGCACCGGATAGCTTATCCAATCCTTTTCCAGCTTTTCGATGGCGAGTCCTTTGAAAAGATCCTTCTTGCCTTCAAAATAGCTCTTCATGGTAGTCAGCAACAGCGACTTTCCGAAACGGCGTGGACGGCTCAGGAAGAAATAAGTACCATCAGTATGTGCCATACGATATACATATTCCGTCTTGTCAATGTAGAACTTATCCTCTACTCGGATTCGTTCGAAAGTTTGTAATCCTATCGGATATAGTTTTCTTGCCATAATTGCTCGCCTTTCTTTTAAGTGATATTCTCTTTGTTGGCAAAGATACGAATAAATGGTGAAACCACCAAATTAAAAACATCTTTTCTTCATTTATGCCCCTTATCTCATTTCCTTATACCTTTTATTTCTTTTCTCCCTTCTCTTATTTCTTTTCTCTCCTCCTTTTATTTCTTTTCAGGCTTCCTCTTATCTCCTTTCTTCCTTCTTGCTGTATTAATAATGGGTTAATCTCGGGAAAAGTCTTGGTTGATTATAGGATAAAATGTTCTTTAACCCTATTGAAATCTCCGTTCATAGACGTTGAACCGCGGTTCAGCGTCGATGAATGGCGGTTCATCGACGTTGAACGGACATTCAACGTCTATGAACGGAGATTTTATCTAAGTATAAATGTTTCTTTTCTTAGTTGAAAGAACTGTTTTAGTAGGTTAAAATAGGCTAGGATACCATATGAGTGCAAAGGTACAAAATCAAATCGAACACACAATTTCTAGAACATAAAATATTGGATATTAATAACTTATATAATAATCGTCCAGACTAAACGGGACAGCAGAGAATGATTCTGCGAGTTCCATCCGGCATTTACATCGTGAAGGCATCTACCCACTCCTGTGCTCAGGCTAAGGGTCAGAAGATTGCCGTAAGATAGTATCCTGAACTTGCGAATCTTGAATAAATTATATAGAAAAAATTCTAAAAGCTTGGTAGTTATTTTGTTTTTTCGTACCTTTGCACCATGATTAGAAATGAAATATACGTATGGCAAGTACCTGATATGCAAAGGGCATATATAGGTGAACTTAGCAAGTCACGATAATTTTGTTTTTTGTAATTAGACAAGCAATTATATTAGATATGAACGATAGAAAATTACCAGTAGGCATCCAGTCTTTTGAAAAAATCAGAAAGGGTGGATATCTTTATGTTGACAAGACAGATATTATCTGGCAACTTGCCAATAGAAATAAAACGTATAATTACCTGAGCCGCCCACGCCGCTTTGGTAAATCTCTGTTGGTAGATACGCTCGAAGCCTACTTTCTGGGTAAGAAGGAACTCTTCGAAGGGTTGAAGATTATGCAGATGGAGAAGGAATGGGTGAAGCGACCTGTCATCAGGCTCGATATGAGTCGTGCTGGCGCAGAGCCGGAAACTTTACGCTCTTATCTCGACATCACTTTCGACAGATTAGAGAAGGAATATGACATTACACCTAAGCCCACCGCCAAACTTGCCGACCGTTTTGACGGCATTATCCAAACGTCATATGAGCAAACTGGACAACAGGTTGCCATCCTCATCGATGAATACGACTCTCCATTGCAGCATTCCTGGAAGACTCCACATCATGAAGCATGTACGGATATCTATAGAGAGGTTTTTGCCATTCTCAAAGCTGATGATAAATACGAGAAGTTTGTTTTCATTACCGGTATTACCAAGTTTACGCAGATTTCTCTTTTCTCTGTACTCAACAATTTGAGTAATATCAGCTTTGATTCTGAGTATGCAGCTCTTTGCGGTATCACGAAAGATGAACTCCTCTCAGATTTTAAATCGGAGATTAACAGGTTGGCTACAAAGAAAGGATGGACTTTTGATGAAGCCGTGGTACAGTTGACGGCATTCTACGATGGTTATCATTTCAGTCATGAAAATATGGTTGATATATTCAATCCATTCAGTCTTATCAATGCCCTCGCTGACTCCAGTCTAAAGAATTACTGGGCTTCATCTGGAGCAACCTCTTTGCTTCCTAAGTTTGTAGATGATATGGAAATTAGATTGAAGGATTTCGAGAAATGTCCGATAGACAGCGATACCTTGGAGACTTCTGATGTGACAGGTGGTGGAGCTGAACTTTTCCTCTATCAGTCTGGTTATCTCACGATAAAGGGATATATGGAAGGAATTTATTTGCTGGGCATTCCAAACTATGAAGTACGCAAGGCTCTATACAAGATAGTCTTGCCAGCTTTGACGCTGAAATCAAATGCGATAGTGATATCTACACAGAATATGTTGCTGTATTCTCTAAAAATTGGCGATTTGTCTGAAGCCATGAAATGTCTGAAGGCGCTTATTGCGGATGTGCCATACAGCAATAAGAAACTTGCCAGCATGGATATGGAAGAGAGGTACCGTCTTATCTTGAGTACCATCTTCAATGCTATCGGCTGCAGGGTGGAAGTTGAGAAGATGATTTCTACTGGTAGGATAGATATGGTGTTGGAAACCAATAACTTCATCTACGTTCTGGAACTGAAGCTGAGCAACAATGGAGGCATTGATGCGGCAGCAGAGCAAATTAAGGCTAGACAATATGCCGAACCATTCAAGGCGGATAAACGCAAGGTAATAGCTATTGCTATAGAACTGGATGATTCTGGTAAAGGACTGGTTGATTGGAAGGAAGTTTAGAATCAAGAATCCACAGCTGGCTTGAGTGCCTGCTGTGGATTCTCTGGTTTATATTAAAGTGTAAGATTCTATAATACTGTCTTACTGATCAATCGTAATGGCATCGCCTTGTAGCGGCCAGTGTTCTTGCCGTTGCCACCACTCACAAAACGTACGTTTGAGAAGTTCAGACTCTTATTATAAATATCAAAATACTTGTACCAAAATCCGTAGTCAGGACTTGTACTGGCGAAACCTTGAGTTCCTGATAATGGTGTTTGAGTCCACAAATCTACATGAATTGGATTTCGTAAAACCTCATTTTCCAAATAACCGCCGTAAGGTAAGTAAATGTAACTTAGTTGCGAGTCGTCTGTTGTCTTAATTTCTGCACAACTGTAAGTTTCGCCAGATGGTGTTGTCTTGGGTACTACCTGAATGGTGGGTTTCTGAATGGTGGGATTTGATACATTGATCAAATCCTCGAAGACCTCCATCGTTGGGATTTCATATCCGCTAGGCGAGAGAGTTGAAGAAAGATTATTATTCTTATCTGTAGCTATGTAGAAGTAACCACCGATTGCTTTTTCGTTTCCCTCCAATGCTCTTGTCTCTCTAATGTAAGGACCATTATTCGATGCACCCAGATTGCGGTCGAGCATGAGATAAGTTTTGCCACTATTACCTTTCACCTTGACCACTTCATAATAGAACCAGCCTTGAACCAACTTACTGGTTTCTCCATCTTCAGCCATTTGATTATCTGTGTTCGAAATCTGATGAAAGATACCTGTATGATATACATCATAAGTAATCTTTACCCTAGCTGTATTCTTGATGTTGAAAGATGATTTCCAAAGAGAATTATCGTTACTATTATTCAGGGTCACTTTCCAGTATCCGCTACCATTATCTTCAACCGTAAATCTAGTATCGCTATTCTCATAGCTGTCACCATCCAACTTCTTGATGAGATAACTGTACGTATTGTTAACTGGGCTAAAATGCAAACCTTCATTCCTAACGACGGCGATGCCGCCGTCATGTATCTCTTCTGGCGTTATACCTTGCACTTTATCTAACCATGTGAAGTAATCATTTGTCAATTCATTCGATCCATCCCATAATGAAACCAGACGTTGATCATCTCTCTTGAAATCATAACCTTTCTGTATAATCTGAGCGGTGAGCACTAAGTCACCGGATTTAACTGTTAATGTGCCCGTTCTGCTTTCTTCCTGAGCATCGTTCTTATCTATAGTAAAGGTCAGGACATATTTTTTACCCTGAGTAGATTTGTTGGTTCCATCATTTGTATTCGTTTCTACAGCGGTAGGATTTGTATGTATCCAGCTGTCTACAGGGGTAACCGTATAAAAACTACCATCGCTGTTGGTTGCTTCTTCCAAAGTCGTAACTACAGTTACTGTAGCATTGGTAGCTTCAGCGTCTACGTAAACTTTATCGCTAACACCCAGTTCATAATCCTTGCAGGCTATCATTTTGGTGATGGTAGGATTGTCATCAACTATTTGTGCCTCTATTCTGTTTTCCGGTTGTGCCTTGATGGCTTCCTCCTTAGTTCTGAAACCATAATCATTCACCTTGGTTACAGTGATGGTATAGTTATGGTTCCTCAAGAGATCAAATTGATCCGTCTTGGTTGTTGCATCCTTGTAAAGACCCACTTTATAGTAGCCTTCTACACCATTGTATTTAGCCTTGATGATAACGTTAGCTTTACCTGCAGAAGTCTCTGTTACTGCTACTTCACGGCTAGTTCCACCGCCGAAATCTGTGCTACTAAACTCTGTTGTCTCTGCTAAGGCACTGGTTGGGTCTGTATTATAATCAGCAGGGGCAATAGCACTCTTGGCAGCGGTATTAGTAATGATAAGACCAGCATCTTTTTCAGGAAAAACAGGCTTTACCGCATTTACCGCATTTACCGCTTCAGCTACTTTCAAGGTAACCTTGGCATATTGTCTCAACAGACTGACATTTGCCGTACCATCCAAGAGCTTCTGTAAAGATACGCTACCCCAACATACTGGGCTGTTTGTATCTATTGTTCTAGATGTAGCTAACGCAATGTCTTGCAAATCTTTTGCTTCTGTCTCACTGAGGTCACTAACGTTCGTTACCAGATGAACAGTAGACGTTCCTGATGGAATTTTGCTGATTGTTACCTTATATTTCCCTTCTCCGTCGGGACTTCCATAAGTTGCATCAGCCATATCTATATAGTTATTGCTTTTATCATAGAACACGGCTTTGATAGAATTGATGCTTTCCGTTGTTCCTGCTCTAGTACCTATTTTCTTTTCGGAGAAGTTGGGCAACTCAATGTTCAAGGTTACCCCCTCGGCAGGGATTTCATCCCCACTGAGTCCGATAGTCTCCATTGCATCCTTGCAAGAAACAAGGCAAAGGAGCAATCCCATCCATATCATTAAATGCTTTATCTTCTTCATTTTTCCCAATATTATTTATTTTGCACCATCAGGTATACCTTGATACCATGTTCCACCTTCGTAATAGCCAGTATCGTTTTTGAAACTCCTGCCATTAAAGAGAATGATACTTTGGCCTGTCTTTTTATCCGAAGAGGTGTATAATCTTATAGATTTCTCGTGTTCACCTTTTATCGCTTTGAGCGTTATGACAGTTTTATGCCATGAACCTACAGTACTTTTGGTGTAAGTTTTACCCTCTGTATCGAACATTTTGAACTGACCATTAGCTGCTATGCCATACTTTATGAACCAGCCATAGATTTCAGATTGAGTATATATAGTAATCTTAATATTCTCAATTTCTGGCTTTTCATCAAAAGCATGCCACATGGCGTCGGTTGTCGGGTCGAAAACAATCCAACCCTCATGATCCTCGTAGTCGAAGAGAGGAATACCTGGCTCCAGATGGTTAGGGCAGCGATGTGCTGCATAACCTATACCTTGGTTAAAATTATTATTAAACATGAGTAAGGTTTCACCAGGCTTGATTTTTCTGTCGCCTGAGGCTCCAAATTCAGTGCTTTTTTGCACGTCATTTATACCATAATACATATAATACCAACCAGTGTTGGCATAGTCTGCCTTCATCTTGTCTCCTGGCCAAGGTTCCGTATATTTCCAGACTGGATCTTTCGGCTTTCCAGTCGTTTCACCTATCTGGGTATATACATAGAGGTAATGGTTTTCTTCTTGAGGAGTAATGTAATTGTTAGCATTATCTTTATTAGACCATTCTGAGTCGAACCATCCATCATTCCAGTTGTTTTCACCACCTTCAGGCAGTGTACCATTGTAGTTCTTTTCAACCCTATTACCGTCTTTATCATTATATGGTGTACGATCATTAATAGCCCTGAAGTAGATATAGTAATTACCTACTGCTGGTTTAACCGTAATCTTAATAGGCTTTTTAAAGTCATATTCTGCACCATATTTACCTGTAGTATAGCCTTTTGGCTGAACATAAATGGTATGTTCAATGGATGTTTCTACATCTTGGTCAGCTTTAATACTAAAGGTTCCCTGATCAGTACCAATCACCGAATTAGCCGTTATGGATGAAGTAATCGTTGCGCCACTTCCATTTGTATAGCTTATGTTGGATTTTGCCTCTGAGGCAGAGTGACTAGAAGTAGTTCCACCATCTGTAAATTCTAAGCCTCCAAGATTGGTATTGAAGTCTATTTTCCTTAGTATATTATCGCTTCCACTATAGATTGTTATCTCTTGTGGAGTTACATCAAAATATGGTTTTACATCATACTTTACATCAATATATTTCTTAATATTACCAGCCTTGATCCATACTTTAGCAGTACCTGTATATACACCACTATAGGCAGAATAGTTAATATCCTTATTTATTCTGAACTTAATCTGCTTTGTAAGCATTTTCAGTTCTGGTATAATCAGATCTTGACCATCAATCTTTGTCTCACAACCAAGGTTTTCTTGTGTAATGGATGCATTCGACTCATAGTTAATGGAATCAGGTGTCGTTGACGTAACACTAGCCTCCGTCTTGCTTACCCGCAAAGTGGTATGGTTGAAGTCGGCAGAAATAGGCACTATTTCCCAGTCCTTTACACTTACCTTGCAATTCAGATCCATATTACCGAGACTCTTGATATAACCGGTAATCTCATAGAAGGTGCCGCGAGGGAAGACGGGTACTTCTGTGGCGCTGCCTTCATTCTTCTTATGTCCGAGATTGATGCGATAATTGTTGACAGCTGTTCCACCTACATTACCATTGATGGTAAGATAACTGCGATCAGCTTCTGACGAGATATATCGCTCTGGGAGATAATAGGTCTGCTGGAAAAGCCATTTATCCGCAGGGTTTATGGGTGGATTCTCTGTTGCTGTTCCTGTTCCTTTAATATCGTCTCTATTATTTGTTGCCGGCAGACGGCTGTTGTCTGTCCAATCGGTATAGTATACGGCAGCTCTAGATGATGCCTCATACTGAGTACTTGGAATACCCTCCTTGTATGCTTCTTTATCTTCATTTTTTGTCCAAGTTGGAGTCTCAAATATACCGCCCCAGTAAAGATGGGTAAAAGGAGAGAGTTTCTTGGCTGAAATACTGTTGATGCTAAAGACCTTGCCTCCGAAATTGGTTTTAACTTCTGGGTCACTTGGATCGAAGATAAGATTCAGCTTAACCTTTACGCATGTAAACTTCAGGTTAGCTGCTACCTCTGTATATTTATCACCCGCTGCTGTAATCACGGTTTCAGCGAGATTGCCTGCGTCATCCTTAGGTTCGTAAATCATCGGGATATTGGTGCATACAGGCATACCTGTTGTACTTGTAGGTCTGTAATCGAGTACTATTTTTTTGAGTTCATCTTCTGTTTGGATACCACTCAACACCTTGTTCATATTGGCAACCACATAGATATGGTAAGTGCCCGGCTCGATTTTGAGCTGATAGTTAGCTACATTCGGCTCTACCATCATCGTAGCCAGTGGGGCAGGGAGCGTCTCTACCAGGAGCTTACCTCCTTCATTTCCTGTAGGGAAAGCATAGAGGGTAAGGTCGTTGATCTGGCATTCATCTACCGTGGCATTATAGGTAGGAAGGCCGGAAGCATCGTCGGGATTGGTGCCGCGGCTGCTGAGCACGGTTGGCACGAGTACATGCAAGTTGCTTTCTGACGAAATGGGGGCGCGCTCGCCTCCAAGTTCGTCAGAGCAACTTACTGTAACCAACAATATAAACCAACTAACTAAACTTAAAATGAAATCTCGTATTTTCATTGTTCCTAATTTTTAAAGTCAAATACTCTTATGAGCTAAATGCCCGGAAGGGGCTCTGACACCTGAAACGGTTAGAAATCGACACGCTGGATGCGCTTGCTCCAATCCAGGATGGAAATGCTGAGCTGCACATACTTCCACTGGTTGCCCTGGAGGAAGAAGTCGAGCTTGTAGTCGTACTCACGGTCCAGGAATTCCTGTGCTGAATAATGGCGGGCTTCGAAGGCGCCACGGCCTTGAGCCAGACAGTCAGCAAGATTGATGCGTGCCACCTCTTCGCCTGTAGTCTTGTTCGTGATGGTGAGGATGGCGTTCTTGTCGTTTTCTGCTGCCGGATGCCAGATGAGTCGGGAGAACATGAGGGCGGCATGAGCGGTGCGCTCCTTTACATTGCCCTCGGTATCCTTAAACTCAGTGGTCCAGGTGTAATATGGGGTATATGTCAACTCCTCGTCGGGGAGGAGAGAGTTGTCGTAACTGATATCGCCGTTGGCATTGGTTATCTGATAACTGAAGTCATCGGCATTGATGTTGGCAGGCTCGTCGGTCTGATGCAGGCTGATGGTGAGCTGCTTGGTATCACGAACCAGACCGATGGTATGGCGTGTAACCTGCAGGTCTTTTACTTCAACCAGTTCGTTGCTGAGTCCTTGCCAGAGAGTATCGAGCGGTTGGCTCTGGTTGTTCACCTTGCCCTGTTCTCGGTCGAGTCGTGCATGGAGGGCGGTGATGTTGTCACCCTGCTGTGGCAGAGCTATCTGGAATTTGGCACCTGGCTGCGCGAGTGCATCTTCGTATTTCTTTTGGAAGGCGAAGGTTGCGAATCGGTATTTGCCCGGTTCCAGATTGATTCGCATGGCATAGTTGGGGTCCTTGAGCGGCTGTGATGTCGCATCGTTATAGGCATCATGGCGAGCAATGAAGTTGCCCTGCTCGTCGTATACGAATACGCTGAGGCCGCCCACATGATCTTTGAACATGTCGGCACGCTGCACGTTGTAGTCGTACTTGAACTGCAAGTCAACACCCATGTCACAAGGAGGCAGGTCGTCGTGCATCAAGTCGTTGCAGCTGCTGAGCATACTGCCCGCCATGATGAATCCCCATCCCATGCATATATTCTTGATCCAACTGTTAAACTTCTTGTTTGCCATGATGCTTATCTGTTTTATGAAAAAGTAAAGTGTATAAATTGATTCTTATTCTTCCGATATAGCCAGCCGCTCCTTAGCGCTAGAGCGGCTGAGCTATATATAATAATGTGAAATGGATTACAAATTGACATCCTGAGAACGCTTAGCCCAGTCGAGGATCTTCACGCTAACGTTGATGTACTTGTCGTCTTCATCATCTGGAGTGTTAGGCTTAACGTCTGGAACACTAGGGTAACCAGGACCGCTAACGCTTTGTACAGTCAACACATACCAGTTGTTACGGAGTACACCATAACGACCTAAGTATTCCAGATTATTCTCACCGTAAGTACCTGATTTCCAGTTAGTCAAGGCATCACCGAAGTGCTTGATACGGGCGATGTAGTAAGACTCACCACCTTCGTATGTGCTAATACCAACCTTTTTCTTCTCGTTGAGACCCAACTGGGTATTAATGGCGGTGATTTGATCCTTATCAATTGTTGCAGTTTCAGTTTCGCTAGTTTTAACGATGATATTATCTGCTGTTATATAGTGAGTACCTGCTGCAGTGATATCATTTTTAGGAGCATTCAAAGTGACAGTGGTTTTTCCTGCTGCGCCTGAGACGACACTAGCAACTGCTGCTTTGATTTCTGTCTCAAGATTGTCTTTACTCCAAATAGCAGTGTTCTTACCAATCTTGTAGAATGTTGTTTCTCCATCTGGTAAACTTGCTGGCTTATATGTTGCTTTGAAGACAACGCGAGTAGTCTGCCCCTGCTTCATATTGGCAAGATTGAATGTATTCTCAAGACAGTACAATGGTTTAGCTGGATCTTCTTTTACGTCTGCATTTGCAACATTGTTGAACTCTGCATTAAGAGCAGTCTTGTCATTGTCTTTATTGTCGTAGTTAGGGTCTTTACCCCAATATACACGCTTTACATTGGTTCCTGGATTATTATCTACGAAACGCTGAGTGGTAGCACCGTTGGTTTCAGATGCAGTGGCTGTGTTACTCCAAATTTCAGTGTAGTCATCGCTCAATCCATCAACATTATGGATAGGGAAGGTCTTCGTGTTGGTAACATCCAAAGCCCAGTTATTGATTGTAACCTTGTCACCCTTATATGTGACACCAGTAACCGTCTTTGCTGTTGTTGTACCTGTACCTAAGCTAACCTTAGCAAGACCACGCTCTACATAGACATCTGTTGCAGCACTCTTAGCAGCCTGTTCCTCTGTAGGGTAAATCTTGTCTTTGTCAATAGCAACTAAAGTAGTAACATTATTATCCTTGAACAGAGGTGCATTTGCCATATAGAAGCCATTCTCGGGTTTTGCAAATTTATCCGTAGTTTTTGCGTTCCAAGCAGAGAACTTTTCACCCACTGAAGGCATAGCAACCTTGACATTAGTACCAGTACCGTTGTTCAAGAGCACCAATGCGAAGTTGTTTTCGTTTTTATTTACGCTTTCCAACTTGGCAGTAATTTTAGCATGAGTGGTTACACCTGTCTCATCTGGATTTGGCTTTTGCCATGGTGCCATTGAACCCAACTCTGCACTCTCAACGAAAGTATAATCACCTTCTTTATCTGTTGCCTTCACCTTCTTAAAGATGAGTAAGGTTGCATCATTTACCTTGTACTCATTGTCATCACCCTTGTCGAATTCAGGGTTGGCATCTGCACGTGTACCACTTGTTGTAGGCAAGTTGATAGAGAAAGTTGCATAACCAACACCAGTTTCATTAGTACCAGTACCTGAACCTGCGGTTCCCAGGTCCTCATTGCTTGAACAGCTTGCTGTCATAGCTGCGATGACAGCCAAGCCAAAATAATGTTTAATCTTCATAATCTTAAAAGTTAAGCTTGTTTATAATCGTTATTCTCTAATTTTCTGTTATTCCAATTCCTTTATCTGCTTGAAGACATCTCTTACACGCTCTGCCTCTTTCGAGTTGCCTGCCTTGGCAAGATGCTTTTCGGCAGAAGTAAGATCGCCTTTCTGCAAATCGGTGCAGGCGGCATTGAGATTCGCAGCCTCATCATCTGGGAAGAGACGGACAGCAATGTCGAATACCTCGTTAAACTCTGGCGAACCCGGCTCGTAAGTCTGTGCCACCAGGAACATCTCCTGCAGAGAAAGCTGCTGAGGCTTGGTCTTCAATATCTCCTTTGCCTCTTCGATGCTGAACGGACGAACCGTGTAGGTTACCGTATAATCGCTATGACGGAGACGAGGATAGATTTGATCCAGGATGTAGCGGTAACTTGCCGGATGGAGCTTTCTGATCTTCAGGTCCTTATCGTCGGGAGCCAGCGAGGAGTTAGCTATCTCGAGAATTGCTTCCTTATCAGCCAGATGACTAGCCTGAATCTTCTTCTTGAATCCTTCCCAGTCTTCCGGTGTAGCCTGATAGGTAAAGAGCTTGCTGTTTAAGGTGTAGAGGCTGCACACATAGTTGCGGAGAGCAGCTGCACGCTCGTTGGCAAGGCGCTTGTTGTTGGCATACGAACCATCAGGCGAAGCAAAACCGTGGATATCAATATCTGTGATTTCAACGTTCTTATCGTTCTTCACCAGGTCGATGGTGGAAGTAATCTTCTTCAGCTCTGTAGCATTCTCACGGAAGTTGGCAAGGATATTACTCTTGTTAACCACAAAGCTGAGATAGGCTTCACCCTTTTCGGCTCTCACCTTCTTGGCTTCCGCCTTCGGCTGCACGAAGAAATCCTTCGTAATCTTCGGCGTACGGTCGATATCAGCGATAGGCGTATTGTCCTGTTCTATCAGGTTGCCGCATCCGCAGAGATCTTCCTTTACCGAGAGTTTGAACTTCTTCATCCATTTCTGATAAGGAACAGACTGGGCGAAGTAAACCTGCTGACTGGTCTTGTTCTTGCGGGTAAGAACCTGTGCCTGCGGATTCTTCTTGCTGTCGGCAAGTCGGCGGTATCTTACAGCCTGGTTTCTACCCTGGATGATGATAGGGTTGAGAGCGATAGAATCAGTTCCTACCATTACCGGTGTGAAAACAATCTGCTGCTCTGATTTCATATTCAAATCGTTCAGGTTCATACGGAAGGCAACGTTCATCTGGTTGCCGTTCTTGCGTGCCAAGACGCTGTCTACCTGAATCTTACCCCCTGCCAGCTGTTGAGCCTGAGCAGGCATGATGCCCTGAGAAAAGAGTATGCAGAGGGGCGAAATGACCGCATAAAGCTTCATTTTATCCATATTATGATTTGCCTAAAATTTTTTGTATTCTGTCTAGTTATTACGTGTTTATATTGTCGGTTTAAAACAACAGTTAAGTTAAATTCTTAGAACACGTATATGAGAGATAGTGCGGCTTTGGTAGGGCCCACATAGTTGCGGTGGTCTTTGTCGAGACATTTTTCGCATCGTCCGTAAAGCTTGTAAGGACTGTAAGCATATCCCAAACCGATAGAGCCTTCGAAATTGAGGTGCTTATTGAGCAACCACTGATAGCCGTAGGTGAGGCCTCCACCTACATACCAGCCTTCATAGTGCCTGCCCTCCAGAGTTTTCGGCAGGATGCCGAAGGGCATGTCAATGTTTTTAATGTTGTATTCACCGCCTAGGGCATGGATTCCGAAGAAATGGCCTCCAAACTTCTGGCAGGTGTACCATCTGTATTCTGGCATAACATTCCAGAATCTCATCTTCTTGTCGCCCGAGAACTTCCAGGGGTTCAGGGTGCCGAAGAGTTGGAAGGTTGTTTTCTTGCCCGTGCCGATTTCGATGCCGGCGTTGGCAGATGTAGAAGCCCATCCCAGTAAGTTGGTCTTCAGAGCGACCTCCTGCGCTCGCGTCGTTGCCGTTGAAAGGATCAGCAGCAGCAACATAGCTGATTTAATGAATGTTTGCTTCATCATATCTTTACTTTTATGTTTGGTTTCGTTTATATTAAACTTAGCCTTCGTTCGCTAGTTGGTATCTTTTTTCGGCTGCAAATATAAGAGGAATTTCTATAGTACACAAGAAAATATTTCAAAAAGGTTCTATTTATTTGTGCAAACGTTTGCACGTTTATGCAATCTGTTTGCGCACACACATCATAAAGCACATGATTATAAGTGTAATTTGCACAAATATGCGTAAGGGGAATAAGTTTTTTCTAAAATCACCCCGTCCCTCTTTACCATTAAAGAGGGCTCCACCTCTCACCCCGACCCTCTCACCCTCAGGGAAGAGGGAGGAAACCGCTCCTCCTCGTCGCTCGGAACCGCTACGCTCTAAGGTTGGCGGACCATCAAAGGTCTCGCCAGATTGTACGGGATGGGACCGCATGGGGATAGCAGTTTATAGTTTACGGTTAATTTCGTGGTTATTTGCTGATAACTTGCAGATTTCTTGTGGTTTTCTTGGTGGTTTCGAGAAAAAAGCGTAACTTTGGCGGCAAGTTATATAAACTAAATAATAATGTGATTTTCAGAAATGGTTTGATGATAATGACAAGAATGGACTGGAATATAGACCTTTAACGTTAAAATAATGCAAGAAGTTTGGCGGTGTGAGGGGAAAAAAGTATTTTTGCAACCTAATTCAGTAAAACGTTTAAAAGGAGAAGATTATGAAACAGATATTAGTTACGGTAGATACTAACCAGCCTCTGCAAAACATTCGTAAGGCTATTAATATGCTTCGTGGTGTTGTGTCAACTACAGTTGTAAAAGAGCCTGTCTTGACAAAGACACAGAAGCAGCAAGCTTTTGTGAAGGAAAGTTTGACAAGAGCATTGCAGGAAGTGAAACTTGCTAAGTTGGAAGGAAGAAAACTACCAGATGCAAGGGATTTATTAAAAGATTTAGAAATGGAAGATTGACATGAAAATACATGTTGAATATGGCTCTGAGTTTAAAAGACAGTTTAAACGTTTGGCTAAAAAATATCATTCATTGAAATCTGACTATGATGCTTGGTTAGATGAAATATACAAGAATCCTCTTGTTGGAGATGACCTTGGTGGTGGCGTTCGTAAGATAAGAATGACCATTGCTGACAAGGGTAAAGGCAAAAGTGGTGGTGCAAGAATCCTAACTCTTAATGTAAAAGTTAGTGAGGATGGTATGAATGTAACTCTTCTTACAATCTATGACAAGGGAGAAATCTCTAATGTCAAGGATGAATTTATAAAATTCTTGATAAAAAACTTATAAGCAATAATTCCCAATCTGTAAGTTGATTGGCTTACGGATTGGGAATCTAGGAATCTCCTATTCATATTAATGGATATCAGACTCTTCCGCTGCTGATGCTTTGTTTTCCCTGGGTTGTGGGTTGGGTACGAATCCAAGGATGGCAACCAGACAACTCATCAAAGGACTGATGATGTTGAAGAAGCAGAAGGGGAGATAGACAAGTGTCGGGATACCAAGAACCGTACTCTGCGTCATACCGCAGGCTGTCCATGGAACCGCTACGCTCTAAGGTTGGCGGGGCATCAAAGCCCTCGCCATATTTTGCGGGATGGGACCGCCTTATTATAGCTTGCTGAGGTAGGGAATAGCAGTTTATAGTTTACAGTTAATAGTTTACGATTGATTTCGTGGTTATTTGATGATAAGTTGCAGATTTCTTGTGATTTTCTTGGTGGTTTCGAAGAATATGTGTAATTTTGGTGGCTGAATGTTGAACTAGAATAAATAGGAGGAAGAATATTTGGATACTACAAAGTTAACAAGAGAAGAGGCTCTACGCCGTTGGAATGCTTCTAAGGTGCTGCCCCTCAAAAAGTAGACACAGAAAGGTGGAAAACTGATGGAAAATGATTACCTTTGCAAGCAGATAGAGTTGTGTGCCCTGTAGAGAGGGCGTAGCCCGAACGTAAGGGCACACAACTTGCCGAAGCACGGTTATCTTATCGTCAAGTATTCACCAGAAAGGAAACTTTTTATGGCAAAGCATTTAAATCCATTGGAAAAGGAGTTCTTGATTCGTAAGTTCAAGGGAAACTCCAAAGTTAAGCTCGGTGATTTCTGCAGGGCAAACAATGTCTCGGAAACTTCTTTTAAGAAGTGGCTGAAGCAATATGAAGAAGCAGGCATAGAGGGGTTGGCTCGTGCTGATGCTGAGATTGGGAACATACTTCCTGAGGGCGTTGACAAAACCAAGGAGGGGTATAAGCGAGAAA
>ERZ1035025.945-NODE-945-length-16508-cov-3.971798_pt1 | contig 16508 bp, 10 predicted proteins | sample MGYA00520619_ERZ1035025 | MGnify/ENA primary metagenome ERZ1035025 (study PRJEB33766, sample SAMN09781742) | gut metagenome | biome: gut microbiome | host: Homo sapiens | place: Madagascar | study: EMG produced TPA metagenomics assembly of the PRJNA485056 data set...
GCTCACGGGCCTCGCCTCGCTTGCGGGCTGACGCCCTGGCAGTCGAACAGGCGAATCAGGCCGGGGCGTTCTCAGTCAGGAACAACAAAAATGCTGGAAGAATCCGATCAGAGCTTTCTCAGTCTCAACGCGGCCGAAGGCGCGGGCCGACGCGCGATGGTCGTCGGCCTCGGCGCCTCGGGGCGCGCGAGCGCGGCGTATCTCCTGCGCGCGGGCTGGCGCGTCGCCGTCCGGGACACGCGCGAGGCGCCCGCGGGCGCCGATGCCTTCCGCGCGGCGCATCCCGAGGTTGAGCTCCATCTCGGGGGGCTGCCTGACGAGGCGCCCGAGGGGACGGACCTCATCGTGATGTCGCCGGGCGTCTCGCCCCATGCGGGCGCGGCGGCCGCGCTCTGCGCGAGCGCCGCGGAAAAGGACGTTCCCGTCATCGGCGAGATCGAGCTCTTCGCGCAGCACCTGGCGCACCTCAGGCGCACGCGCGGCTACGCGCCCAAGGTGATCGGCATCACCGGAACGAACGGCAAGACGACCACGACCACCCTCACGACGAGGATCCTCGAGGCCGCGGGCAGAAACGCCGTCGCGGCGGGCAACCTCGGCCCCAACGCCGTCACGGAGCTCCTCAAGGCCGAGGACGCGGGGGCGCTCCCCGACGCCTGGGTGCTCGAGCTCTCGAGCTTCCAGCTCGACACGACGCACACGCTCGCGTGCGACGCGGCGGCGCTGCTCAACATCACCGAGGACCACCTCGACTGGCACGGCTCCATGGAGGCCTACGCCGCGGCGAAGGGGCGGATCTTCGCCCCTTCGACCGTCCGCGTCGGAAACCGCGACGACGCTCTCGCGCTCGAGACGGCTTCGCGTGGCCTCGCCGACGCCGGGCTCCTGCGCACCTTCGGCGAGTCCGCGCCCGCGCGTCCGGGCGAGTTCGGCCTTGCGATGGCCGCGCACGCCTCGCAGGGCCTCTGGCTTGCCTCGATGGACCAGATGGAGATCGAGGTGCTCTACCTTCCCGAGAGCGCGATGAAGCTCTGCGGGCGGCACAACGCCATGAACGCGCTCGCTGCGCTCGCGCTTGCAGGCGCCGTCGGCGTCGAGCGCCAGCCCGCGGTCGGGACGCTCCACGTCTACGCGGGCGAGCCCCATCGGGTCGAGCTCGTGCGCACGGTCGACGGGCGCGACTTCATCGACGACTCCAAGGGCACGAACGTCGGCGCGGTCGCCGCGGCCGTCCGGGGTCTCGCCGCGCAGGGCCGCCGGATCCTCATCCTGATGGGCGGGGACGGAAAGGGCCAGGACTTCACGCCGCTCGCCGAGGTGCTCCGCGGCCGCGCGGCCGCCGCGGCGCTCATCGGGCGCGACGCGGACCGCATCGGCGAGGCGATCGCGCCCGCCGGGCTCGAGACGGCGAAGCTGCCGACCCTCGAGGAGGCCGTCGAGTGGCTCTGGACGAGGAGCGCGAAGGGCGACGTGATCCTGCTCTCGCCCGCCTGCGCGTCCTGGGACATGTTCCGCGACTACGCCGAGCGCAGCGAGCGCTTCCGCGCGGCGGCCGACCGCATCGCCGGCCGGAGCGCTCCGGCCGCTTCGAACGGGGAGGGCGAGGCGTGAACCGCTTCAATCGCGGCGCGGGCGGCGACGACTGGGACGCGCTCGGCGGCTCGGCCGTCGGCCTTGACTGGGAGACCATCCTCTGCGTGACGGCGCTCGTCGCCTTCGGCACGGTGATGGTGTTCTCGGCCACCTCGTCGGCGGCCGCCGGCGCGGGGTGGCTCGACGCAAACACGGGCGAGATGCGCAGGCAGCTCGCCTCCGTGGCGCTCGCCGTCCTCCTCGGCGCGGCGGTCTTTCGCGTGCCCCTGTCCTTCTGGTTCCGCTGGTCGGGCGTCGTGGGGTGGCTCTGCCTCATCGTGCTGTGCGTCGTCTTCCTGCCGCACATCGGCAAGAGCGTCAACGGCGCGCGGCGGTGGCTGCAGCTCGGCCCCCTCTCGATACAGGTCTCCGAGCTCGTGAAGGTGGGCGTGCTCATCTTCGCCGCGGCCTTCACCGTGAAGCGCCAGGAGTTCATGCACTCCTTCTCGCGGGGCTTTCTGCCGATCGCCATACCCATGGGGGCCATGGCGTTTCTGCTCATGCAGCAGCCCGACCTCGGCGCGACGGCCGTGGTGAGCGTCGAGATGCTCGGCATCCTCTTTCTCGGCGGACTGTCGATCGGGATCTTCTCCGCGGTCGGCGCGTTTGTCGTCTGCCTCGTCGCGGTCATCATCATCAAGACGCCGTGGCGCCTCTCGCGCGTGCTCGCCTACCTCGACCCCTGGTCGGAGGACTACGTGCTCGGGCAGTCCTACCAGCTCTCGCACTCGCTCATCGCGTTCGGGCGCGGAGAGCTCTTCGGCGTGGGGCTCGGGGGGTCGGTCGAGAAGCTCAACTACCTCCCGGAGGCGCACACGGACTTCATCATGGCCGTGATCGCCGAGGAGACCGGGCTCGTGGGTGTTATCCTCGTGCTCTTTGTCTTCTACTGGCTCATCCGGCGGGCCTTCGAGATCGGGCGCCAGGCGATCAAGCTTGAGCGCTTCTTCGCGGGGCTGCTCGCCCAGGGCGTCGGGCTCTGGTTCGGCGTGCAGGTCGTCATCAACGTGGGCGTCGCCTCCGGAGCGCTGCCCACGAAGGGGCTGACGCTGCCCTTCGTGAGCTTCGGCGGCTCCGCGATGCTCTCCTCGATGATCGCCATCGGGCTGCTGCTGCGCGTGGACCGGGAGAACAAGATTCTGATGCGTGGAGGTCAGGTTTGACTGAAGGAAGCAAGGCGGCCGTGCCGCACAAGAGCGAGGGGGCGGCCCCTCGCACGCTGGTCATCGCCGCCGCGGGAACGGGCGGACACGTGATGCCCGGGCTCGCCGTCGCGCGCGTCATGCGCGAGCGCGGCTGGCGGATCGTCTGGGTCGGCACCACGACCGGCATGGAGGAGCGGCTCGTCGCGCGCGACGGGATCGAGTTTCATCCGCTCAACTTCCAGGGCGTGCGCGGACGCGGCCTCATGGGCGCGCTCAAGGGCGGCGTCAAGATGATGAAGGCGATCTGGGACGCGCGAGAACTCCTCAAGAGCGTCCGTCCCGACCTCGTCTTCTCGACGGGCGGCTACGTCGCCGTCCCGACGGGCTTCGCAGCGCAGAGCCTGCGCCGTCCGATCGTCCTGATGAACTGCGACGCGGACCTGCTGCTTTCGACGAACACCCTCATGCCCTTCACGAGCGCGCTCGCCTGCGGCTTCGCCGGGGGCGCGCGCACGTTCGCGGGCGCGAAGGGCCACACGACGGGCAATCCCGTCCGCGCGGACATCGCCGCGCTTCCCCCGCCCGAGGAGCGCCTCGCGGGGCGCTTCGGCCCCCTGCGCCTGTTCGTCTTCGGCGGCAGCCTCGGCGCCCAGGTCCTCAACGACGTCATCCCGGAAGCGCTTGCGCGCATTCCGGCCGAGCGCCGTCCGGTGGTGCTCCACCAGACCGGCCGGGACCGCGACCAGGCCGTGCGCGAGCATTACGCGCGCCTCGGCATCGCCGCGGAGGTGACCCCCTTCATCGACGACATGGCGTCGCGCTACCGCGAGAGCGACCTCGTGATCTGCCGTTCGGGCGCGACGAGCTGCTCGGAGCTCTGCGCCGCGGGCGCGGCGGCCGTGCTCGTTCCCTTCATCGCCAAGACCACGCGTCACCAGCTCGGCAACGCGAAGTACCTCGCCGACCGCGGCGCGGCCTGGCTCGTCGAGCAGCCTGAGTTCACCGCCGAGCGCGTCGCCGCGCTCATCGAGGAGATGACCCGCGAGCGCATCCTCAAGGTGGCGAAGGCCGCCCGCGCGATCGCCTCGCCCGACGCGGCCGGGAAGGTTGCCGACCTCATCGAGTCGACGCTCGCCGCACGCGAGGCGCAGCTCGCGCAGAACGGGCGCTGATCGGGCGCCTCCCCCGAAAGGAATCACAAGTGAAGTTTCTCGTCAATCACCTGCACTTCGTCGGCATCGGCGGCGCCGGCATGAGCGGCATCGCGGAGGTGCTCCTCAACCTCGGGTACGTCGTGAGCGGCTCGGACATCGCCCGAAGCCCCGTCACGGAGCGCCTGCAGGCGCTCGGCGCCCGCGTGAGCCTCGGGCATGACAAGCGCAACATCCGGGGCGCGGACGCCGTCATCGTCTCCTCGGCCGTGAAGGCCGACAACCCCGAGGTCGCCGCAGCGCGCGAGCTCGGCATCCCCGTCGTGCCCCGCGCCGTGATGCTCGCCGAGCTCATGCGCCTGCGCCGCGGCATCGCCATCGCGGGCGCCCACGGCAAGACCACGACCACGTCGCTCACGGCGTCGCTGCTTGCCGCGGGCGGCCTCGATCCAACCTTCGTGATCGGCGGCAGGCTCAACTCCGCGGGCGCCAACGCCCGCCTGGGCGCGGGCGAATTTCTCGTCGCCGAGGCCGATGAGTCGGACGCCTCGTTTCTCAACCTCACCCCCGTGATCTCCGCCGTGACGAACATCGACGAGGATCACATGGACACGTACGGGCACGACTTCGGGCGCCTGAAGAGCGCCTTCGTCGACTTCCTCGAGCGCCTGCCCTTCTACGGCGTCGCGGTCCTGTGCATGGACGACGCGAACGTGCGCGAGATCCGCCCGCGCGTGACCAAGCCCGTGATCGGCTACGGCCTCTCGCCCGACGCCACCGTCCGGGCGATCGACGTCGAGCCCGTCGGCACGCAGATGCGCTTCACGGCGCTGCGGCCGGACCATCCGCCCCTTCCCGTGGTGCTCAATCTTCCCGGAGTGCACAACGTGCGCAACGCCTTGGCCGCGATCGCGATCGCGACGATCGCGGGCGTGAAGGATGAGGACATCCGCCGGGGGCTCCTCGAGTTCCGCGGCGTCGGTCGGCGCTTCGCGCAGTGGGGTGAGGTGTCTGTGCGCGACGCAGCGGGCCGCGTCTCGGGGAGCTTCACGCTCATCGACGACTACGGCCACCATCCGCACGAGATGGCCGCGACCCTCGCCGCGATCCGCGGCGCCTTTCCGGGCCGCCGCGTCATCGTCGCGTTCCAGCCGCACCGCTACACGCGCACGCGCGACTGCTTCGAGGAGTTCGTCAAGGTGCTCAAGGACGTCGACGGACTTGTGCTCGCTGAGGTCTATCCCGCGGGCGAGGACCCCATCGAAGGGGCGGACAGCGCGCACCTTGCGCGCGCGATCGCCGCGCAGGGGCGCCGCGAGCCCCTCGTCGTGAAGATCGAGGACGTCAGGGACGCGGTCCTCTCGCTCGCGCGCGACGGCGACGTCGTCGTCACGATGGGCGCGGGCTCGATCGGGCGCGCCGCGCCGCAGATCGCCGGCCGCGAGTGAATGCCGTTTTCCACAGAACTCCAATTCAACTGATCGGAAGAAAGCCATGACGCAGAATCAGGAAATCGCGGAGCGCAGGGACGCGCTCCACCGCGTCGTCGTCCTTCAGGGCGGCATCTCCTCGGAGCGCGAGGTCTCGCTCCTCTCGGGGAAGGGCGTCATCGAAGCGCTGCGCTCGAGCGGCCTCGAGGTCGACGCCTGGGACCCGGCCGTCGACAGCGTCGGCATGCTCGAGGAGGGCGGATATGACGCCGCCTTCATCGCGCTGCACGGCAAGCTCGGCGAGGACGGCTCCGCGCAGGGGCTCCTCAACTGCATCGGCCTGCCCTACACGGGGCCGGGCGTGGCCGCCTCGGCCATCGCTATGGACAAGGAGATGACCAAGTGCATCTGGCACGCGAACGGCATCAGCGTGCCCGCGGGCGTGCGCCTCACGGGCGCAGCGTCGGACGCCGAGCTCGAGGACGCCGTGCGGCGCTTCGGCGCGACGGGCCTCGTCATCAAGCCCGGCCATGACGGCTCCTCGATCGGCGTGACGAAGCTCGGCCCCGAAGAGGCGACCGTCGATGCGCTGCGCGCGGCCGTTCACGGCGCCGCGGAGCGTGACGCGGGCGAGGTGCTCGTCGAGGAGTACATCCACGGACGCGAGTTCACCGTCGCCGTGATCGACGGCGAGGCCCTTCCTGTGATCGAGATCATCGCCCCGGAGGGGAGCTACGACTTCCAGAACAAGTACTACACCGACGTCGTGCGCTACGAGTGCCCCGCGCGCCTCGAGCCCGAGCGCGCCCGTGCGCTCGCGCGCGAATGCGAGCGCGCCTTCGCCGCAATCGGCTGCCGCGGCTGGTCGCGCATTGATGCGCTCGAACGCCCCGACGGGACGTTCGCGCTCCTCGAGATCAACACGTCGCCGGGCATGACGCCGCACTCGCTCGTTCCGATGGCCGCCCGCGCGACGGGCCTCGACTACGCGGCGCTCTGCATGCGCGTGCTCGGCCTCGCGCAGACGGACTGAGCCGAAGGAGGAGCACGCACGTGACGGCCCATGCAGGCGGAGTCCGTCCGAAGCGGACGGCCATGGGGACGCTTGACGCGCCCCTGAGGTCGCTGCGCGAGGAGGCGCTCCAGCAGGTGCCCCTCGAGCGCGCCGGCGAGGACGACGGCTGGGAGACGGCCGGCCGGCCGGCGGCCGCGCCTGCCTCGCCCGCGCGCCGAGGACGCCGCGCTGGCGTCGCCGCGCTCTGCGTCCTCGCGATCGCGTGCGCGGCGGCGGCCTTCGCCGCCTGCGGGCGCCGCGCGCTTCGCGGGGCTGGACTTTCTTGCGCTCAAGCGCCTCGACATGCGCGGCGACACCGCCAAGGTTCCGCTCGCGCGCCTCAAGGAGGCCGTGGAGCCCGTGATCGCCGGGAAGACCTACTTCTCGGCGGACCTCGCCGCAGCGCGCGCCGCCGCCGAGAGCGTGCCCTGGGTGCGCTCGGCGGCCGTGCGCCGCATCTGGCCCGACCGGCTCGAGATCGACGTCACGGTGCGCGAGGCCGTCGCGCAGTTCGAGGACGGCCGCCTCGTGAGCGACGAGGGCGTGCTCTTCTCGGCCAACCCCGACGAAGGCTCCGAGGGCGGGACGCTTCCGTCCTTCGCGGGCGGCGCGGACGACGTGTCGGAGATCCTGCGCCGCTACCGGCGCTTCACGACGCTGCTCGCGGCGCTTCCGGTGCGCGTCACCGAGGTCGCGCTCTCTGACCGGGGCGGCTGGTCCGTGACCTTCCAGGGGCCGGCGATTCCGCCCACGCGCGTCGAGCTCGGCCGCGAGGCCGCGGGCTCGTCCGTCGAGGAGCGTCTGCGGCAGGTCGTCGCGGCCTATCCGAGCATCTCGGAGGTTCTTGACGGGCCGCCCTCGTCGATCGACGCGCGCTACCGCGGCGCGATCGCCGCGGGAAAGGTCGACCGCGAGGGGCTCGCCGCGTATCTCGCGGAGAACGCCCGCCCGCAGGAGGCAGCGGGCCAGGCTGACGCGGAAAGCGCTGAGGGCGCCGACGGAGCGGAGAGTGCGGAGAGCGCCGGGAGCCCGGAAGGCGCCGGCGGCGACGGGTCTGCGGACGAGGCCTCCGCGCAGTCCGCGCAAAGCGGCGACAATGCATCCGGAGCCGGCGCGCGAAGCGCCGGCGCATCCTCTCCGTCCACCCCATGAAGCAGAAGAACGAGAACCGAGAAGAATTTTTCACCGCGCTCGACGTGGGCTCGAGCAAGGTGCTCTGCCTTGTCGCGCGTCCGGGCGCCGAGCCCGGGTCGCTGCGCGTGATCGGCATGGGCGACGCGCCCTCGCACGGCATCCGGCACGGCTGCGTCGTCGACGTGCAGGAGGCCGTGCAGTCGATCCGCTCGGCGCTGCGCGAGGCGGGCTACACGGCGAACGTGCAGCTCACGGGCGTCTGGGCCGCCATCGGCGGGCAGACACTGAGGAGCGCCAACTGCGTCGGGCAGACGGTGCTGCGCGGGCGCGAGGTGACGCGCGACGACGTCGAGCAGGCCGAGAGCAACGCGAGACAGGCCGCACAGCGCGAGGTCCAGGCCGAGGGCGGGGAGTTCCTCAAGATGATCCCGCAGGGCTTCCGGTGCGGCGACGTCACGATCGAGCGCCCGATCGGCCTCTCCGGGCAGAGGCTCGAGGCGTTCGTGCATGCGCTCTACGGCTCGCGCTCGAACGCGAGGAACCTCAAGCGCTGTATCGAGCGCGCGGGCGTGGAACTCATCGACTACGAGCCGCACCCCTGGGCCGCGGCCAAGGCCGTCCTCACCGACACCGAGCGGCAGTGCGGCGCGGCGCTCATCGACATCGGCGCGCAGACCACCTCGCTCATCGTCTTTCGCGAGGGGCGCGTGCGCTTCACCGACGTCCGCCCCTGGGGAGCGGACTATCTCACGCGCGACATCGCCATGGTGCTCGGCATCAGCCTCGAGCAGGCCGAAGCGCTCAAGCTCCGCTCGGGCGAGTGCCGCGCCTCGATGGTCAATCCCGGCGAGATCGTCGAGCTCGAGACGCGCGGGGAGCTCTCGCGCCCCTATTCGCGCGAGCTGCTCGTGAAGACGCTCGCCGCGCGCGTGCGCGAGCTCTTCGAGCTCTACCGCAGGATCCTCGCCGACGCGGGGGCGCTCGGCGAGATCGAGCTCGTCACGCTCACCGGGGGCGGCGCGATGCTGCCCGGCCTCGCCGAGTCGGCCTCGGCGATCCTCGGCCGGCGCGTGCGCATCGGCTGTCCGCGCCTGATCGAGGGCGAGACGCCGCTTCTTTCGCGCCCCGACGCGGTCGTGGCCGCCGGGCTCGCGCGGTGCGCCCTTGAGCGCAGCGTGAGCGGCGCCGAGCGCGCCTACGGCGCGCGGCGGGCGAGAACCTTCGGCGACCGGCTCAAAACCTTCCTCATCGGCGACTACTGACGCCCGAAAGCCCGGCGGCGTTCGAACCGGCCGCGGCGGCCCGAGCTCCAATATAATCAGCAGACTTTCCCATCCGAGGTTTCAAATGTCCTTCGAAGTGCTTCCCGAATTCGATCCCCTGAAGACAGTGATCAAGGTGATCGGCGTGGGCGGCGGCGGCGGCAACGCCGTCGAGCACATGATCACCCACGGCGCCAAGAGCATTGAGTTCATCGCCGCGAACACGGACCACCAGGCCCTCCAGCGCTCGAAGGCGCATGTGAACATCCAGCTCGGCAGCACCGGCCTCGGCGCGGGCGCCCGCCCTGAGATCGGCGCGGCCGCCGCGCAGGAGAAGCGCGAGCAGGTCGCCGAGGCGATCCGCGGCGCGAATCTGCTCTTCATCACAGCCGGCATGGGCGGCGGAACGGGCACGGGCGCCGCGCCCGTGATCGCCGAGATCGCCAAGGAGATGGGCATCCTCACGGTCGCCGTCGTCACCAAGCCCTTCAGCTTCGAGGGCGCGCGCCGCATGCGCACGGCCGAGCAGGGCATCGAGAACCTCAAGGCGAAGGTCGACTCGATGATCGTGATCCTCAACGAGAAGCTCGAGGAGGAGTGCCCGCCCAACGCGACGATGAAGGAATGCTTCGAGACCTCCAACGAGGTGCTCTACAAGGCCTGCGTCGGCATCGCGGAGATCATCCACACGCCGGGCACGATCAACGTCGACTTCGAGGATCTCAAGACCGTCATGAGCGAGCGCGGCAGCGCCATCATCGGCCTCGCCACGGCCTCGGGGCCGGATCGCGCGCGCATCGCCGCCGAGAAGGCGATCGCCTGCCCGCTCCTTGAGGGCGCGAACCTGCAGGGCGCCCGCGGCATGCTCGTGTACTTCACGGGCAACGACAGCCTCACGCTCGCGGAGATCCGCGAGGCGATGGGCGTGCTCAACACCTTCGTCACCAAGCAGGCCAACGTCATCTTCGGCTCGGCCATCTCCGAGTCGATGGGCGACGAGGTGCGCGTCACCGTCGTCGCGACGGGCCTTGACCGTCCGTTCGAGCCCGCAGACGCCGCGGCCGCGGCGGCCGGAAGCGCTCCGGACGTGCTCACGGGTCTCCCGGCGGGGGCCGTCCCGACCGTCGGCCAGACGACCTACGCCGCCCCGACGCTCGGCGGCGCGTCCTCCGAGACGTCCGGGGCGGACGACGCGCCCGCGGCGGCCCCAGCGGCTCCGGCCCCCCAGGCCGCGGCGAGCGCCGACGCCGAGCCCGTCACGATTCCCTCCGCGGGCGGCTACGCCATTCCGACCTACCTGCGCTCGAGCGGCAGCTGATCCCGGCCGGGACCGGCGCATCCGAGAGACTCGTTCGGGCAGGAGGAAGAGATGTTCTGTCAGCGCACGCTTCGCGATTCCGTCGCGGCGGTGGGCATCGGCCTGCACAGCGGCCGCAAGGTCCGCCTCGTCCTGAGGCCCGCCCCTCCGGGGACGGGCATCGTCTTCCGTCGCACGGATCTCTCGCCCGTCGTCGACATTCCTGCGGCGCCCCTCAACGTGAACGACACGCGCATGGCGACGACGGTCAACATCGGACCGGCGGCCGTCGCGACGATCGAGCACCTGATGAGCGCCTTCAACGGGCTTGGCGTCGACAACTGCCTCGTTGAGGTCAACGCCCCTGAGATTCCGATCATGGACGGCTCGGGATCGAGCTTTGTGTACCTGCTGCACAGCGCCGGGCTCGTCGAGCAATGCGCGCCGCGCAAGTTCGTCCGGATCCTGCGGCCCGTCGAGGTGCGCGAAGGCGACAAGCTCGCCCGGCTCGAGCCCCACGAGGGGTTCCGGCTCTCCTTCCGGATCGCCTTCGGGCATCCCGCGATCGACGCCACCGACCAGACCGCGGACATTGACTTCGCGCGCGTGAGCTACGAGCAGGCCGTGTCGCGCTGCCGCACGTTCGGCTTCGTGCAGGACGTCGAGATGCTCCGCCGCATCGGCCTCGCCCAGGGCGGGTCGCTCGACAACGCCATCGTGATGGACGAGTTCCGGGTGCTCAATCCCGGCGGCATCCGCGAGCAGGGCGAGTTCGTCAAGCACAAGATCCTTGACGCCATGGGGGACCTCTACGTCCTCGGCGCGCCGCTCCTTGCGCACTACGTCGCCGAGAAGTCCGGGCACGGCCTCAACAACCAGCTCCTCAGGCAGCTTCTCAAGGAGACCGACGCCTGGGAGGAGGTCACCTTCGAGCACGCCAAGGACTGCCCGGTCGACTTCTGGCCGCAGCCTTCTACGACGAGCCCCGACGACCTCTCGATCTGACCGGACGGACCGAGGCTTCATCGAAGGCCGCTTCCGCGATGAGGGGAGCGGCCTTTGCGCATCCGACGGTCACCGTTCAGGGAAAAGCTCCGCGCTGATCGCGTCCGCGAGCGCGCCGAGCGCGTCCGTCGCCGCGCGCAGGGCGAGCGCATCCGCAAGGGGGTTCGCCGCGAGCTCGCGCGCCTCGGCGAGCCGCGCGCGGAAGTCCGCGATCATCGCGTTGATGCGCGCGCGCCGCTCAAGCCGGACGATCATCCGCTCGCGCAGGGCCGCGAGGCGCGGGTCCGCGGCGGCGTCGCGCTCCGAGGGAATGAGCTTTTCGAGCGGGGCGGCGGGCAGGCGCGCGTCCCAGACCTCGGGCATCGTGGCGAACTGCGCGAGAAGCGCCGCAGCGGAGTCCTCCCCGAGGACGGCTTCCTTCGGCTCGGAGGCTTCGGCGGCCGTCTGCCGTTCGCCGCTCGAAGGCTCGGCGCTCGGGAGCGGCTCCGGGCAGTCGCGCGTCGTCGCGCCGGGGCTTGCGGGAAGGCGTCCGAGCGACGGCTGGGGGAGCGCCAGGCTTGGCGCGATCGCTTCGCCCGCGCGCGCGAGGCGGGCGAGCGCGTCATCGGCGGCCTTTCGCAGGCTCTCCGCCAGGGGGGCGTCCAGCGGAGCGGCGCGCGGAGCGTGCAGGACCTTTCGGAAGGCCGAGAGGGCGGCTCTTGCCTCGTCGAGCGTCGCCGCGCGCTCGCGCCAGGCGGACAGGCGCGCGAGCTGGCGGCTTCGCAGCGCCGCGACGGACGCGTCCGCCGCAGCCTCCGCCTCCGTCGGGATGATGGCCGGATTGGGTGAGGCGCCCAGGCGCCCGGCGAGCTCCGCGATCGAGCGCTCCGCGGCGGCCGCGGCCGCCTCGAGCGAGGTCTGCTCGGGCGATTCGCCTGCGAGCTCCTCCGAGGGGAGCTCCGCGAGGAGGACGCCCGCCGCCTCGGCGAGGGTCTCCGCCTCGGTCGAGAGGCGCAGGGCGTCGGCCGCGTCGCCTGCGCGGCGCCGGTCGATCGACTGCAGGGCCATGAAGTCCGCGGCGAGCGCAGAGGCGGAGGCGTTCGGGCGCGGCGCGCGCAGGTGCGGGCGGTCCGCATCAAGGCGTCCGGCGATCGCGGCGAGGGCCGCGTCGATCTCGCAGAGGCGCCGCGCGATGCGGTCCCGGTCGCGCCAGAGGAGCATCCTGCGGGTGCTCACGGGCGAGAAGCGCGCCTCGGGGCGCGCTTCGCCCCGGGAGCGCGCCCGCGCGACTTCGACGACCTCGCGGGCGAGGCGCCCGTCGGTCGCCTCGAGGCTGTCCGACGAGGGCAGGCCCCCGAGGGCCTTTGCGACGAGCGCTCTCGCCGAGCGGACGTCCCGGGCGAGCTGCGCGCCGTCCTCGCGAAGGCGCTTGCGCAGGGTGTCCGGCGAGAGCTTCTGAGGCGCGCCGGCCGCCGGGGCGGCAGGGGCTTCCGCACCGACGGCTCCGTCGGACCGGGCGGAGCGGTCATGCCGCTCACGCAGCTCCATGCGGGCGCGCTCCTCGAGCGCGTCCCGGGCGGATTCGACGGCCTTGAGCGCCTCGGAGACGCGCCGGGAGAAGGCGATCGTCTCTTCGGCGAGCCCGTTGATGTCGCAGTCCCGGGCCGCCGCCTCCAGGGCGTCCGATCGGTCCGCTTCAGCTTCTTCGAACGCTTCGCCTCCGGGCGCCTGCGGCACGGCGCGCGCCTTCATCGCGGCGAGCTCCGAGCCCGCCTTTCCGAGAAGCGCCCTGGCTCCTCTGAGCGCCGCCTCGCCCGCGGCGCGGCGCTCGATCCGGGCGAGCATGCGCGCTCTCAGGCCGGCGATCGCCTCGCTTTCCCGCGCGTCCGCCTCGGACGGGAGGAGCTTCGGATCGGGGGCCGGGGGGAGGGCCGCCTCAAGCGCGTCCGCCTCGGACGCGAGCCGGGCGAGCCGCTCGTCCTGGGCGTCAAGGGCCGAGAGCACCGCGAGGGGCATTTCGCCCGGCGAGGGCGTCATCATCCGGGCGAGCGCGAGGATCTGCTCGCGCAGCTCCGGGCTGATGAGGCGCGAGGCGGCTTCGCGCAGCTCCGCGGCGGCGATGATCGAGGGCGAGCGCACGGGAACGGGCGCCTCGGCCTGCTCCTGCGCGGCCTTGCGCGCGCGCAGCCGGAAGGAGAGCCCCGTCACGGGCACGCCCTCGGCGACGAGCCGCTCGAGGAGGCGTCGCTCCATGTTCCTCAGGCGCGCGAGTTGCGCGGCCGAGTCCGCGATGAGGACGATGCCGCCCTCCTCGAAGCGCACGCCCCGGGCGGTCGAGTAGTCGAGGGGCAGGCCCATCGCCTTCACGACCGGCGCCACCGCGCGTCCGGCGCGGCGTGCGATCTCGTAGCTTTCGACAAGGCTCTCCGAGCCCGCGCCCTGCTCGAGGGATTTTCTGGGCGAGCGGAAGCCCCTGCGCCTCAGCTCGAAGTCGCGGGGCAGATCTCTGAGTCGAGGCACTTCGCAAATTCCTCTGAAGATTGGAGAAAAACCCGCATCAATCGGCAGCGGGCGGGCGCGATGGCCGCCGTGCAATCTGCGATAATCGAGCGGCTAAATTCAGGAAGACTGCGCCCGGCGCGCGGATCCCGGCCCTGCGGGTCGGGAGGAGCGGCCGGCGGAGCCTCCCTTTTTTCGTTTGGAGACGGGGAAAGTCTACCCAAGACGCGGGCGCCGCCGAAAGGGCGCGCCGCGCGGGCCGGACCTTCCGACTCATCCGGCGGCGGCTCGCGACCGAGCAGCTCCGGGACCGCGCTCCGCCGCCCCCTGGGACGGCGGGCGCCATGAACACGACCGAGACACGATGTTTGACGAACTTCTGACCAAAATCTTCGGCAGCCGCAACGACAGGCTGATTAAGCAGTATCGGCGCAAGGTTGCGCAGATCAACAAGCTCGAACCCGCCATGCAGGCGCTTTCGGACGCCGAGCTGCAGGGAAAGACGCAGGAGTTCCGCGATCGCATCGCCAAGGGCGCCACGACTGACGAGCTGCTGCCCGAAGCCTTCGCCGTCATGCGCGAGGCCTCGCGCCGCGTGCTCGGCATGCGCCACTTCGACGTGCAACTGATCGGCGGCATGGTGCTCAATGACGGCAAGATCGCCGAGATGCGCACGGGCGAGGGCAAGACCCTCACCGCCACGCTCGCCGTCTACCTCAACGCGCTGCCCGGCAAGGGCTGCCACGTCGTCACGGTGAACGACTACCTCGCCTCGCGCGACGCGGACTGGATGGGGCGCGTCTACAACTGGCTCGGCCTCTCCGTGGGCAAGATCCTCTCGCAGCAGGACACCGAGGCCAAGCGCGCCGCCTACGCGGCCGACATCACGTACGGCACGAACAACGAGTTCGGCTTCGACTACCTGCGCGACAACATGGAGTACTCCGTGGGCGCGCGCCGCCAGCGGGGCCTCTACTACGCGATCGTCGACGAGGTCGACTCGATCCTGATCGACGAGGCGCGCACGCCGCTCATCATCTCCGGTCCGGCGGACGACAACACGGACCTCTACGTCAAGATCAACGAAATCCCGCCGCTGCTTGACCGCCAGACCGAGGAGAAGGGGCCGGGCGACTACTGGGTCGACGAGAAGGCCCACCAGGTCTACATCTCCGAGGCCGGCCACGAGAAGCTCGAGCGCATCCTCTCCGAGCGCGGGCTCGTGGGCCCGGGCGAGACGCTCTACTCGCCCAAGAACATCATCCTCATGCACCACCTCATGGCGTCGCTCAAGGCGCACACGCTCTTCCACAAGGATCAGCAGTACGTGGTGCAGAACGGCGAGATCGTCATCGTCGACGAGTTCACCGGGCGCCTGATGCCCGGCCGCCGCTGGAGCGAGGGCCTGCACCAGGCCGTCGAGGCCAAGGAGGGCGTCCGGATCCAGCAGGAGAACCAGACGATGGCCTCGATCACGTTCCAGAACTACTTCCGCATGTACGAGAAGCTCTCGGGCATGACGGGCACGGCCGACACCGAGGCCTATGAGTTCCAGGACATCTACGGCCTTGAGACCGTCGTCATCCCGACGCACCGCAAGATGGTCCGCATCGACGAGCAGGACAAGGTCTACCGCACGGTCGCCGAGAAGTACGACGCGATCGTCGCGGACGTCAAGGCCTGCCACGCCAAGGGCCAGCCCGTCCTGCTCGGCACGACCTCGATCGAGAACTCCGAGGTGCTCTCCAAGCTTCTCGAGAAGGAGGGGATCGAGCACAACGTCCTCAACGCCAAGCAGCATGAGAAGGAGGCGCAGATCGTCCTCGAGGCCGGACGCCCGGGCATGGTGACGATCGCCACCAACATGGCCGGCCGCGGTACGGACATCGTGCTCGGCGGCGGCGTGAACAAGGCTGTCGACGACATCGAGCGCGACGAGTCGCTCTCCGAGGAGGAGAGGAAGGCCCGCGTCGCCGAGGTGAAGGCCGCCTGGCAGAAGCTCCACGACGAGGTGCTCGCGAGCGGCGGCCTGCGCATCATCGGCAGCGAGCGCCACGAGTCCCGCCGCATCGACAACCAGCTCCGCGGCCGCGCCGGCCGCCAGGGCGATCCGGGCTCGTCGTGCTTCTACCTCTCGATGGAGGATCAGCTCCTCAGGATCTTCGGCGGCGACCGCATGCGCGCCATCGCCGACCGCCTCAAGCTCGAGCCGGGTGTGGCGATCGAGTCCAAGATGCTCTCGCGCATGATCGAGTCCGCCCAGCGCAAGGTCGAGGGCCGCAACTACGACATCCGCAAGCAGCTCCTCGAGTTCGACGACGTCCAGAACGACCAGCGCCACGAGATCTACGGCCTGCGCAACGAGATCCTCGAGTCCTCGGACTGCTCGGAGATGATCAACAACCTCCGCGAGGGCTACTTCCAGGACCTCTTCCGCAGCTTCGTGCCGGCCGACACCGTCGAGGAGCAGTGGGACCTGGACGCCCTCTCCGAGAAGCTCCGCAGCGACTTCGGCATCGAGATGCCCTTCCGCAAGATGCTCGACGAGAGCGAGCAGACGACTGACGAGGATCTGCTCAAGGCCCTCATCGATCGCGTGAACGAGATCTACGGCGCCAAGGAGGCGCTCGTCGGCCACGAGGCCTTCGCGGGCTTCGGCCGCTCGGTGCTCCTGCAGGTCATCGACCAGCTCTGGCGCCAGCACATCGCCGCCCTTGACGCCCTGCGCCAGGGCATCTACCTGCGCGGCTACGCTCAGAAGCAGCCCAAGCAGGAGTACAAGCGCGAGGCGTTCAACATGTTCGAGCGCCTGCTCGACACGATCCGCGAGACCACGGTCACGGTTCTCATGCGCGTGGAGATCCGCGAGCCCGAGGAGGCCGAGGCCGCCACGAACGCCGCGATGGAGCAGGGCGAGGCC